>Ga0206677_10002778_pt1 | contig 15099 bp, 13 predicted proteins | sample M130m12015metaG_FD_155475 | JGI IMG/M metagenome (GOLD analysis project Ga0206677, IMG submission 155475) | Ammonia-oxidizing marine archaeal communities from Monterey Bay, California, United States - M1 30m 12015 | ecosystem: Environmental > Aquatic > Marine > Intertidal zone | place: USA... | reverse complement strand
TCTCTTCTGCGATAGTGTCAGTTGTTGGATTATGGGGTGTGAAAAAATTCGTAAAGAAATCAACAGTCACCTAGGTATTGATTATGGCGAAACTACAGAGGACGGCGAATATACCCTGATCCCTGTACCATGTCTTGGAGATTGTGATAAGGCGCCGGTAATGTTAGTCGGTGAGAAGATGCACCGAAACTTGACCGTAGATTCGATTAAAAGTTTGTCGAGTTCTCGTGAAACCCAAAACAAATCTGGGGAGTAGGCATGACAGGAAGTAACGAACGTCCATTAACAAAGAATATCGATCTCACACGAGGCGCCCTAGATGTGGTTGGTTACGAGCGCGCTGGGGGGTATTTAGGGGCAAGAAAGATCGCAACCGGGATGGACTCAAGTTCGATGCTAGGGATGGTCAAGGACTCTGGTTTAAAAGGAAGGGGTGGAGCAGGGTTTCCTACTGGCCTGAAATGGAGTTTTGTACCGCAAGGTCCAGACAGTGAAGCGCAGAAATATTTAGTCGTGAATGCCGATGAAATGGAGCCTGGAACTTTCAAGGACCGAATGCTGATGGAAGGAGATCCGCACCTTCTTATTGAAGGAATGATCATTGCGGCCTTCGCAATCCAGGCGAGCAAGGCCTTCATATTCCTTCGCGGAGAATATTTTGAATCTGAACGGTGTTTAAGCAAAGCGATTGCAGAAGCTAGGGAGAAAGGTTACCTCGGGGAAAATATCTTTGGCAGTGATTTCAGTTTTGATATCGTAATGCACACCAGCGCAGGGCGATATATTTGCGGTGAGGAGACGGCGCTCTTGAACGCGTTAGAGGGGAAGAGAGCGAATCCTCGTGCAAAGCCGCCTTTTCCGCAGGTCAGTGGATTGTGGGGTAAACCCACGATCGTCAATAATGTCGAGACAATCTGCAATCTGCCAGGGATTATGGCAAATGGGATCGACTGGTACCAATCGATAGGGTCAGGTGGAGATTTCGGTACTAAGCTTTTTGGGCTCAGTGGACGAGTGAAGAACCCGGGTTGTTGGGAGCTTCCGCTTGGCGTAACAATTAGAGAGGTAATAGAGGAATACGGTGGCGGTATGCAAGACGGATATTCTTTGAAAGCGTTTCTACCTGGTGGAGGCTCTACAGATTTTTTAACACCTGAACACTTAGATACCGAGCTGACCTATGACGCGATTGGCAAGTTAGGAAGCCGCCTTGCGACCGGCACGATGATTCTTTTGGACGATAAGACCTGCCCGGTTGGCATGATTGGAAACCTAATGAAATTTTTCTCGCATGAGTCTTGTGGGTTTTGCACGCCCTGTCGCGATGGATTGCCTTGGGTGGATAGTATCTTTGAGGAGTTTGAGCGTGGAGGTGGGACGCACAAAGACTTGGCTATCTTGCATGATCACGTCGACTACATGGGTCCGGGAAAAACTTTTTGTGCGCTTGCTCCAGGAGCGACGGCTCCACTTGGGAGTGGGCTTAAACTTTTTGAAGATGAATTCGAAGCTCATATTAAAAACCGTGCATGTCCTTACAAACATTAAGGAATCAATTTTAGTCTGTTCGTTTAAAAACTAGACGAGCGGTCAGATTTTAGAAAAAGTAGAGGTGGGTTGTAATGGCTAAAGTGACAATAGATGGGGTTGTTTATGAACTAAACCCTGAAAACAATCTATTGCAAGAATGTTTGTCACAAGGGCTGGATGTGCCGTACTTCTGCTGGCACCCTTGTATGGGATCTGTTGGTGCTTGTCGGCAGTGTGCGGTGAAGCAGTACAGGGATGAGAATGATACGCAGGGCACCATTGTTATGGCTTGCATGACTCCGGTCAGTGACGGAGCAATTCTTTCCGTGGATGATCAACAAACGAAAGCATTTAGGGCCGGGGTTATTGAAAGCTTGATGACTAGCCATCCTCACGATTGTCCGGTCTGTGAAGAGGGCGGGGAATGTCATCTACAAGACATGACTCAGATGTCGGGGCACAATTATAGGAGGCACGATAAGAAAAAAGTGACTCACCGCAACCAGGACCTAGGTCCCTTCATCGGTCACGAGATGAACCGCTGCATTACTTGTTATCGGTGCGTTCGGTACTACGATGACTATGCGGGGGGCACTGACCTCTCAGCACAGGCATCTCATCATCATACTTATTTCGGTCGATTTGAGGAGGGTACTCTTGAAAATGAGTTCAGCGGCAATCTCGTTGAAGTCTGTCCAACAGGTGTTTTTACCGACAAAACTTTTAGTGAAAATTACACTCGTAAATGGGATTTGCAGGTCGCGCCCTCTGTTTGTGTTGGCTGCTCGGTCGGTTGCAACATAACTCCCGGGGAGCGCTACGGTACCTTGAGACGGGTGGTTAATCGTTATAACGATGAAATCAATGGATATTTTATCTGCGATAGGGGTCGCTTCGGTGCTCACTATGTTAACTCCGAGTCAAGAGTTCGCGGAGCGAGAGATGCTAGCGGGCTCTCTATTCCCGTTGACGATGCCAGGGTGAGGCTTGACGCTGTAATTGACGAAGGAAACGTAATTGGAATTGGGTCTCCGCGTGCAAGTAACGAGGCTAACTATGCACTTAGAAGCAGAGTTGGAGTTGAGAATTTTTACTCTGGCCACTCTGATGATGAACATGAGGCGCTCGAAATAATAGTCAGTGCGTTACGGGATGAGTCGTTTCATTGTCCGTCTATTCGCGAAATTGAAAATGCGGACGCTGTTTTGGTGCTCGGGATTGACGTCACGAATGCGGCTTCGCGAGTAGCTTTGGCGGTGCGGCAAAGCGTGAGGAACTTGTCGAAAGATCTTGCGCAGGAAAGCAAAATACCAGTTTGGCAGGACTCTGCTGTGAGGGAGCTTGCCCAAGATAAATTGAGCCCTCTCGCGATTTTTTCAGTGGGCTCGACCAGATTGGATGACGTCGCGACATTCAAGGTGAACTTGGCTCCGGATGTGCTATTAAAAGCAGCAGTTCGGCTTGACAGTGTTTTGAGCGGACAGTCTGCGGACGATGGGCTTGTTGAGAACGAGTTACCAATTGAGAGTCTCAACCATATCAGCGAAGCACTCCTGAATGCCAAAAATCCGCTTATCATATGTGGAACAAGCGCTGGTGTTGAGATGCTACGTATTGCTACAAACATGGGCCGTAGTCTAGGAGCGCAACGAGGTGCTGCTGTTAATTTAGCTCTCTTGCCAACTGAGTCTAACAGCGTCGGACACGCCTTGATGGTTCGTGAAGGCAACACTCTTGGAAAAGCATTTGAACGTATCGAAAGAGAATCGATTAAGACCGCAATTATTTTGGAAAATGATCTGTATCGCCGAGCACCTTCCGCAAATATCGTCGCCGCGTTTGAGCTACTGGAGAACAGAGTTGTCTTTGATCATGTCGAGACTAATACAACTAAAGCGGCCACGCTTCTTCTCCCTTCCACGGCTTTCAGTGAACAAGAAGCGACATCTGTTAACTATGAGGGCAGGGCGCAACTAAGTTTCCAAGTGAATGATTGCGGGACGAGTGCAAAGACAGCTTGGCGTTGGCTCTTTGACGAAAAGTCTCACAGCCCTGAAGGGGTTATTAAGAAATGCTCAGAGGACATGAGTGATTTTGCGAAGTTAGTCGACTGCCTACCTAAGGCGGGAAGTTTAGTCGCGGGAATGAAGGTTCCTCGACAGTCACATAGGTACAGTGGCAGGACTGCAATGTCAGCTCAGGTTAATGTTCACGAAGGAAAGCAGGCCGTCGATGAAGATTCGGTTATGTCTTTTTCAATGGAGGGTGTCTATCCGCAGAAAGACGCTTCCGTTTTGGCGTCTCCTTGGGCTCCAAGCTGGACCTCGAATCAGTCGATAAGTAAGTTCCAATCAGAAATCAATGGTGCTCTTAAGCAGGGGCAGTCTGGGGTTCACTTGCTCTCACGCTCCGGGAAGGGTTCGAAATATAAAATCGGCGCTATTGAGATAGTTATTCAAGGGCTCCAAGTGGTGCCAGCGCAGCACATTTTTGGTAGCGAAGAGCTTTCAGGGCACGCTTTGCCCATTCAGGAACGTATGACTGACGCTTATGCTGCTATCTCCCCGAAAACTGCTTCGACAATTGGAGTTCAGGCGGGGGACTTTGTTAGGTTTAAGGATTCTGAGATTTGCGTCGAAGTTTGTGTCCGAGTTTTGGTGCCTAACGACGTTGTTTTAGTCTACGCCGGAAATAGAGCTGCTGGGGTTCATTTTAATTTAAGAGACATTGAACGGGTCGAAATTTTAGAGCGGGTTGAAACTGCCCCAGCGATGTCTGTTTCAAGGAGTCTAGGGTTGGGTCAACTCTTGGTGAATGATCTTTATGAGGAGCGTGGCTAAATGGCTTGGGAGGTCGGATCAGGATTGACTATTAGTGCGATTTTGCTTGTGGTTATTGTGACCGCTGCAATGTTGATTTGGGTGGAAAGGCGTCTTTTAGGGTTTTGGCAAGATCGTCTGGGTCCCAACAGAGTGGGGCCATTCGGCCTCCTTCAGGTGGTGGCCGACATGATTAAAATATTCACGAAGGAGGATTGGATTCCACCTTTCGCGGATAGATTTAGTTTTGTTCTTGCTCCCGCCATTATCATGATTGTAATTTTGATGAGTTTTTCGGTCATCCCATTTGCGCCAGGGCTTGGTGTCGTGGATTCCAATGTAGGAGTCTTATTTGTTTTAGCTATGGCTTCACTGGGAGCATATTCGGTGATGCTCGGTGGATTAGCGTCCGATAACAAGTATGCGCTTTTGGGAAGTTTGCGCGCGGCAGCGCAAATGGTTAGCTATGAAGTTTTCATGGGTGTATCAATCCTCGGTGTTGTTGCGCTGGCAGGTTCATTTAACCTGCGGGAAATTGTTATAGCGCAAGAGGATGGGTGGTATGTCATCCCACAGTTTATAGGTTTTGTGATTTTTTTAATTGCTGGAATAGCCGAGAGTCACCGATTGCCTTTCGATATCCCCGAGGCAGAGCAAGAGATTTGCGCAGGGTATCACACGGAATATTCGGGGATGAAGTTCGGTATGTTCTTTGTAGGGGAGTATCTAGGCTTGGTCCTGATATCTTCCTTGATTACGGTTTTGTTTTTTGGTGGTTGGAATGGTCCGGAATTTTTGCCTCCCATCGTTTGGTTCTCGGCAAAAGCTTTCTTTTTCATCGCTTTTTTTATACTTCTTCGAGCAGCAATTCCTAGGCCGAGGTACGATCAATTAATGAGCTATGGATGGTTGTTTTTGTTGCCTCTTTCGCTGATCAACTTGCTGGTGACGGGCGCAGTCATTTTGTTGGAAAATTAGTAGAGAAATTTTATCTTCGGGATCACGGTAATGTCTTCATTTTTTAAGTTTGTATTATTGGTAAAAGATACTCTGATTAGCCAGGTTGTAAGCCTTTGGAAAGTCTTCATGCACCTTTTCGTAGAGACAGATACAGTGCAATACCCTGAGCAACAACCTCATATGTTTTCTCGATGGCGGGGAAGAATTATTTTGACGCGAGACCCCGACGGTGAAGAGCGATGCGTCGCCTGCAATCTTTGTGCGGTTGCGTGTCCTGTTGATTGTATTGCGCTGCAAAAAACTGAGACCGAAGAAGGGCGGTGGTACCCTGATTTTTTTCGGATTAATTTTTCACGATGTATCATGTGTGGCTTCTGTGAGGAGGCATGTCCTACCAACGCGATTCAATTAACCCCGGATTTTGAGATGGCAGAGTACAAGCGCCAAGACATGGTGTGGGAAAAAGAGGATTTGTTGATCAACGGTACTGGGAAGTATCACGAAACGAATTTTTATCGTGTTTCAGGAAAAGCAATTCCTGGTAAAGACAAAGGGGAGGCGCGCAATGAATTGCCGCCGGTTGACACGAGGAGTCTTTTGCCATGAGTTTTCTTTTTTATGCGGGGGGTGCGGTGGCCCTGATCTCAACGCTTTTTGTTATTCTACAAACCAATGTGGTCCATGCTCTGATTTATTTGGTGCTTTCCTTGCTTGCTGTTGCGGTAGTCTTTTTTAGTCTTGGAGCTCCGTTCGTCGCTCTACTCGAGGCAATTGTATATGCTGGTGCGATCATGGTTTTATTTCTATTCGTAGTGATGATGCTCAATTTAGGACAAACAACTCGAGAACAAGAGAAAGCGTGGCTACCGCCAAGAGTATGGCTCATTCCAGTTGTTCTTGCGACAGTGTTGTTAAGTGGTCTCTTAAGCAGCTTTCCGGCCAATTCCATCGAGGTCACCGAGGTGGGGGTGATGGAAGTCAGTGGCCTACTGTTTGGCCCTTATGTACTTGCGGTTGAGCTAGCTTCCTTTTTACTTTTGGCTGGCCTGATTTCCGCGTATCACCTCGCGAAATCACGATGAAATTTGTTAACGATTAAGTTACTAGGGAAGGTATCTAATGGACACAATTCCGTTTGAGCATGGGTTGTTGCTCGCAAGTGCTTTGTTTGCTCTTGGATTAGTCGGGGTAACTACCCGCCGAAACATCGTTTTTGTATTAATGTCCCTAGAGATTATGTTGAATGCTACCGGACTGGTCTTCGTGGTCGGAAGTTCTAAGTGGGGCCATGCCGATGGGCAAATTATGTTTCTTATGATTTTAACGCTTGCTGCTGCTGAAGTCGCCGTCGGTCTCGCGCTAATTATTCAATTGTATCGAAGATTTAAAACAGTAGACATTGACGTTCTGAGTCAGTTGAAGGGTTGATTGACGCGAGAGTATAGGAGATACAAGTGTTTGAGTCATTGGGGTTACTACCGACATTTCCGTTGCTGGGGTTTCTTACCTTATTCTTGGCAGGGGGCTTTCTTCCAAGACGTATGATCGGATTAATCGGTGCGGGAAGTATCGGTCTGTCTTTTTTGGTAGCTCTATCAATTGTCATGCCCTTTCTGTCTGGAGACTCGGAAGAGGTGCGGCACGTTGTTTACACTTGGTTATCGGTTGGTAATTTTGAGTCAACGTTTGGATTATACCTGGATGGTTTAACGGTTGTTATGATTTTGGTCATAACCGGAGTTGGTTTTTTAATTCACCTCTACTCTACTGGTTTCATGATTGACGATCCGAGCTTCAGTCGTTTTTTTGCGATTATGAATCTTTTTGTGGCCTCAATGTTGATTCTTGTTATTGCTGATAACCTTTTGTTGCTCTACCTCGGATGGGAGGGGGTTGGTCTGTGTAGTTATTTACTAATTGGTTTTTGGTACACGGATCCGGAAAATGGGTACGCAGCTCGGAAGGCGTTTGTGACCACTCGGGTTGGCGACACGTCAATGGCGATTGGGCTCTTCTTGCTGTTCACTCAACTTGGAACGCTAGATATTCAAAGCTTGTTGGTTTTTGCGCAAGATCGGTGGGATATTGGATCTGGATTCGCCATAGCGGCAACCTTACTGTTACTTGGTGGTGCAGTGGGTAAATCAGCGCAACTACCGTTACAAACGTGGTTGCCAGATGCTATGGCTGGTCCCACGCCGATAAGTGCGTTGATTCACGCTGCGACGATGGTTACTGCCGGGGTCTACCTGATTGCTCGCATGCACCCTCTGTTCGAGTTGGCCCCTAATGTACAACTGCTAGTTGCACTGATCGGGCTCGCTACCCTCTTGATAGCAGGTTTTACTGCTATGACTCAGCATGATATCAAAAGGATTCTCGCTTACTCGACAATCAGTCAGATCGGTTACATGTTCTTAGGCTTGGGGGTCGGCGCTTGGTCGGCATCAATATTTCATTTGATGACACACGCCTTTTTTAAGGCTCTCCTATTTCTCGGAGCAGGGACGGTTATACTCAGCCTTCATCACGAGCACGATATTTTTAAAATGGGTGGTAAGTGGCGCCAGCTCCCTGTCGCTTTTGCGTCATTCATGATTGGTAGTCTCGCTCTTGCTGCTTTTCCTTTTACGTCAGGGTACTTCAGCAAGGACGAGATACTCATTGGAGCACTTGCGGTTGAGGGCGTAGGGCTATGGCTGTGGTTGGGCGGCGTTGTAGGCGCTTTCTTTACTGGTATTTATAGCTTTCGTTTGGTTTTTGTTGTGTTTTTTGGCGAGAGCAGAGGCCATCATGACGAGGGAGAGGTTACTGGTCTCGCCATGGCCTTGCCCTTGTTCGTTTTGATGGTATTAGCTCTGTTGGGTGGTTTTATTCACATTCCTGTTGATAATGTTTTTTCCCATGGAGCAGCATTGGTTGCCACACACGAGGAGCACTCCGTAAGCACTTTTATGCACGCGGTGATGATCGTTGTGCCTCTTCTCGGTATCGGTGTGAGTTATCTGTTTTATTGCGCTGGTGTTTTCTCTGTGAGTAGTCTTATGAAGCTTCCGTTGGCCAAGACCTTGCATTCTTTTTGGTATAGCGGATGGGGTTTTGATTATTTGTATAAACTTCTCTTCATATCGCCGTTCTTGTGGTTGTCTAAGGTGAACCGTCGCGACGTTGTCGATACTTTCTACGCTGGAATAGTGGTTCTGAGCGTTTTCGGTAATGCTGTTTCAGTGAGGTCTCAATCGGGATTGTTGCGTTGGTATATTCTAAGCATTGTAATTGGAATTGTTCTATTGGTGAGCTTAGGAGCATTTCTATGATTCTGTTGAGCTTAGTTGGAGTTTTCTTTTTCGGAGGCCTGCTTGCATGGCTGTCGGAGTTTGTGGATGTAAGGTTGCCTCGTTGGGTCGCGATGTTAAGTGCGGTTATATGTGCAGGCCTGATTTCACGTTTGGTTTTTATGGTCGACTCGGGTGGCGTTGGGCTGTTGGGTTGGGTAGATGAATTTGAGGGGTCTTGGGTACCAAGCCTCGGCATTGATTTCTTCTTTGCGGCGGACGGTCTGACCGTTCTTATGCTTGCACTTACCGTTCTTCTTGGCATCGTTTCAATTGCCTCTGCTTGGGACGAGATTAAAGAGAGGGCTGGGTTTTTCTATTTTAATTTACTTTGGACGCTTGCTGGTGTTGTTGGTGTCTTTACAGCACTTGACCTGTTTTTATTTTTCTTCTTCTGGGAAGTAATGTTAATACCGATGTATTTTATAATTGCGATCTGGGGCCACGAGAATAGGCGGTACGCAGCAACCAAATTTTTTATCTTCACTCAAGTCACAGGCATGATGATGTTGGTTTCATTGTTATGCTTAGTGTATTTCCACAGCCTGCAGTTTGGGGAGTTCAGTTTTAATTACAATGACCTGTTGCGTGTTGATCTCCCCAAGTCTATTGACCTATGGGTAATGCTCGGTTTTTTTGCAGCTTTTGCGACGAAATTGCCAAGTGTACCTTTTCATTCTTGGCTGCCTGATGCGCATTCGCAAGCGCCGACCGCGGGCAGTGTTTTGTTAGCTGGCGTGCTCTTGAAGACGGGAGCCTATGGGTTAATAAGATTCACTATTCCCCTCTTCCCGCAAGCGACTGCACTCTTCGCTCCGATAGCGATGTCCCTCGCGGTTATAAGTATTTTGTATTGCGCGAAAGTCGCGCTGGCACAGACCGATATTAAGCGTTTGATTGCTTATACTAGTGTCAGTCATATGGGTTTTGTGTTGCTCGGAATTTATGCGTGGAACGAGCTAGGACTCCAAGGGGCAGTTATGACCATGCTCGCCCATGGGTTGAGTGCAGCTGCGCTATTCATGTTAGCAGGCGGGCTTCAACACAGGATCCATACTAGAGACATGAGGGAAATGAGTGGTTTCTGGATCGTAGCTCCCAAGATGGCGGTGGTTGCTTTATTTTTCTCGGTCGCTGCGCTGGGATTACCTGGTCTCGGAAATTTCGTCGGAGAGTTTTTGGCTCTCTTAGGGGCGTTTAGCGTGAGTATTCCCGCTGCTGTGATAGCGGTCCTTGGGGTGATTTTTGCTTCAGTGTATTCCCTTTGGGTAATGCAGTCAGTTTTTCAGGGACCGTCTTTGAGACAGGAGGGTAAAGACTCAACACATGAAGCGTTATTGGACTTAGACAGGCGCGAGTTATTTTTTTATGGAGTCATGATGATCGGGTTATTGTGGATGGGGTTGTATCCGCAAACTTTTTTAGATTTTTCCTCAGGTGTAATTGAAGGTTTAGTTATGTCAGATGACGCAGCAGCTTTATATGCCAGGGAGTTTTCGAAATGAGTGCATCTGATGTTATTCCAGTGGCAATTTCAGGCTCAGATCTGCTTGCACTCGCTCCCCATATAGCTCTGAGCGTTACCATTGTTTTTGTTATGTTGTTAATTGGTATCAAAAGAATTTATGCCATTTCTTCAGCTGTCAGTATGGTGGGTTTAGGCACAAGCGCCGTGCTCGCTTTTGTACAGTTCTATGGGGCACTGTCGAATGACACATCGCAACAAATTACGCCCTTGTTTAGAATTGATTTATTCTCTTTATTTTTTATCGCGATAATTTGTTGTGCTGCGTTTTCGTTGTCTGTATTCGCTTACAGCTATTTTATGCGCTTAAAAGATGACCAAGATGAGTATCAATTGTTACTTCTTTTAGCAGCTTTGGGTGGCGTTACACTGGCGTCCAGCACTCATTTTATCGGAGCATTGATTGGATTAGAAATGATGAGCATGGCACTTTATGGCATGTTAGCGTATCCGGTTCATTCTCATGAAAACTCAGGTGGAAGTCTAGAGTCGGCGTTTAAATATTTAATTTTATCAGCTGTCGCTTCTGCAACGATGCTGTTCGGTATAGGGCTGTTATACACAGAAACAGGGTTGTTAACAGTTATTGGCGTTGGAGAATTCGGTTCCGATCCTTCAGCACTTATTGGGATTGGATTGTTGTTCATTTTTGCAGGGATGGCATTTAAGCTTTCATTGGCACCATTTCATTTATGGACGCCAGATGTTTATGAAGGTGGCCCGATGCCGGCGAGTGCTTTTTTGGCTACGGTTGGAAAGATTGCCGTTGCTGCATTTATGCTTCGTTTGATTGCGCATACAAACGCCTTATCAATTGTTTCGGTTAATTTTGCTGTCTTGTCGGTTGCAATTTTCTCGGTATTACTTGGCAATTTACTCGCACTTCGACAACAAAATTTGAAACGGCTCTTGGCATATTCGTCGATTGCGCATATGGGGTATTTGTTGATTGCTATTCTTTCTTTTTCGGTTGAAAGCGATGGCTCAGTTTCCCTTGGAACTGGGTTGGCCGTTGATGCTGTTGTCTTTTACCTTCTCGCATACATGGTGATGTCTCTAGGCGCCTTTGGGTGCGCCTCACTGATCTCGTCAAGTGAGCGTGAATCTGACTCGATAGCAGATTATACTGGATTATTCTGGCGATCACCTTGGCTAGCCGTGGTTTTGACTAGTATGTTGCTATCATTGGCAGGAATTCCCTTAACGGGAGGATTTATTTCTAAGTTTCTAGTGTTTTTTGCTGCCGTTGAAGCTTCTCAATGGCTTCTCCTGTTTGTATTGGTGGTGGGAAGTGGCATTGGCCTCTATTATTATTTGCGGGTTATATTCCAAATGTTGCAAACACCGAGCAAGCTTGAGCCTTTGGGCATAAAAAGAAGTAATTGGGAAACACTGGGCGCTGTTTTAATGCTTTTCTTAGTTACTGCTGGCACACTCGTGTTGGGGGTTTATCCAGAGCCAGTCTTAAATTTGGTCGAACAAATTGGTCTTTCTCTGTAGTCAGTGTTTCGGCTCTGTTTTAGTCAAGCGCCTTCCTCTGTTGAATCTAGCTGTAAAAACGTGCTTTCATAGCCCGAATTATTAATAACGGTTGGATTGTTGTTATGCCTAATTTCGCGATTACGCCCATGGTTTTAGTGATTCCTGTGTTATTTGCTATGATTTTTTTGGAGCTGTTAGTTAGTTACTTAAAGGGTATGAAAGTTTACAGGCTTCAAGATACCGTGACATCAGTAAATACGGGTCTTTTAAGTCAATTTGTCAATTCTACTGGCGCGATTATCAGTGTTTTTATGTACGGCACGATCGAGCAGAAATTCGGGGCGTTCGAATGGAACGTTCAAAATCCCTCTACCTGGATTTTTTCTTTATTGCTTTATGATTTTTTATATTACTGGGTTCATCGTACCGGGCATGAAGTGAATATTTTCTGGGCAGCGCACATCACACATCATAGTAGCGAGGAGTTTAATATTTCGACCGCGATGCGGCAGGCGTCTACGGGTTTTTACTTCAAGTGGGTTTTTTACATACCGTTGGCAGTTTTAGGAATCCCACTTCAAGTTTTTATTGTAGTCGGTCTCGTTGATTTGTTGTATCAGGTATGGGTGCATACGCAGATTGTCGGTAAACTTGGCTGGCTAGAGAAATTTCTAGTTACTCCTTCCAATCATAGAGTGCATCATGGTCAGAACGATTACTGTATTGACAAGAATTACGGGGGTATTTTTAGTATTTGGGATCAGCTCTTCGGTACTTTTGCAATTGAGAGGGAGGAGGAGCCCATTGTTTACGGAATTCGAAAACCTTTAAACAGCTGGAATCCTGTTTGGGGAAATTTGCATTATTATTATCTGATAATTAAGAGTGTTAAGCGTCAGGATTCTTTTTCTAAAAAATTGATGTGTGTTTTTGGAGAGCCTGCCTGGCAGGGAGAGGGTGCGCAATCTCAAAAATCTGAGTCGCCTTCGGTAGACACTTATAAAAAATTTTCGACTTCTCCCCCAGTATGGGTAAATCTCTCAGGGCTCTTGACCACGCTGATTTCTGCTTCGCTGTTAATCTTTTTTCTAGGTACGAAGGGACAAATGTCTATCTTTATACAAACGCTTTGGGTCGCGATTGCAATTTTGACAGTTTTTAGCGCAGGTGTTGTATGGAGTTCAGCAGGTTGGTATAAGTCGGAATGATAACAAGTCTTGTGCTCTCCGATGCCTTTTTGCTTTGTGTTTGTTTTTATATTTTGCTAACGAGTCCTCAAAGTGTAACGTTTAAGTTCGGAGTCTCGTTAGTAAGCGTTGCGTCTTTTCTTGGGGTGCTGAAGTTCTCTGAAATCTTACCCCTCCCTTCACTTCACGCATTTTTCTCAAGCCTTAGTGCATCTTCAGCGATTTTAATGATCATGGTAGGAATTATATGGCGTAGCAGGTTAGTTGCAGTTTCCTCAAGGTACGCATGGATTCTATTTATGGTTAGCGCCGCATTAACTTTTATAATGAGTAGTGCTTTTGGTCTAAATTATTTTGGATATATGATGGCGGGCATTTCGACTGTTGGAATAATTTGTCACCAAGCCATATTGAAAAATAAAGACGGGCTTATCGGTGGCGTTTTGTTGCTGGTAGGGTTTCTTGCTTTTTTAACAAAAATTGAGCTATTTTCGGTCTTGGAGCCTGGGGATTACCTACATTTTTTTATGGCGGTAGGGATTTATAAGCTAAGTAGATCGACTGTTTTAGTTTAGGTATAGTAGGGATTAAGTAATTTCATGATCAGTGGAGGAGTGTTATGTTGAGATTTTTGTTATTTTTGTCATTCTGGCTAATAAGTAGCCTATCGTCAGCTGAGGCTATAGAGGATACGATAGCCGTTTCGAGCTCAGTTTTTGAACATCACGGTATGGTGCCTGAAGAAAATTCGGCGTACTCAGATAATATTTCGATAGATATTTCTTGGGCCAATTTGCCGGCTGGAACGCTTCAGTTAGCGCTTATCTGCGATGATCCAAAAGTAGTTGAATTAGGGATGATGCCGAGTCCTTTTGTGCACTGGGTTGTATACAATATTCCGGCCTCTGTTGATGGTCTGCCGGGTGGGCTGCCGAGCGACGAGGAGATCAGTGGTGTCGATGGATTAGATGGTGTAATTAATGGCATAAATGGTACCAGAAGGCCAGGGTACTTTGGGCCACGTCCGCCTGTTAATGGTGAGTTACATCAGTACGATTTTAGAGTTTATGCTTTGGATGCTGATCTGGATCTTCAGCCCGGTCTAAATAAGGGCGGACTATTGGCTGCTATTGAGGGCCACGTGCTTGGAACGGGAATGCTGATGGGCCATTACGAAAGGAAAGAGTGAACTTTAAGGACGTTTTAAAGAGAAAAACGACTGTGCATTTACCACTGCATAGTCGTTCCCACCAAGCCTACCAATTGGTTGAAGCGCTTTGATATCAACCAGCCCCTCCTGGTTAATGAACTCGTCTTTAATATGCACGCCGATTACTTCCCCTATTATTATTTTAAAATTGTCGGCATCAGACCAGCCTGGGACGCTGACACTCTTTAAGTAAATGCACTCCAAATTGACCGGAGCCTCAGCCAGGCGCGGAGCCGAAACTAAACGTGAATCTATTGTTGTTAAACCCGTCATGGCAATTTCATCGATCGCTAAGGCAACACTTTTTGAAGATTCATTCATTTCGTTTCTCCAATCCCATGTCGCCATATTGCAGACAAACTCTTTTGTGTCTTCAATATTTCTAAGGGAGTCTTTAAGTCCATCTTCTGTTGCTGCGGTTCCGGAAGAAAACATCACCCTTGGCGGCTGATAGCTTACTGCATTGAAGAAGCTATAAGGCGCAAGATTGGGCACGCCATCAAGGCCTAGTGAGCTTATCCATCCTATAGGGCGAGGAACTATCAGCGAGTTAAATGGGTTGTGGGCGAGGCCATGATTTTTCTTTTTAGGTTCATAGAACATATTTATTCTCATGATTTTTAACATCGGAGGAAGAGTTTTTCTGTGCCATCACATTCTAGTATAGTACATCTATAAGTTTTTGGGATGTTGTAAGAACGGAAAGATTTATGGAATGAGCTTCTTGGTTCTAGAGAAGTATGGGATGAATTAGCGATTATTGATGCTCGAAGGATATTAGTGCGGGTGTTGGTCGTTATTTAAGTGCAGTTACTAGGTCGAGTGCACTGTGTGCGTCTCTAAACGAAAATGTGTTCTGAGTGTAAACATTTTGATAAAAAACGATCCCGTACAAGATCATCACTGGATGTCGAAAGCTTTAGAGCAAGCCAGAATAGCGGAGGCTATGGGAGAGGTTCCTGTAGGTGCTGTATTAGTTGGTGAGGGGGTGGCGTTAGCTTCTGGCTATAACCAGCCGAGAAGGCTTTTTGATCCAACGGCTCACGCTGAA
>Ga0206677_10002777_pt1 | contig 15099 bp, 22 predicted proteins | sample M130m12015metaG_FD_155475 | JGI IMG/M metagenome (GOLD analysis project Ga0206677, IMG submission 155475) | Ammonia-oxidizing marine archaeal communities from Monterey Bay, California, United States - M1 30m 12015 | ecosystem: Environmental > Aquatic > Marine > Intertidal zone | place: USA... | reverse complement strand
GGTCAGTACACAACGGTTTTATCTGTGGTCATAGCCACATGTTGCCATCGGAGTACTAAACATGATCCAGCCCGATGACCGAATTATTGAAGCAGTAAAAGGTGCTCACGCCATTACGTGGGATAAGTGCCACAAAATCTACATCTCCGCAGATGCAGAAACGACAGAAGAATTTAAAGAATGGGATTATTCAATAACTCTTATACCACAACCTTTTAAACCGGAGGTTGATGCTGCCAGAACGTTACAAGAATGGTACGACGACTCTTGCCCACTTAGGTTCATTCAAAAAGTCTCAAAGCGCCGTAGCCCTGATTCCGACCCAGACTTCGAATTCATAATTTCGCAATTCGACGAAGAAGAGGATTAGGCATGGCAAAAGAGTATTCAATCGCGGTGTACAACGTCTTTTACTACAAACGAGACGAAGACGGTAACGAATTACTTAATGCTGATGGCAGCATCAAAATGTTCTTCGAAGACACAAACTTTGACTACTCGTATCTAGCAGACAAAGTCGACCCAGATAACCTAAAGGAGGCTAAGTATCACGCATGAGTACCGACAAAGCACTAGGCATGAAAACAGCAAGTTTTCTTTATGACGAAACGCTCGTATGTGCAAAGTGTTTCACTAACGACGAAGTCCATTACAACCTTTTCGTAAAGCATGGCGAATCACATTTACGCTTTGATCCAGAATGCGCACAGTGGTGCGAACAGTGCGCTATGGAATGTGAGTTAGTGCCATACGAGCCGATGGTTAAAAAAGAGGCGATAAATTTTGTCGTGGAGATAAGTGAATTACTGGCTGATCACGAGCATTATGAAACAGAGTACCGAGCAGATTTGCATAACTTACTGCATTTTATCCACAAAGTAGAGGAGAAAACAGAATGACCGGACGAACATACGTCGTATCCCACTGCCGTGGTAGCGAAGACAGTTGGGAAGTGTTTGATGACGAAGCAGACGCGAAAGCTGAGTATAAAAGACTACTCGCAAACGCTGAGAGTCAATATGACCTTGATTTAATCAGCCTTAGTGCAGTCATGGAATCATCTGACTACGAAACTCACCCAGCATTTGAACCAAAAAACGCAGCAACATCGTTTTCAGACGCACTTGACGCGTACATCAAGGAAACTGTCACCAAGACCGTCAACGAACAACTTGCAGTAAGCGAAGACGATATTGGGGATAAGATAGAAACTTACATGAAAGTGCGCTGCGCAGAAGAGTATATGACTCAGGAAGACGTCGAAGAATGTATAGAAGATTCAGGCTTCGTCAACAAAGACAGTTTAGAAAGCATGCTTGAAGACTTCATAGATCAATACCGATTCGTTGACAGAGATGACGTAGACATAAGAGTTGAAGAAATGCTTGAAGACTTTATGCATAAAGAAGCAATCGAACAAAGCATTGAAGAAAGCGTCAAAGAGTTAGTGCCAGATGTCATAAAACATCTCATCAACGATGGGCAGATAGCACTAACAACAAAAACAGCGTCTGATCCAATAAACCTTTAATAAGTACTGGCGCTAATATATTAGCGCTGATACTATTAAGCGAAACAACAAGGAGGTGTTATGAAAAAGTCATGGCAAGGAGCATACGTCGATCCCTATGACAATCCCCCCGCTGAATCAATCCCGAAATACAAACTCCCCACCGATGCTGAAGCCCGCAAAAAGATACCTGTACACACAGGTTTCATTGCCTACTTCCCCCGAGCAATCGCTGCCGTTGCACAAGTGTCACTAACAGGTGGCATTCAACATGGGCAAACGCCAGAGACACTGCACTGGGACAGAGCCAAGTCTGGCGATGAGCTTGACGCATTGATGCGACACGTCATCGATGAAGACTGGCCACAAGTCGCATGGCGAGCACTCGCACATCTCGAAAAACATCTTGAATCAAAGGAGCGTGAATCTTGAAAGAAGATCTTATTAACGCAGTCTATCAAGACCTAAAAAACCGCAACATCCACCCAAAAGGCGAGTTTGACAATGCAGGCCGCTTCTACGCAGAACACCAAGACCTTATTAATGTACGTGAACCCTCGCGAAAATTCCCCTTCTCACAAATGGCAGCTTGTCGCTCCAAAAAGTACGTCACCAAAGTGTGTGAAAAATACAACTGTCTGACAGTCGATGATCTAAAAAGGAACGTTTAGTTATGGATAAAAAACAAATAGCCGTGCTACGTGAGCTAACTGACGAAGGCTACGCAGTAATCCTGTGGAACCCAGAGGAACTAGGCGATGTAAGTCCCGTCAGACTTGAAGAACGAAGCATTGAGTTTGGATGGCAGTATATTAAATCTGAACAAAGTAGTTGGGACAAAGTAAGGATGGAACGATGAGCGCCAAACTAACTCGCGGTACGACAAGGAATGTCCAGCCTAAGCTAGCAACACACCAGGAAAAAGAACAAGCAAGAGCACTAATGGTAGATCAGATAGACGACTTCTTTAAAAGGGGAGGCACTATTGAGCAAATACCAACTGGCGTCTCACAATTGAACTACGGCGTAACCAGAAAACAACAGGAATGGCACAAAGAGCTGTCAGCAAAGGGCAAAAAAGGTGCTGAGAAACTTTTCAGGAGGAAAAGCAATGGTTCAAGAAACACACGAAATGAGAATAACAAGAGTGGTTAATCTGGACGCTAGAGAACCGCACGACGAAACAATTTATTTCGTGTACTTCGGCCACGATCTCCAATCAGAGTCTTTCAAAGACCTGCTCGCAGACGTGCATAACGGACGTTGTGTAGTGGCAACAACTATGCACGGAGCATTTCATCCCGATAACGAAGACCGCATTCGCTTAAAGCAAGGAGCGAGAAACGGCAAGTCAATGAAAGAATCTTTAGACGAAAAAATCGGAACGCGGCGTATATACCAAGTAAATTTCAGCATGGCGGCTAGCAGAATTACACAAATAGAAGAAACTTGGAGAGAGGAACAGCTTCCTAATGAAGTGGACTAAGCAAGCGCTGATCGAGTTCGCTGCACAACAATACCTAGTACAACCGCTACCGCCTTTCTGGGAAACCATGAACGAGCGGAAGCTAATGAACGAAGTTGCAAGAACGTCAATCAGCGAATTCAGCAACACGCCACCGGAAATAGTGTGGAGAAAGATTTTAGACCTAGCAACAAACGCTAACAAACACTTTGTCATAGGAGATGACTGATGGACACTAACGAATACTTTGCAGAGCTAGAAGGTTTTGCCAGAGACAACATCAACCCTGAGTTTCACACCTACGCAACGACCTACCTCAGAGCGCGATCCCCCCAGATGTTTAGCGAACTGCTATCGAAGTGGCGACAAATCGAGGGTGAGATTTACGCTCGCAACGAGTGCTCAGGGGAACCGTTTTAATGCTGGTAACCCTAGATTTCGAAACGTTCTACAGCGTAGCACACAGCCTCACCAAAAAGACCACAATGGAATACGTCAACGACGAGATGTTCAAGGTCTGGGGTGTAGGTATCAAGATAGATCATGAAGACACAGAATGGTTTGGGGAAGACGAAGCAGAAGACGCCATCAAAGACATTGATTGGGGCGATGCTACGCTCATTTGCCACAACACAATGTTCGATGGCTACATTCTGACGCAGTACTACGGAGTAAAACCCAGTTACTACATTGACACTGCGGCAATGAGTCGCGGCTTATATCCTGGTCAATCGGCTAGGCTCAAAGATTGCGCCGCACGAGAGTGGCCAAACGATGAGTCAATGCGAAAGGGCGACGAGCTAGTTAACGCCAAAGGCATATTCGATCTACCCCCTGACATCGAGCAAGAGATCGCGGGCTATTGTATCCAAGACGTTGACCTGACATGGGCGCTTTACGAAGAAATGCTGACGCGCATGCCTTGGTCAGAAATGGACCTAGTTGACATAACAACGCGTATGTTCTGTGAACCAAAACTCAAGATCGACAGAGAGCGATTGGCAAAGTACCACGAACAAGAGTTCCAGAACGCTGAACAAACCATAGAGGCCAGTGGCGTTGAACGCAAAGTACTCAGCTCTAATGAACAATTCGCAGAACACATACGTTCAATGGAGATCGTTCCCCCAACTAAAAAGAGTTTAAACACGGGCAAGATAATCCCCGCTCTAGGCAAAAACGATCCCGCATTCAAACAGCTGCAAGCAATGTACCCTCAGCACCAACACATATGGGACGCTCGGACAGCTGTCAAAAGCAGATTGACAGAAACAAGAGCAAAGAGATTTCTCGGAGCTGCATGGAACGACGATTGGCTGCCAGTACCACTTCGTTACTACGCGGCGCACACAGGCAGATTTGGCGGGACCGATAAGCTAAATATGCAGAACCTCCCCAGAGGAGGGGAGCTGCGGCGATGCATTATTGCACCTGATAACAAACTGCTCTTTGTTGCTGATCTAAGCAACATCGAGGCTCGCATGCTGGCATGGTTAGCTGGCGAAGAACAGCTGCTACAGCAGTTCCGCGATGGAGAAGACGTATATGCCAACCTCGCCCAAGAAATCTATAGCCGCCCAATCAACAAAGAAAACGATCCCACAGAGCGCTTTGTTGGCAAGACCGCTGTTTTAGGCCTCGGATACGGCATGGGACACGTCAAATTCAAAGACACTCTGAAAGCGGGTGCTATGGGGCCGCCTGTAGATATTGAGACAAGTGAAGCTAAACGCGTTGTTGACGCATACCGCTCCTTGTACACAGGCATCACGATGCTCTGGAGCAAGCTGGAAGATTTACTCAAGCAGACGATGCACAAAGATAACTACGGCAACGTTTACGGACCACTGACCGTAAGGCACCACGCGCTTGAATTGCCAAACGGTATGGCGCTCAGATACCACAACCTTCGGCATGGTCCAAATGGGCTGATGTATGACGGTAAAGGCGGGAAACCCGAATACACGTATGGGGGCAGGATTACAGAAAACGTCATCCAAGCGTTAGCACGAATTGTCATTACCGACAGCATCTTGCGACTCGATAAGAGCAATTTAGGCGACGTTGCCCTCACAGTACACGATGAAATAATTATTAGTGGCAGTATTATCGAAGCTGATGCTACAATGGAAGCCATCATTGACGATATGTGCATACCACCTCATTGGGCGCCTGATTTACCGCTCGATGCCGAAGGTGGTTACGCAACAAACTACAGCAAATAATTCTATGTCGCGACTAGTCCTCTCAAGAAAGCAAGACGAAGAAGTAATCATCCACAAAGATGACCAAATCATTATGTCTATTAGAGTATCGAAGATAGGAAGCAATCAAGTACGCCTAGCGTTTGATGCGAATCTTGATATTGAAATAGACCGTGAAGAGATTTACAAAGGAAAGCACGTTAACTCCAGCAGTTCATAAAAAGGATTTTATTGATGCGAGTAACATTCTTGCAGGCGACAAATGGCCTGAGCCTCAGCAAATACCATTCTACTAATGAAGGTTTTAGACCTTACCCGCACGTCAAGAAAGTTACTTCTAGCGAATATGATTTACCTGTATCAGATGACGGCTTACAGCAACTCGAACAGCTGATTAGAAGCGAAGGCAGAAAAGGCTTTTGCATGCTGAAGGGAAACCTAAAAGCACCGCTCTTCGATGAGTCACGAGCTGGCAAATCAAATAAAAACGAACTCTCGAACCTATTGATACTTGATATCGATGGCGTAGTCCTGCCGAAACCACTGCAAAACAACTCAAAAATAACATCAGCTGATGTAGCGAACTTAGCCAACCAGTGCATAGCAGAACTACCAGTAGAAATGCATGATGTGAGTTATATCGCACAAGCATCCTCTAGTTTAGGTATGAAGGGCAACAAAACCTCTATTCATATATTCATGCAGCTAAACGTTGCCATGCCTGCTAAGTCAATAAAGCTATTCTTACAGGATGCGAATTTTGAGTCAGATGTCTTTAGCGACCAATTAAGCTTATCTGTTAACGGACAATCCCTAAAGTACCCACTTGATCCTTCAGTTGCAGACAACTCTAAAATTATATTTATTGCACCTCCAACGTTTGAAGATGCCGCTAACAACACATTCGCTTCAGATGACGACCGAATAGTATTTGTAAAAAGACATAACCCTACTTTTGACCTTGCAACGCTTATGTCAAACATAAGTCCACAAAGATGTTATGAGAAAGGGCAAAAGATAAAAGACAAACTCAGGGACGACTCCGGTTTTAGTAAACGGCAAACAAAAACGCGGATTACGACTATCGATTCTAGTACCGAAGAAGTGCTCACTAATCCTGACAAAATGTCGATATTAATTGCCGATGAAACATCATTTCCGTACATACGCTGCAACATAAACGGAGGCGACTCAGGTGCTTATTACTTCAATATGCAAAAGCCTTCCTACATGTATAACTTCAAAGACGAGCCGCTCTTTGAAATAGAAAAAGCAGACCCTGATTTTTATATATCTATTTTCGAACGTTATGAAGAGCGTCTTGAAGAAGTAGGACAAGCAGAAAGACCTATCGTATTGCGCGACTATGCAACAGATACATTCTTCAATGGTATTTATAGCCCCAACGAAAAACAATTCGCAAAGGAGTATCCGCTTACACCTATTAGCAAGATGAACATCGAGGATTTCTTTATGAATCACGGAAAGGTTCCACCAGATTTCATACCCGACGGACGCGTTGTTTTTGACCCAACGTCTAATGAAGAAGCGGTTAACTTCACCAACACGCCTTATTATGTGAATACCTATCAAAGAAGTGAGTACGTCAGGAATTGCAACAACCCTGATGAGCCGCTAACAGTTGGCAGCGGACACAAATTAAAGAACGCCTGTCCTACGATCCATAAAATTATCTACCACATACTTGGCAACGGCAATGAAGAGTATGAGCGCTTCATCAACTGGCTAGCCTACATCTACCAGACTAGAAACAAGTCAGGTGTGTCTTGGGTAATGACAGGAACGCAGGGCACGGGTAAAGGAATATTCTACAGTAAAATACTCAGAGGATTATTTGGCAGACAACATGTACCAATGAAGTTTTTACAAAGCATGGAAGAACAGTTCAATCTATACATGCGCGACGCTTTGTTCCTTGTAGTTGATGAATTTCATATGGCCTCCGCATCATCTAGCGCAGGTAAGATGGCAGACAAACTTAAAAACCAAATCACTGAGCCTACGATCACAATACGCGGCATGCGATCCAACCAGGTTGAAGTTGAAAATTACACAAACTACATCTTCCTCACTAACAGAGTAGATGCAGTAAACATTGAGACAGGCGACAGACGTTACAACATTGCGCCGAAGCAAGACGTTAAGCTGCTTGACGCTTTTCCTGAAATGGCTGGCCAGCTTGACTCAGGTTTGATTGAGAAAGAGTTGTACGACTTTGCAGGTATCTTAAACACGTATGAAGTGAATTCGCACTTAGCAAAAACAGCTATCAATAACCTTGCCAAAGAACAAATGCGCAACGTGTCAATGTCAGTGTTCGAGGAGTTCTGCCAAGCGCTTAAAGACGGTAAGCTCAACTACTTCACAGACATCCTTGATATAAACACAGCGTCCGTAATCCATGCTAACGAAATCGAAGCAGCACAACGATTAGTAAAGTCTTGGATTGCACAAGGCATGCATGACTACCTTGTTATACCAATGGAGCATCTGCGCACGGTATTTCATGTTCAGACCGAACAAAACCCAAGACTGTCGCAGCGTGAGTTCTCAAAACGCATGAGCAGAAGCGGTATCGAAACTGAACGTAAGAGACCATTTAAAGCAGAACGAGATACTAATGTAGTGCGCGGCGTAGTCACTACGTGGGAAACTAACGAGCTAGAACTTAAACGCTTAACAGATCAGTACTTCGAAGAACACGATAAAAAACTGTTACTTTCTTTCTGAATAAATATTAGCTATAGTACTAACCTGAAAAATAAACAAGGAAAATGACTTGCCTTCCCTCACTCAGGAAACGAGAGCCGACGCTGATAAACCGTTAGAAAAACCTTCTGAACTAGGCCCGTTAAGAGCCTGGTCCTATTCGGCGCTCAAAGTATTCGAAGAATGTCCCTACCGATCTTACATCGCCAAAGTTAAGAAAATTCAAGAAACCTCTGGGCCAGCAGCACAACGCGGCACAGTCATCCACGAAGAAGCCGAACAGTACGTTGACGGAACGCTAGGTGAGTTTCCTGAGTCCTGTAAGAAATTCAAAAGCGAATTCGAGGAACTACGGCAGCTTTATATAGACGCAAAAGTAGAACTCGAAGGTGAGTGGGGTTTCGATCTCGACTGGCAACCCGTTGGTTGGATGGAAGGAAGTACGTGGGCGCGTATCAAGTTAGATGCACTAGTGCATCAAGACGAACAATCAGCGCGTGTCATCGATTACAAAACTGGTAAGAAATGGGGTAACGAAATAGCTCACGCCCAACAGGGTTTGCTCTACGCAATAGGAACCTTTTTTAGATACCCGCAACTAGAGTTTGTACAGACTGAGTTCTGGTATCTAGATAAAGGTGAAACAACCCGTAAGCAGTACACCAGAGAGCAGGCTATGCAGTTTACTGCAGGTTGGCATCGACGAGCCATCAAGATGACCACTGCTACAGAGTTTGACCCAACACCGAGCAAAGACGCGTGTCGTTGGTGCTCATATAGAAAAAGCGATCCCCCAGAGTGCCAGTGGGGTGTTGAATAGTTTCCCTCCCTAGAACATAAGAAAACTTATAAGTTCTAGTTGGCCCCTTTCACGAGGGGCTTTTTTTTGCCCCGAAGGAAAATGCGCATGCTCAAAATACTGTTACACATTCTAACTGCTGTCGAGATATTCCTCTTCATGAGAAAAGCTCAGGAAGACAAGCAGAATAAACCAAAGGACGAGGAAGATGGAAAAACGGAGTTACAAAGACCTGATATGCGGCCCGATAAAGGAGATGTTCCTTGAAGCTTCCAACGAATCTAAAAATGTTTTACCGACGGGAGAAAGACTTGATCCAGTACACGATCTCAACAGAGCCACCGGAGGCTATGTACTGGTCAACGTACAGGCTAAAAGTAGGAGACATTCGCCTGCACATCAAGCTGAACCGTTCGATGACCTCAACAATACGCAAGGAGATACTGCATGACATCATCAGTCGGGAATCTAATCCCAGTAAAAGAAATAAGCCCACCGCAAAAAATAAAGCTACTGGCTAGAGACAGTAACACCAAACTAAGAAAAACTGCCGAAGGACAACCAATCGTCTTAGCAGGTATGTCGATGATGCCTGACGAAAAGCTATGTCCCTCATCAGGTAATGCGGAATGTTTTAAACCCTGCCTTAAAGAGAGTGGGTTAGCGCAAGTGTTCAGTAGTATCAACGATGCCCGTCAACGCAAGACAGATTACTACCACAGCGGCAACAGTAGCTTCCTCGCCCAGTTACGTAAGGAGCTTGGCAATCTAGAAAAGTACGCAGTTAAACAAGACAAACAACCAGTGGTACGTCTTAACGTACTGTCGGATGTAGCATGGGAACAGCACAACATACCGCAGGAGTTTCCAAACATATTCTTCTACGACTATACAAAGCGGGCAGATCGTATCAACAAGACTCCTTTCAACTACCGACTTATGTTCAGTTATAGCGCTGCGCCTAAATACAAAAAGCAAGTCAGAATAGCGCTAGGAACAAACGTACCCATTGCAGTCGTGTTTAGAAACGGATTGCCCAGCGAGTTTCTAGGCCGAGAAGTTATTGACGGTGACAAGTCTGACTTAGAGAACTTAAAAGCCAGAGGTAAAATCGTCGGATTGCGGCTCAAGGGTAACGAAGCAAAGAAATCTAACAGCCCATTCATAGTAGATGCGCTGACCTGCAACTTAAATTCATTTGCAGCTTGATATTAGTAATAGTACTATAAAGAGTCTGGTCCAAAACTTCGAGCGGGTTTCATCATGACCTCACATAAAACTGAAATAAACCTACGCCGAGAGGGTGCGATGCCCTCAGTTTCAAATGAATTGAGTCTATATATTAGCTATGCTATTATTCTAAACCATCAATGAGTGATGCCTATGTACGAAGCTTTCGACCATCAAAAAGTCACAACTGACTTTATCAACGACAATCCTCGTTGCCTTATTACAAGCGATCCTGGCACTGGCAAAACACGCTCAGTGCTTGATGCTATTGCAGGGCGCGACACAAGAACCCTAGTACTTGCCCCGTTATCTATCCTTGAAAGTTCGTGGGGAGATGACATCTTAAAGTTCACTCCAGAAACTACGTACTCAATTGCGTATGCCAAGAACCGCGAAGAAGCATTCCTCGGTACAGAAGATGTAGTGATCACTAATCACGACGCTGTCAAATGGATTGCCAAACACTACTGGGTATTGTGCGGGTTCGACACGCTCGTAATCGACGAGTTTACAGCGTTTAAAAACAAAGACAGTCAGCGCAGCAAGGCGTGCCGCAAAGTTGCAGAAGCGTTCAACCAACGCATAGCAATGTCAGGAACACCTAACTCCAACACTATCTTGGACATCTGGCATCCGACACTAATCGTTGACGAAGGCGAGCGCTTAGGTCACCGGTTCTATAGCTTCAGAGCATCCGTGTGTACTTCCAAGTTCAACGGTTTTGCAAACGAGTGGGTTGATAAAGACAACGCGCAAGAAACAGTTGCTGCTGCGCTAAGTGATATCAATCTTAGGTACGAATTAACTGATTGTATCGACATGCCAGAACAAAGCGTACACACCATGTACGTTCAACTGCCTAAGAAAATTCTAAACCAATACAACCAACTTGCTGCTGACAATGTGCTCTACACAGGCGCGGCAACAATCAATGCCATTCACGCAGGCGCTAAGGTCAAGAAGTTACTGCAGCTTTGTACGGGGGCAGTGTACGACGAAGAAGGCAATGCGCAAGGTATCCACACAGAGCGTTATGACTTAGTGATGCAGCTAGTGCAAGAGCGTTCTCATTCTTTGGTCGCATTCAACTGGAAGCACGAACGAGATCACATGACGGCTGCATCAGACAAGCTCGGTATTCGCTACGGAGTGATTGACGGCTCTACGCCTGCAGCCAAACGAAAAGAAGTCGTAGACCGTCTGCAAGCTGGTCAACTACAAGTCGTGTTTTGCCACCCGCAGAGTGCAGGTCACGGGTTAACAATGACAAAAGCAAAAACAATTATCTGGGCATCACCAACATACAACGCCGAGCATTACGTGCAATTCAACAGACGTATATACCGTGCTGGCCAGACGGAAAAAACAGAAATCATTCGCATTGCAGCTCGCGATACTTGGGAGCCAGACGTGTTCGACAAGCTGGAAACCAAGACAGGAAAGATGGAGGAGCTGCTATCAGTACTTAAAGACTTACACACTAACAGGAAGAAAGCGGGGTAAGTATGTTTTGCATGCATGAAAACGAAGTGACATGGGACGAATACGATGCGCGAGGTATCTACCTTTGCAAAGTGTGCGACAAATGTTGCGAAGCAAAGCTGGCTGAATTCGACTTTGGGATCACCAACGACCCCTGTTACGAAACAGACGAACCAATCGACGAGCCATAGGAGACGGCGTATGACAACAATCGACGAGAACACATCTTTTGCTGATTTGATCGAAGCAAAGGGTGACATCGTTGCACAAAAACAAGTTCTTAATGCAGAACTAAAAATTCTAAAAGAGAAAGAGTCAGACCTTGATTACTTGCTCCAGAAGGATATGGACGCTAATGGAGTCACGTTTATCAAAAACGGTACTGCACGCGTGTCCATCACAGAAAGCATCAAAGCGAAAATTGACAATTATGATCTGTTTGCGCAGTACATACTTGACACTGGGTCTTTGGAGTTTTTGAACCGAGCGATCAATACACGGGCATATCAGGAGTCCTTGAAAATGGGCGACGAAATACCTGGTTTATCACCCTATGTGTTACGCAAAGTTAACTACGGTAAATCGTAGTAGAACCGTTAACCACTTAATCACTTAATCACTTAATCACTTAATCACTTAATCACTTAATCACTTAACCTATGACCATTAACCAAAGGAAACATTATGGGTAGCACGGCGTTAGCAATAGTAGAAGACAAAGTACCAGCACACATCGCAGCAAACATGGACGCTGGCCGTGGTAACGAACACGTAGGGGCAGAACTTAAAACCCCCAAGGTCAAGTTACTTCAGAAAATGAGTAACGAAGTAGACAAACATCACACTGACTTTGTGTCAGATGCTGAGGTAGGTTTATGGTTTAACGACCTCACAAAGGAAGTTTACACCGATACCTTACATATAATCAGTCTGTCATTTACGACTGATTATACGGTCAAGCAGAAAGAAGAGTTTGGCAAAAACTTTATAGGCACTTTTGCCACGCTGCCTGAAGCCAGAAAAGCAATCGCAGAAGCTCCTGTGCCAGCGCAGTACGAGTATTACCAGACGCACAATCACGTAGTAGTTCTTAAGAGTGAGAAGACAGGCGCACTAGAAGGCCCAGTAATTATGGAATTTCGCGGAACTAAGCTAAAGATATCTAAAGCTTGGAACAGCGAGATTGCTATGAAAGGCGGCGACAGGTTTGCATGTCTGTGGAAAATTACCGCAATACCACAGAGCAATGACAAAGGCTCTTGGCATGGTATAGACCTTACCTACGCAGGCTGGACAAAAGAAGAAGACTTCAAGTTTGCCGAAGCTCAGTACGAACTGCACAAGTAAGTTTCCCTAGCCAAGGGGTCGCCTTGCCCCTGTTTTAGCAAGCCTGATGCACTTGTGGCTACAACGCATCACCCAGCTACAGGCCTGATTAAGCCTTTTAAAGCAAGCCTGATGCACTTGTGGCTACAACGCATCACCCTAATTTATGAATGAACATAGTTTTGTAAGAAGTATACACCGCTACTTACCACCCGAAGTGTATGCGTGGAAAATTCACGACACTTATACGGGAGGCGTACCTGACGCGATGTATTGCGGACCTGCAGGACTACTGTTTGTTGAGTATAAGTATGTCAAAACTCTCCCGAAACGGGACGACACGCTGATACGTCATTCATTGTCCGAATTGCAACTTCAATGGCTGGAACGTGTCAACGGCCCAGCTACTGCCGCGCTTGTTATTGGCGTAGAAAACACTGCTGTAATCCTAAAACGTGACTTCGCTCAAAATATTAGTAGAATGCACTATATAGAACAAAATATTACGCGACAAGATGTTGCGAATTGGATATACAGCACAACGCATTCAGGACGAACTAATGAACAAAGACCTCCCTCAGCCCGTCAAAAATCTAAGAAGGATATGGGAAAAGAAAAAAGTTGAGATGCGGTTCACGCAAGTTGAAGTAGCAAAAGAACTTGGCTGGAGCCAAGGCGCAATCAGTCACTACCTCAATAACATCACCGAGCTACGTGCTCAGGCAATTATCAAACTAGCAAATTTTCTTGACGTAGACCCACGCGAGATTGACCCTGACATCGAACAGAATCTGCCAAGCATCGTCAAGCAGACAGTGTCTTACAATGCTTCTGACATGACCAAACGGATTAATGAGTTGCTGCAAACCAGAAGTGAAGAATCTTCGATAATCGTAAAAATGAGCGCAGACGACTACCCATATCTCTTTGCAAATGCGATCGGGAATTGGGACTGCTACGCTAGACTTGTGTCAGTTTCTCAGATGAAAAAACCCCGAGCATTTGCCGTCAGATTGAAAAGTAAAAAGCATCTAAAATTCTACCCACCAAATGATTTGCCCGACTCATCTAAAATTCACACAATGTGGTCAGTAGTGGCTTTCTACTACAGCTAAACCAAAATCGAATTAAATTATTAATCTGCTAATAAGTGTAATAGAATAGTTACAATGTATCTAAATGATAAGAAAAGCAAAGAAGCAGACTAGGAGCGGTAATAAGAATGGATTTAAACGCAATACTTGAGAAAAAATATGGACCATTTATGGACATACACGAGCTGTCCTCACTGTTAAAAATCAAACGCCAATCGATGTATCAACAGATTTATCATGGCCGTCTAGAGATTCCTCACGCCAAACTCGGCAAAAAATACCTCTTCCCCACGCAAGAAGTCGCAACTTTTCTGACCAATCAAGTCAGTACACCCTAATCGACTAAATTCTCAGGTCGTAAATTTACATATCGCGATAGCTGCTCAAGCGAAGCATGACCAGAGACTAATCTGACTTCTTCGACGCGCATCTTTCTGACTTCAAACATTCGCGATATCGCTTCATGGCGCAAATCATGAAAACGAAGATCGACGATGCCCAGCTTCTTTGTCATCTTGGCAAACTTGTCACTAATGCTCGCTGCATGCTTTACACCAAACACAGTAGTAGTGTTGCCAGTCTGGTTGTGTTCACGTAAAAGCACTTCTCTCACGCCCTGCCAAAAGGGTATTACATGCCACTTTTTACCCCCTGGCTCGTTTTTATTCTTGCGCCAAATGCCAATTAAGTTCTTATCAAAGTCGATATGCTGCCACTCAAGACTGTGAATCTCGCCTTGACGCATGCCGCTTTCAACTGCAATCTCCATGATCGGGCGTATCCAATGTGCGCCAGCCTCATCAAGCAACTTTTCCCACTCGTCACCTTGCAATCGCCTATCTCGTTTTGTGCTACCCCTAATTAACTTCTTTAGCTTTAACTCTTCAATCGCCATGTCGACGACAAGCTGCTCAGTTTTTATTCTGCTATTTGTGACCGCTTGCTTAAAATAGTACATCTGAGTTTGAAGCGTACTAGCAGCCACGGTTTGTAAACGGTAAGCAGCAAAGTCCAGCACTTCATCAAAAGTCAGGTCGTGGATCGACACACCTTGAAAGTATTCTTTAATTTGGTTGAGCTGTCCTAATTTAGGACCAGCGACTTCTAGCCCGAACCGCTCAAAGCTGTAAACGAGATCATCCATAATGTGATCAATGAGCACGGACTGTGTTTCACGGGTATCGACCCACGATCCTTGGTCCATGCTGCTCTCGATGCGGCGTGCCCAAGCAACAGCTGCGAGCTTAGTTTTGAAGGTT
>Ga0206677_10002773_pt1 | contig 15120 bp, 22 predicted proteins | sample M130m12015metaG_FD_155475 | JGI IMG/M metagenome (GOLD analysis project Ga0206677, IMG submission 155475) | Ammonia-oxidizing marine archaeal communities from Monterey Bay, California, United States - M1 30m 12015 | ecosystem: Environmental > Aquatic > Marine > Intertidal zone | place: USA... | reverse complement strand
AGCCAGGCAAAGATGGCAAGTCTAGACCAAGAGAAGTAGGTATTGCTACTACTAACTCAGACGCAAGTCTTTGTTTACATTTTGACTTAGCTATCCCAACAGATGGCGAGGGCAACCAAGTCAAGGTCTTTATGAGAGAGATCGAACAAAAATCTCAGCCAGCTCAAGCAGTAGCTTAGTTGGTTTAGTCTGTATCTAGTAGAACGTTGGTTCTTTAAATCCAAAGTGGCTAGACTAAGTAACGTAGCTTGCAAGACAAAGCAGACAACGTCACCCCGAGGACGTAGTAAAGCTCGGGGCGGTTGTTACGGAAAGCACAAGCTCGGATGAAAAGCCGAGCATATTGATATGGTAGGTAGCACCTACCCCAAAAGAACGTCGATAATATCGGGGAGCTCGTAACTCCCCATTCCAACAAGGAGGTTTGTATGGAAGAAGTACATGTACCCAACGAGGTGCTCAAACAAGCTGAAGCAAGTGAAATGCATGCGCAAGCTAATTATGTGAATTCTGGTGAGTTTCTTAGGAACTTCATCAGACGTATAGAACTAAAACCACAAGGAGAAAATTATGTCGAATCATTTTGACCCATCGGACCTAGGTCCACAAGTAATAGACATGGCTAACGGAGAGACCGGCGAGCTTCTGCCTGACCAGAAGACACCGGAGTCTGCGTGGCGACCAGATACCAACGGCGACCCCGTAGGTAGTGAAGTAAGAGCAACGCAAGACCCAATACACTTGCCTGACTTTTACTATAGAAAGTACGCGATTGACGGCGAGGGCAAGCCACTTGCTCAGAAGTCAAGAGTGGACGGCATCATGGATGTATTCAAGTCCAAAAAGAATACAGTCATGGTGTTCAACAACAAGGACGATGAACAACGAAAGAAGGAAGAAGACTATTACCTTCAGCAGGTTCAACAGATTGCGGACGGTCTTTTACCCTTGTGTGAGACTGACCCACAATCAACAGGTATCAACTTTTTACAGTTGACTACTAGAACTTGGGCTGAGTTTGCGTCTATTGCATACGAGTACAAGGAAGAAACAGCATCTGCTAATCCAAACGATGACTTACCAGTATGGTTGGTCGAGCGTGAAGATAAGATGTTTGGCCTTGGTCGTAAAGCAAGGATGTTGTCAGCTGTAGTCGGCTTAATCGGTGATTCGTTCGGATTGCACGATCTGTCTTTAAAAGATGTTCGTGTCAGAAATGAAATCGAAAGACGTCAACAGCGACTTGCAGAATGGAACTTCAAGAATCATGCAGATTCTTCGGTCAAAGTTTCAACTGCATTTAACAATGCGACACACGAACACACTAAATCTGTATTCGACAACGCATAACCAACGGGGGCTTCGGCCCCCACTTTTACCATAGGAGGAAATTATGGGAATGGATGTATACGGACTTGATCCGATTATCAAAGAAGGCACAAGCAAGCCTGAAATGCCTGACTTCAATCAGTTACCTGATGAGGACAGACAAGCTTATTTTAACGCAGTAGATTTATACGAAAAAGAAAACCCCGGTGTTTACTTTCGTGCCAACGTCTGGTGGTGGAGACCACTATGGATGTACATCACTGATATATGTGAAGATGTTATATCCGAACAAGATATAGAAATGGGGCACAGTAACTCAGGTTATGAGTATAGTGCTGACACATGCAAAGTCATAGAAGAAAGACTTGCCATGGCTATAGAATCTAATGCTCATCATATGTATGAGCGTGATTACAAACAATTACTAGATGAACTAGAACAAGTAGAGTGCCAACATTGTAATGGTACAGGTACACGTAATGACAAGTTTGTGCAAGGTGAATGTAATGCATGCCACGGAACAGGTAAAACTGACGACTGGCGCAAAAGTTACCCCTTTTCTGCTGAGGTTGTAGAAGACTTTCATAAGTTTGTTAAAAACTCTGGAGGTTTCAAAATATGTTAACAAGTACATTTTGTGCATTTATAGGAGGAATTTATTATGCATACTATTAATCCAATTAAACTCAAAGAAGAACTTAGAGACTGCATCATGGCTGGCTATCCAGCTATGGTGTGGGGCGGACCAGGTATTGGTAAATCAGATATACCAGTACAGGTAGCCAAAGAGCTCGGTATTCCACTCATTGACTTTCGTGCTAACTTGTTTGACCCGGTCGATGTGCGTGGTATTCCGTACATTAAACAAATCAAAGAAACTGGTAAACGGTTTACATCATGGGCTGTGCCTGACGTCTTCCCGATCGCAGAACGAGACGGGGACCGTGGTATCTTGTTCATTGACGAGTTACCCACTGCACCACCAGCAACACAGAATGCTTTCTTACAACTCTTGCTTACCAAACAAATTGGTGAGTACAAGTTGCCTGTTGGTTGGCAGATTGTATGTGCCGGCAACAGACTTACCGATGCCGCAGCTGTCTATCAGATGCCATCGCCTGTGCGTAACAGACTAGCTCATTACGAACTAGAACCAACACTAGATGACTGGGTACAATGGGCATATCAACACGACATAGATCCAGATGTTATCTCATTTATACAGTACAGACCAAATCTGTTGTCTAACTTCAACGCAGATGACTATGCATTCCCAACACCACGTGCGTGGTCCATGGTTAGCAAAAAGTTATCAAGAGCCAACAACGACCCAGAACGTTTGTTTTATGGTATATCGTCATTAGTTGGCGATGGTCCAGCTGGCGAGTTTATTGCATTTAAAGAAATTGCTAGCAAGTTACCTGACATTGACCAACTAATAGCTGATCCGTCTACTTACAAAAAAGATGACAATCCAGCTTTGTTGTACGCGTTATCCACAGCTATTGCTACTAGAGCACAAGATGATGTTATGGAAAACATTATGAAGGTAGCTAAAAAGATGCCAATCGAGTTTCAAGTTGTCTTAGTCAAAGGTTGTTTAGCCAAAGACAGACAGCTCAAATCACACAACGATGTACGTAAGTGGATCGTTGACAATGCTAATGTTGTTTTATAGGAGGTTATATGAAAACAGTTAGATTATCACGTCAGCTCAAGTGGGATATCACTAAAGCTGCAGAAAAAAAGTTCGACAATGCAAATCCGCAACAACAGCTGCCCGATGATGGGTACGCTGTTGTAACAAGACTTGGTATTGTAGACAAAATTGAAGCGACTAAAAAAATGTTTACAAGTATTTGGAGCACAGAGTTACCTATGCGAGATGTAGACTATGTAAAAATAGAAGCAGATATACCAGGAGATCATCCTCATAACCCTTATGGTGCAGACGATGATTCAGGTATGCAAAGAGAAGTTTGTTACAAGCTTAATTTGCCTTCTGGTTTTAGAGCTCCACAGTTTCTTAGTTACTATGAAACTATGACTGTGCCTGTACTACATACTGATCCAACGTTAATTGAATGCATGATTGCTGACAATTACAACGAAGACCTCAGAAAAAAAAGACGCGACCACACGCTAAAACTAGATGTGGTTATGGACAGATTTAGTACCTTAAATCAGCTACTTAAAGCTGCTCCTTACGTCAAAGACTTAGTGCCTCAAGAAAAGATCACTAAGATGCATGAGGTAGACGACAGATCAGGTAGACGTGCGGCGCTAGCAGAAATTGCTAACGACGAGCTACAAGAACTACGTGAGACTTTGTTAGAAGACGCATTACTAGGAGATGACTAATGAATATGATTGAAGAACTACTAGATAAATACCATGAAGATGCTTTTGATGATTTATTAATTGAAATAATAAAACATATGCAAGATGTTAAAGAACTAAGAAAAGATGATAAGGAGCAAGACTAATGTCTGTTGAAGTAATAGTTAAATTACCACCAGAATTAGGCAAAGGCATGGTCTGCGACGACGTAGACCATTTAGCCCGCATACTAGAGTACCAGAGTAAAAAGTATGACGTATATGGCGTAATTCTTATAGGAGATAAAAATGAAACAACTAACATTTAAACTAAATCGTAATGAATTTGTAGATTGGATGTATGAAGATTTTGATACATGCGAATTAATGGAGGCTTGGGAAAATGGAGAAACGCCTGAAGAACATGCATTAAGTATTGCAGGATTATTTCCAATACGACATATCAAGAACTGGGAAGCAATAAAGCATTATTGGGATGATGTTCCTTATAAAGGAGAAATGGATAACGATAATAAAACCTTTAATTCATGGTCTGAGTATTATGAAGATGACGGACATGTTGAAGGTATACCCGACAATCTAAAGGTTGAATGGGTTTATGAGGAGCAAGACTAATGGACTATGACCCAGACTATGACATATTAATCGACGAGGAGATGACATGAATCAAGCATTTGTAAAAGCTAGATCTAGACTTGTACTAGACAACCCATTCTTTGGCACATTGTGCCTCAGGCAAAAGCCTACAGAGTGGGACGAACCAACGGGGGCCGTGGACGGTAAACATCTGTTCTTCAACCCAAAGTGGTTTGAAAAGCTAACAGAAATGGAACGTGTAGGTTTCCTGGCGCACGAAGTTATGCACCTGGTTCTTATGCATCACACGCGTAGAGAAGAACGTAATCCACAGAAGTGGAATGTTGCAGCTGACTACGCAATCAACAATCACCTTATAGCTGAAGGTTTCATTCTGCCGAGAGGCGGACTAGTGGATGATCAGTATGCTGACATGAGTACGGAGCATATATACAACGTACTCCCTGAACCTCCTCAGGGATGGGACAGTGTTGCAGTTGACTCTGGCAAGTGCGGTGGCGTGCTCGATCATCCCGATTCTGATGGTACAGGCGGCACAGCAAGTGCTATCGAATCAGAACTAACAGTTGCTGTTAACCAAGCAGCTGAAGCTGCCAAAGCACAAGGTAAACTGTCTGCAAATATGCAAACGCTAGTGTCAGATGTCACTGAACCTAAAGTAGATTGGAAAGCGGTGTTGGCTCGTTTCTTACGTTCCAACAACAAATCAGACTTTACCTGGTCTCGTCCTAACAGACGATTCATTGGCTCTGGTCTTTACTTGCCATCACTGCACAATCCATGTCTCGAAGAGATTGCAATTGCAGTAGATACATCAGGTTCTATATCAGATGACGAGTTGCAACAGTTCACATCAGAAACATCGTACATCTTGCATGAGCTCAATCCTGACCGAGTGCAGTTTATACAATGTGACTCAGAGATCAACGATGTCACTGAATACACACGTGAGTCGTTGCCACTCAAAGTAGAATACCAAGGTCGAGGTGGTACTTTGTTCAGACCAGTTATAGATTACATCAATGACAAGCATCCAAATGTAGCTGCTCTTGTGTATCTTACTGACCTAGAAGTATGCCAAGACGACTTTGGAGATAAACCACATTACCCAGTGTTATGGGTATCAACTAACCAAGAGGAGGCTCCTTATGGAGAAGTTATCAAAATGTAAGCAGTATGCTAAAGAGTTTGGTGTATCAGTGTTGACCGGCACAGCTATACTATTTTTATTATTCGGTCTTGCAACCAGTATTCAATACTCGTTGCTTCTGCTCGGTGTCGCAGTCGGCATGGGGTGTATATTTTATTTACTATGGAGGTTAATGTAATGGCTAATATTGTTGGCACAATCACCACAGCAATGTGGATTCTAATCGAACTTGTACAGTTTGCGTACATGGCTTATCTTGCATGGCAAAGGAGGAATGATGTTACTAGTAGGCATACTCAGCGCTCTAGGTCTGCTTTTGCTTGCGCTTAAAGCAGGCGGACGTAAGACTATTGGCAATGACATCTATGTAGATGTCCTAATTACCGTCACACTTATGGTGTGTTTTTACGGCACTTTCAGTGGTATGACTGCTGCTATGGTTGGCGGTCTAACTGCTTCGCTTGTGTTGTTTGTTCTTAAGAAAACAATGACACACGAAGTGTTAGAAATTAAAAAAGTAAATAAGGTGCTTATGACTAAACCTTTTAATGTATCAGTGCCCACAGTTAAAACTGGCTGGCGCAAAGTAGAACCAACTTGGAGGAAATAATATGGCTAGTGTACAAATGTCACAAACATTACGTGACCAAATAACAGATAATTACAGAGTGCAATTAGAAAAAGCATTTCGTAAAGCACACAACGTGCAACCCGCAATAGATTCTATTGTACATGAGATTACAGGCAAAGATTCTGACTTTGCTACTCTCTGTAAGTTGCAAGAAAATTACCATGACATGCTTGCTAAAGTTAAGTCTATGTATGTAAGTAAATCTAGTTACGGCAGTAACCGTATGTGCGACAACATTATAGAAACATCAGTAGAATTAGGTATTGTATGTAATCCTAACAGACCTGCTGCTGATCATATGTGTATGTTAGATGACTGGAACGAACCTTATATTGACAATTCTTATGGACAAGAAAACACAGAAAGACCTGGTTCTACTAATTATGTAGAAGGAGACGTTGCTGTAGCATTAAAAGATCTAACACCCTTTTATCAACCTGTACAAACAAGAGTAGAGTACGAAAAAGGCTGGTATCAAAATAGACAATATGCTCCACACGCGTCTAAAGCTTGGCTTATTACAGATCCAGAACTCTGTGAAATGTTATCGCCCATTGGTTTTATAGAAGCACAAGTAGCTACTAACTTAGAAAAGTTTGTAGGTTTTATAGACAAAGTTACAACGCTTAAAAGATTTATTGACGAATGGCCAGGTGGTAAAGAGCTTGTACCAAGCGAATATATGGAGCGTATGCTTACTAAAAAGACTCCGTCTACGTCAGCTAAACGTATAACTCCAGAACAAATAATACCTGACGAGTTGAAAGAACAAATGAATGAGGTAATATTAACTAACAAATTATTAGGGGATTAACATGCAAGCAGAACAAACAACATGGCAATACAACCCAGAGTATTCGTATGAAGCAAATATGAATAGCTGGAGAGACGCAGCTAATTTTGAACGTAAACAATACCAAGAAGTGTTGCTTACTGAAGAACAAGCTACAATGAAGTTTCAAGAATATTACCCAAGGAGTGAATATGGGCAGACTTAAATCAGCAATGATGGACGTAGGAGAAGAAGCTATGGAAATAGGCATAGAAGCAGCATCCATCAAGCATCGTTTATCAAACGACGATGTAAAATTATGTATATTACTTGCGTGTGGTTATCCCGGCGAGTGGGATCAGTTCGTGTCCGAAGGTGGCATGGGCGAAGTTACGCCACAAGTATTACATTAACAGTTTAGTTTCCGTACGGAAATAGGGGTTACACCAGAAAAGATTGGCTAGCGTGTGTAATTATATAGTCATCGGGGTTTGATTCCCCAAATGTACAATATTCCCCGCCTTTTTTGGGGTTGGATTTTTATTAACTATTAGTAAAATTTGCTATTCAATCCCGAATTTAACATGCCAAGGAGTGGCATCAGTATAGCCCAAGTTTCGGTGTCCCGTCTTGGGCTATGCGCTTTAGTTTACGATACGTAAACCCAAACTTCTATATCACCAACACCGCCGCCTGTAGGTCCAACTTGGACTTTAACGTCAATTGTGTCGTCTGATGCAAAAGCAATAGGAGCAGTATCAGCATCTATGCTGTCACTACCACCAGTTCTACCAATTGTAGACCCATCAATAATGCTATCTGTAGCACCACCGTAACCGACATCTAGTACTAAAGCAGTACCAGTATCTAAGTCACCAGTTTTAATTTTTACGTCGTGAACAGTTTCACCAGCAAAAACATCTACCATTTGTATTACATCATTTAATGCAATTGCAGTAGTTGCTGTAAATTTAGCATATCTAACACCTAAAGCTCCGCTTGGGAAAGGTTTGAATGACTGATTTCCAGCTACCATATCTGAATTATATGTTGCCATATTTATTCTCCATTTGTAATATCACCCATTATTAGGTAATATCTATAGTCATAAAGACAAGAATGGATTTTGTCAAGTTTAATTAACGGAGTAATTAGATGCCCCCAACACACGTTTATGTAAAACGTAACCCTATACATCCGTACACTTACAACAATCCAGCTGACCTGCCGTATATACAATGGAAGTATGTAAAACTATCCGTTGCTTACAGCATGTATACCAGTAAACAAATAGGCTGGGAGCGTGCAAAGCGTAGCGAGTACGATGACTGGTGTATAAAAATTAATAAGTTCAAGGAGGAACTATGAAAGTGCAAATATTAATTAAAAATAGTAAATATGGTCATGACTACGAAGTAGTTAGAGCCGATGCTTTTTTTAATAATAAAGATTTAGAAGAAGATTTTAGAGAAAAGAAAGAACAAGAATGGCATCAATTCTTGCAAGAAGAATTAGGTAAAGATGTAAATGAAGATGACTATGTCGACTGGTACGGAGACATGGACCCAATACAATTAGAAGTCCAGGAGGGATTATGACAAAACAAATATTTACAATGCTAGGTGGCTTAAGAAAAGCTATGTCTGAATTAGACAATGCTATACCTGATTCTGCGTTTGATTATGATTTAGAACAATCAACTGTAGATGCAGTATGGAATGAAATAGATAAAGTTGAAAAAGACTTTGATAAATTGCAAGAACTTGCACAAAAAGGTTTGATTGCAGAAAAATACCTAAAAGAGTGGAACAATGAAAAAAGAACTTAATCAAATAGCAGAAATGTTAGAAAGTCTTAACGCTGACTTAAAAAAACTATGGAATAAAATATGCAAAAAATTTACTTAGACTTCGAGACTTACTATGACGTACAACTGTCTCTGACAAAAATGTCTACTGTGCAATACGTTAATAGCCCAGAATTTAAAGTGTGGGGTGTAGGTATTAAAGTAGAAGACGGTGAAACCGAATGGTATAACGAAGAAGAAACACCTGACGTACTACAACAAATAGATTGGGCTAATACTGCGGTTGTTTGCCACAACACTCTGTTCGATGCGTACATACTTACTCAGTACTTTAATTGTATACCTGCGTTTTATTACGATACTGCGGCCATGTCCCGTGGTCTCTACCCCAACATGTCCGCAAGTCTTGCTAACGCATGCAAACGTGAATTTGCAAATGATGAAACAATGCGTAAAGGTGAAGAACTTGTGAACGCCAAAGGCGTACGTGACCTGGATCCAGAGCTCGATGCACAAATAGGCGGTTATTGTATACAAGATGTTGACCTAACTTATGCTTTATTTCAAAGTTATATGGCTAACTACCCAGACAAAGAGCTGCAGATCATAGATCTAACTGTACGTTTGTTTGTAGAACCAAAGCTTATGCTTGACCGTGGTTCGTTGACTACGTACAAAGATGAAATAGCCATCAAAACTGCAGCAGGAATAGAAGCTAGTGGTACAACTAGAGAGGTATTGGCTAGTCAACAAAAGTTCAAAGCTTATTTAGAAGACTTAGGTATTGTCGTACCAACAAAGAAAAGTCCTACAACAGGTAAACGAATACCTGCCTTTGGTAAAAACGACAGCGCTTACATACAAATGTGTAATCTTTATCCTGAATATAAACACATATGGGATGCGCGTGAACTTGTTAAGTCTCGTATAGAAGAAACACGTGCTCAAAGATTTATTGATTCTACAAATCCTGACGGTACATTTAGTATACCGTTGCGTTACTACGCTGCTCATACAGGTAGGTTCGGCGGTGCTGATAAAATAAACTTACAAAATCTTCCCCGGGGATCTAAACTTCGTACGGCACTTATGGCTCCTGAAGGACAAAAGTTATTTATAGCTGACCTATCTAATATCGAAGCTCGTATGCTCGCATGGTTGTCTAAAGAACATGATTTAGTTGAAGCTTTTGCTACAGGTCGTGATGTTTACTGCGAGTTTGCTTCACAAATATATGGTCGTACGATTACTAAACAAGATAAGCTAGAAAGGTATGTAGGTAAGACAGCTATATTAGGTTTAGGCTACGGCATGGGAGCAGATAAATTCCAAGCTACACTTAAAACAGGTTCACCTTCTGTAGAGTTATCAGACACAGCAGCCAAAAGTATTGTTATGCAGTACCGTGGTATGTATCCAAACATACCCAAGCTTTGGTCAGGTATGAAAGACAGTCTGTTTCAAATGATTAACCCACAAGGTTATGGTTTAAAGTATGGCCCACTTACAATTCGTGCAAGAGCCCTAGAGCTGCCAAATGGTATGGCACTTAATTACCCTAATCTTATGTTTGAGTACGGTAACTTTGTATACAAAACAGAAAGAGAAATAATTCGTACACATGGCCCCAGAATAACTGAAAATGTTGTACAAGCTCTTGCTCGTATAGTTATTACTGACCAAATGTTAGAAGTACAAGCTATGCCAGAAGTTGATATCGTACTACAAGTACACGATGAAATTATAGCCATTGGCTCTGAACTAGATTCAGATGCTACAATGGAAAAGATTATCAATATCATGCGTACAGCACCAAACTGGTGTAGCGATTTACCGCTAGACGCAGAGGGAGGCGTAAGCCAGGTATATGACAAATAAAAATTTAATACTGACTCGAAAAAAAGGAGAAAAGATTGTTTTACAGAAAAACGGCAAAGTTCTTTGCGTTGTAACTGTAACGAGTTTATCTCCGACCCAATGCAAACTAGGGTTTCAAGCAGATACAACTGTAAGAATAGATAGAGAAGAAGTATATACACAGAAGGAGAAATAATATGGAAGTAGTTTTTTTAAAAGCAAAAAAACCATTAGCAAAAGAAATATCAACAGAAGGCACAAAACCTTACCCACTAGTAAAAAACTTTACGTCAGAACATTTTAATGTATCTGTAGATAAAAAAGGTTTAAATAAACTATATAAATTACTTGTAGAACAAGCAGAAACAGGAGCTTGTTTACACAAAGGCGCACTTAAACGTACGCTAAACGATGAGCCCCGTGCATTTATGACTGAACGTGCAAACACAACGGAAATGTTGGTATTGGATGTAGACGGATTATATACAACTAACCCTGGAGATCTTCAAGCACTGGCCGATAAAATAGTTTTACAACTCCCAGAAGTATTTCACAATGTAAGTTATATCGCACAAGCTAGCGCTTCACTTGGTTTCAAACCAAACACTGTATCTTTACATCTATTCTTTTTATTAGATATGCCCGTTCATCCGAAAACTTTAAAAGATTTTATACGTATGATTAACTACCAAACAGAATTCTTAGCTGAACAAATTAAATTGTCAGCTAATGGTCAAAGTCTTTCGTACATACTAGACCCATCAGTCGCAGATAACAGTAAGCTTATCTATATAGCAACTCCAAAGTTCATCGGTGTCGATGATCCCTACCCTAACGGTAGGTTTGTCAAGGTTGACCGTGGTTCGCCTGTTCTTGAAATCTCCTCATCTTTAATTGGTGTTAACCCTGAAAAGGTACACACCCTTGGTTTGCAGATTAAAGATAATTTACGAAAGAAAAACAACCTTCCTAAAAGAGTTGGAAAGGTATCTACGGTCAATGTTGCAGGTGAAGCTCACGAAGTATTACAAAACCCAGACAAAATGACGATTCAAATTACAAGAGTGTCCGAACCCTTCGTTAACTGTAATGTAAATACAGGAGACAGTGGAGGTTATTATTTCTTGTTAACTAACCCTCATTACATGTACAACTTTAAAGGAGAACCTGTGTGGGAAATAGAAAAAGCAGACCCTGATTTTTATAGAAGTATATTTGAAATATTTGCAGATAAAATAGATAACGAAACTAAAAAGAAACCAATTGTATTACGTGATTTCTTTACAGATACATATTACAACGGAGTGTATGATGAAACTAAACAACAATTTGACGACGATTACCCCCTCACGCCCACAGGCAAAAGTTCGGTTAATGACTTTCTTAAGTCTCATGGTCGCCCTACCATGGATTTCGTTCCTGATGCTCGTGTCGTATTTGATCCGAGTTCTGACAAAGGGATAGACTTAGAAACTATTCCTTATTCAGTAAATTTGTTTAGGCGTACACCTTATATGATGCGTAGTGAAAAAAACGTAAAAGAACTTACGTACGGTGAAGCCATACAGATCCAAAAAATTGCACCTAATTTCTATAAACTTATGATGCATGCACTTGGTAATGGTAAACCAGAGTTTGAACATTTTGTTAATTGGCTTGCGTACATATACCAGCACAGAAGAAAAACTATGACCGCGTGGATATTTACGGGCATACCAGGCACTGGTAAAGGTTTGTTCATACATAAAATACTTAAACCTTTATTCGGTGAACAACAAACACCAATGAGAGCTTTAGAAAATATAGAAGAACAATTTAACTTATATATGAGAACAGCGTTGTTTTTAGTAGTTGATGAATTTCGTATGGCTGATTCTGGGTCTGTTGGTAAAATGGCCGACAAACTAAAACATCAAATTACAGAACCTAATCTTACCATCAGAGCAATGCGTACAAACCAGATCGAGCTGCCGTCTTTCACGAACTTTATCTTTCTTACTAACAGAGCAGATGCAGTTAAGATAGAAGACAGCGACAGAAGATACAATGTAGCACCACGACAAGAACAAAAAATAGAAGAAGCTTTTCCAGACTTATTACAAAACTTAGATGCTTTAGAACCAGAATTATATATTCTTGCAGGCGTATTAAATAAATTTAAAGTTGACGTACGTATGGCTCATACAGCCTTAGAAAACGATGCAAAAAAAGAAATGAAAGAAATATCTATGTCTATTGTAGAAGAATTTGCAAATGCAATTCGTACACGCAACCTAGAATATTTTACAGATATTCTTGATATCCCACTTACAAATACATTTGACGCCGGCGGGATAAGCACGGCACAAAGATACTTAAAAGATTGGATATCTACATTAGGACAAGAAATAATTATACCTCTTGCACATTTTAAAGTGGTATACGATGCATTAACAGATAGTCGTAACACTATGTCACAAAGAGACTTTTCTAAAGTAATGTCTAGACTAAATATTAAAACAGCTCGTAAACGTATAAGTAAAGATAGAGAAGCAGGTATACCTCGTGGTGTTGTATTAACTTGGAAAATAGATAATAATGTCAGGAAGGAATTAATAAACGAACATTTTGACGAAAGGGATTTAGGATTATTAGAGAATGGAGAATCTAACACAGCCTGACCGTCCAGACCTTATTTCAACGCTTGAGGTCACGGAGGATATCGAACTAGGTCTAGTACCAGCATGGTCTTACTCGGCCTTAAAAACCTTTGAATCCTGCGCTTACAGAACCTACATATCTAAAGTAAAACGTGTACAAGAAGACTTTGGTCCTGCAGCTGAGCGTGGAACACGGATCCATGACGAAGCAGAAAAATACGTACGACACGAGCTAGGTGAACTACCTGACACGTTAAAAAAATTTGAACAGCAATTCAAAGATCTAAGAGAACAGTTCGGAGATGCTAAAGTAGAAACAGAAGGAGAGTGGGGTTTCACTCTTAACTGGGAACCTACAGGTTGGCTTGCTCCTGATACTTGGGCTCGTATAAAACTAGATGCTTTAGTACACGAAACAGAAACGTCAGCTAGAGTAATTGACTATAAGACAGGTAAACAATTTGGTAATGAAATAGCACACAGTCAACAAGCACTTATTTATGCTATCGGTACGTTCTTTATGTACCCTGATTTAGAAATAGTAAACACAGAAATGTGGTATTTAGATCACGGTACAACTATGGAGCAAACGTACACTAGAGATGAAGCTATGATTTTTATGCCAAAACTTCATGAGCGAGCTGTAACTATGACTACAGCTACTAAATTTCCACCAAACCCTAGCAATTACAATTGCAGGTGGTGTTCATTTGGTAAAGGTCCAGAGCCTTATTGCGAATGGGGCTCTAATTAGATATAATTAACAAACACTAGTACTCACCCAACTAACACAGAGTATTACGGAGATGAACGATGAACAATGTAACAAACATTCCTGCGCCCTACGCGCATCAAAAAACCACCACAGATTTCATAGTAGACACTAAATGTTGTCTTATTACGTCTGACCCAGGTACAGGTAAAACTCGTGCAGTACTAGATGCCCATGTTGTACTTGGTGGTAGAGCTTTAGTTTTAGCTCCTCTTTCTATATTAGAAGCAGCTTGGGGAGAAGACATAAGTAAATTCCAACCAAACATAAAGTATGGAGTAGCTTATGCAAAAAATAGAAAACAAATATTTGAAGATACTACAAATGAAATGGTCATTACTAATTTTGAAGCTGTTAACTTTTTATTTAAGAATACACAGTACTTAAAAGACTTTGATACGATTATTATTGATGAGTTTACAGCATTTAAAAATCGTTCAGCTAAACGTAGTAAAAATCTTAACAAGATTATTTCGCATTTTACTAATAGAATTGCAATGTCTGGCACTCCTAACAGTAATACTATTCTAGATATATGGCATCCTGTTTATCTTATAGATAATGGGCAACGTCTTGGAGCTAGGTTTTATTCATTTAGACATCAAGCTTGTACACCAAAGTTTAACGGCTTTGCAAACGAGTGGATTGACAAACCAGGCATAGAAGAAACAGTAGCAGATAAGCTGTCTGACATATCTATACGATTTGCTCTTACAGATTGCATGGATCTACCAGATAAAATTGTACGAACAATAAATACAAAGCTAACACCTAACGTACAAAAACAATACAAAACTCTAGCAGAAGAGTCTGTCTTGTATACAAAATCAGGCACAGTCAACGCTGTACATGCAGCTGCACGTGTAAAAAAACTGTTGCAACTTGTAACAGGAGCCGTGTATGACGAAGATGGTGTAGTTCAATTTGTACACCAAGAACGTTATGACATTGTTATGACGCTTGTATCTCAACGTGCACATAGCCTTGTAGCATTCAACTGGAAACACGAACGTGATGCGCTGGTAGAAATGGCTAACAAAGAAGGTATTACTTATGACATTATTGATGGCAGTGTTAAGCCCGAAAAACGTAATGACATTGTAGCTAGATACCAAGCAGGACATATTAAAGTTCTGTTTTGTCATCCGCAATCAGCGGGCCATGGTCTTACATTGACTAAAGCTAATACGGTTATATGGTGTTCACCTACATATAATGCTGAGCATT
>Ga0206677_10002772_pt1 | contig 15121 bp, 29 predicted proteins | sample M130m12015metaG_FD_155475 | JGI IMG/M metagenome (GOLD analysis project Ga0206677, IMG submission 155475) | Ammonia-oxidizing marine archaeal communities from Monterey Bay, California, United States - M1 30m 12015 | ecosystem: Environmental > Aquatic > Marine > Intertidal zone | place: USA... | reverse complement strand
TTCATCAAAATCTATTTTGATTTCGCCTGTCTCATTCCTAGAGGCAACTTCCTCTGCAATGTCCCAGAACTTATCTACGTTATCGAAAATGTAACTTGACATACCCATGGTTCTATTCCTTTTTGTTAATTATGTAATTATTATAACACACCTGACAGAATTGTCAAGTTTTATGCACCTTCTAGGAACTTTTCTTTGTATTCCCTAGCATTCTGCTTACCCATCTTTCGATTGTGAATTCTTCGCATCATACGAAAGTTCTCAGCATCAGTTTTACCACCTTTGATGTGCGAAACGATGTGTCCACCTTCTGCTTCATTCATTGCTAATGGTAAACCATCAACCCAACATTTGAAGTCCTGACGTTGAAGTTGAGTTTCTTGTTCATCACGTGAGAATACTCTTTTGTTATCCAAATTAGTCAAATATTGCTCTACATCAAACTCTTCTAGTAAGTATGTGACTGCAACCTCACAAGATTTTTCGTGGCTTCCTAAGGCTTTGGTATATACTTGAGATTCAAGTTTTTCTACACCATTTTTATCAATTACTATTTCTTTTCGTGTTGGTATACTACCAGCGAAAGCATCGTGTCCTTGTTTAAAGGCTGTAAAGAACTCTGCATAGTCTTCAATGTGAAAATCACCGTAGGTATCTTTCAGATGAAAATATAAACGATACAAGGCTCTAAATTCTAAACGACTTAATCCTAATCCCCATGGTCCTTCTATTCGTGCGTTTGCGTTTTTCATAACAAACGTAAATACCTTTTTCATTTTCTTTTGAAGTGATTTAATTTCTTTTTCATTAAGACCATGAGTATCATAGAATTTTTCCATCTTTTTATCTTCATGTCCAATTAGACCTTCATCTGAATTACAAAGATAGGCAATACGAGCCACATCATCTTCAATTTTCAATTGATTATTATCAAACTGAAAAAATCTGAAATTCAACTTGTCACCTTTTCTGTTAATACTAGATTGAAACAATGCTTCTGGAACTGTATCTGTTCCTGGAATTGTACGCACACATTCTCGTACCAAAGATGCTAACAAATCAACACCATATGAATTCAATTTTTCTTGGTGGTTTACTTGAGTTGTTTTGTTCGTTGCTTGGAACTGATATGCTTTGTCTCGTGGTGATAAATTGTCATAAATTATATATCGAAGAGGATAATTTAGAAATATATCTTGTTCTTCACTTGATAACTCTGAAAAGGTCTTTTCATAGACAGAAAACTTATTATCACTAAACTGCCTAATAGAACGTAATCTATTTGACCCGTCAATTACTTCTAATTCTTCTGGGTCCTCTGAAGTTTGGTTTAACTTAACCTCGCCAATATCTATTCCAGATACCATCGCTTCAATGATGCCCTTACGTTTATTATTATCTTGTATTTGAGGGCGTTGGTGCGGTGGATCCGCATCTATGTTATCTCTACCAAGAAAGTCACAAACTGATTGCGTTTCTGTCTTGTATACTAACGATTTCATACTGGAATAACTCCTAAATTAATTAACTTATAAAATAAGTATAACACTAAACTCAAATCTTGTCAAGTTTTTAGCGGTTTTCTAGGGTTTTTTAAGTTTGGCGGGAGACATGATAGCACTGGAGGTTATTTGAGTGGGCTCCTTGGCATATGTATGTCTCCCTCGCCCGAGAGAAGTCTCTCCTATTATTAGTGGCATTCGGTAGGGGAATCGAACCCCTCTTGCCAGGATGAAAACCTGGAGTCCTAACCGATAGACGAACCGAACATTATTCTTTAATCTTTAAATTCTATACGTTTCCAAACTTCTAAATCTGGTAACTTCTTATGCAATCTTTTTAGCATATCAATTTGCCAGTCAATCATTTCAAACCCATACCAAAATGGGAATAAAGTGTGTACTAGTGCCGCAAAGGCGGCATGTGCCAAGAATATGAATTCTCTAAATGCTAACTTGAAATGAAGAAAATATATCTTAATAAACTTTAAAACAGAAACTTCATCTTGGTCTGTTCCGTAGTCTAAGAGATGCTTGTTGAACCAATTGCGTTTCATTACTTAATAACTCCATTTTCCCAGTTTTCAGCACAATCTTCTGCGTAACGTTTACTATGACCAACAATTGGTCGCTCTTCTACCAATGTTTCGTCTTCATACATTTTGACAACATAGTGTGTCTCTTCAACTATTACTGCTTTTCTATTTTTATTTTTCATCTTTCGGCTCCTTTTTGTAGTAACCCAGTTCAAGTTCTTTCTTTACAATAAATGTCTTAAGTTCTTCTACTTCTTCAATATACTTTTTTCTTGCAGATAGATAACCCTCGTCACCTTCTTCTGCGTATCTTCGATTACAAATATCAATATTGTTTATTAGGTTTTGAATAATACCCATATACTGACTTCTAAAATCATTCCATTTCTTTTCCATTAGTGAATTGTTCCTGACGGTGTTTCATCATCTGGCCATGAAGTATCATCTAATTCACTTGCTTTAGAAATTATTATCATTAGTGCATCAAATTCATCAGGTGTGAGAACCATTTTGTACAACTTCATTGCTTGCCCCATCATAGCACCTGCAAGTTCCATTGGCTCATTTGTTAGACTTAGTTCTATTGTCAATTCTTCGTATTTTCTATATGCGTCTTCAAATGTCACGTATTACACTCCATTGTTAATTTAAATCAATCTGTATTCCAAAAACTAATCCACCTCTATCGTCTTCAAGTGCAGGCATCATAAAAAAATCTTTGTATCTAACTCTGAACATAGGTACAACATCATATGTATATCCTGTAACAAGGCCTAGGTCTACTTTCAAATCATCAGACAAACTATACTCTTTTGCCGCTACTAAACTTACTTTATCCAAACTATTGTAATATGCACCAGTTATTATTTCACCAGTCTCACACATTAAATATGGATGTGTCTGATTGTAGTCATCTTGTAGACCTACGTGCATTGATAATGCTATGCCTAATACTAAGCAATTCATTTAGATAATAATACTCATATCTGATAACTGAGGTTTTTCTCTTTCACCAAAGTACTTATTACCAGGTATCACATTTGACGTATCATAATGAACTTCATTTTCTAAAATAGTAACTCTGTCTATTGGGTAACGTTCTGGTTCTTCTGTGGGTGTTTGAGCATAGCCTATACCTAGCCCACTCATTACAAAAAAGTTTACATCAGATGCAAACGCTTCTTCTGGTTCTATACATTGGCAATATGCTGTATTCAATCCTTTTTCTTCTGCTGATACCATTGCTAATGTTGTTTGTAGTGTTGCGTTTGCTACATTGTGTTGGTCATATTCAGTTTCTTCTGTAGTACCAAATAACAGAACATAAGGCGCTGTAAATTGTCCTTGTACTCTAATAGGTCCTGTGTTGTCTATTGCGGCTTTATCGCCATCCCTACACCAACTTAATTTTAATAGTTCGTCTTTCATTTTTTCACCTTCTTCACTAGGTGTCAATACTTTAACAACAACTCTGGTATCACCATTCTTTCTTGGTGCATCATATACGTCTTGTAGTACACTTTGTATTAATTCATAAGGAACTTCTTTTGAATCATCCCAGAACCTAGTAGTAAATCGCTTTTTCAGTAGTTCATTTAACATTTTATTCTCCAATCTTTTTAAATTTAGTAAAAAGTATTTCTAAATCTAATTTATTTTTGTTTGCACCTTTCGGCAGTTTGTTCTCGGTCTTGTGTTTCTTAATCGATACAGTCCAAGAACCTTTATTGTTCTCAGGATTTCTAGCCGAAATAGCAAATGGGTCTGCATGAACCCATCCTAGAAATTCTTTTGCCATCTCACCTTGACCTGTAATCACTTTTAGATTTTTTATTTTCTTATTGTAACACTCTTCTGTGGCTCTTCTGTATTCTTGCCATCCAGTGTTTAAATCAAGTCCGTGTAAGTCCATTTTATCCTTTATTCGCTCGACCCTTTAGTGATTAGACCTTCTGCTTTACATTCTTTTATGAATGAATTGTATTGTGCAGGATACTTAATCATTACGTGTTGAACAATTTGATTGTAATCTGAAGTTTCGGCATTATTCTTTTCTATAATGCCATCAGAAATATTCACAATAGTAGTAGCAGACTGATACCAACGTTTTCTAATTCTTGTTACAAAGAATATAGATTCGTGCATCTGCCATTCGCCTTCAGTTGCGAAGTTCTTCATTGAGGGGTCGGCACCTGGTGCCGGTGCGAAAGAGTGTGTTAATACTAGATATGCTTTTTTTGCCATGTTACTCGATTTTTATAGTTTGGTTGTTTATGATGATGTTCTTATCTTTGATATTTATCTTAACAATAATCCATTCATCTTGTTTTGTTATTTCTACTGGTGCATAAGTTTGAAATAATGATTGTAAACTCTCACATAATTCAGTAGAATATGCATCGGCATCATCACCGATGATAACGTAATCACAATCATCATCATTAATCCATCCAATAGCATCATCTATTGCCCATTTCAAATCATTTGTGCGATTTATGTGAATTCTCAGATTATCATCGATAGTCTTTATAGATGAAAATGGCGTAATTGGGTCTTGGTTGTCTGCTTTACTAATTAGATAAGCAAGAAATTCACCACCAATAATCGCTTCCTGTTCATCATTTATTATTCTTCTAGGTGAATATGGTTCTTCTCCGTGTTCCATATTATTTTACAATGTATTGAAGTTCAAGTAAAGTCGCACTCAAGTTAATCTCTGGGTCTACAACAACACCATGATTTACAAGACCGTCTCTGATACAAAGCAATGCTTTGCCCTGTGAAATATCATCTTCACCAAACCAATCTAGGTTCTCATATAGTTTACGATATACACCTTCGTATTCTTCTGCCCTTGCTTTCGATACAATAAGTTTTCTTGCTTCTGATACTTTGCCTAATTGAAATAATGCAACGTATTCTAATATCCAATCACTTTCACCACTTTCACCAGCACCGGGTTGTTGAAGTTTATTATCAACAATGTTCTGCTGAACCATATTGATACATTTACGTAAATCTGGATAAGTTGATTTAACATATACATCTAAATCTTCTGGAACAAATTCAGTTTCTTCTGTTAGAAGAATTGTAGCAACTCGAACTGTAAATTCAGTTTGGTCTAGTTTCTCAATGTGATAACCTTGACAACGAGAGTGAATTGCTGGAAGAACTTTGTTTGGATAGTTACATGTTAGAATGAAACGACAAGTCTGTGAATAAGTTTCCATCATATTACGCAAGATTGCTTGTGCATTTGGCGACAAATAGTCTGCTTCGTCTAGTAATACATATTTGAACTCGCCAGAGAATGGAAAACTACTTGCAAAGCCTTGTATCTTTGTTCGCATCGTATCAACATTATTCTCATTCGATGCATTGATAATCATAATATCACCAGCATCTACATTTAGTTCATTCAATAGAACTTTTGCTAATGTCGTTTTACCTGTACCAGCACCGCCACTGAACAACAGATGTGGAATTGCACCACTCTTTACCCAGTTTGATACTTGATGTCGTTGTTTATCATCACGGAATACATAATCTGTGATGTTTGTTGGTCGATACTTCTCTACCCAAAGTTCTCTCATTAAGTTTTTACTCCCAATTCTTTCATCAATAACACTAATGATAACAAATTATGAGGCAAAAGTCAATAGAAAAGATTGATTAATTTAGAAAAAAGATTTCTACTAGAATCCATATCCATATAGGACTTAGAACAAGTAAAGCCTTGAATAGGTCGGTTGTTGAGTTTTTCATTATCTTATGGTTCTATCGACTTCATATTCATCTAGGTACATAATTGCATATCCACCGACATGACCAACAACTGTTCCTAAAGAGATGCAGAGTAATATCCATCCAACAAACTGTATCATTTGAGTTTTTCGATTGCTTCTCTATTCTTAGCAATCTGAGTATCCTGTAAAGTATCAATGGTTGTCTTCAACTTCATTGCTTTTTCTTCATCAGTATCGATATGTAAGTCTTTTTTGATGACTTTCTCAAGTTTTAGATAAGGAATTCTTTCGTTAGGTACATATCTCCAAGTATATCCTCGGTCAGAGTATACACCGAATACTGTTTCTCTTGTACCAATTTTAACAATCATTGACAATTCACCATCAAGTAGTACTTCATCACCTTCGTTGAATGCTGGATTCATCTTAAATTTGAGACCTTTTGCTAGACTTGTAGCATAGTCTTTCATCCAGATAGCAACAAGAAGTGAAATTAGTACACTAATCCACGGCATTAATAAATCTGTTACGTCTAAACCTAATTGTTCCATAAGTTACTCCTTTCTATCAGTACTATTTATCTGATAATTAGGAAAAGTCAGTACTTATTAAGCAAACTTCTGTGTCGTGGTATTTGTCCATTGGAATTTTAATAGAATGAGTACCGAAGTTTTCAGTAAGCCATTCTTCTGTGAAATGAGACCAACTATTATTTGTTTTATCTACAAACATATCTGCTAATCTGATTTCAGTGTCGATATAATGCCTCATGTGGGCATCATCTATGTACCATTGATAATTTGGATATGTAATCTTCCATCCACCTGCTTCTTTCCACCAATCAAATGATGCGTTTGTCTCTCTTTTGACTAGTAATATATTACTACTAGGAACATTCTTTTTGAGCCAATCTAGTCCATAGGCAAACTGATGACATTTTATCATCTTAGTTTGTATTGATTGAGGATTATGAAATGCAGAATTACACATCGCTTCAAATCTGAGGCGGTCTACATATGATTGTTCTAGTCTATGAAAGTCTTCACCTAGTTCCATTCCAGGACCAAAGTATGAACCTTTATGTCCTGTAAATTCACCGTGAACATATTGTCTTGCTGAACTTTCGTCAGATTTATCGTAATTGAAGTTATCGGTTATTAACTGTGCAACCCCACTCCAACGAGAACCAGGAGCACCAGTTAAAAAAGTATACCTAGATTGCATCAAGTTTGCTTTTTAACTCCTGAAAGCCACCAACATATTCATCGTCAATCCAAATCTGTGGAACAGTTCTGGGTATAACATTAATCTTTTCACATTTTTCCATTAGGTCGTCTCTATTCTTTGGATTCTTCTGCATGTGAAATTCTTCGAAGTCAATTCCTCGGATGTTCATTAATGTTTTAGCCTGTACACAAAATGTACAACTGTCTTTAGTATAGATTTTTGCTTTCATTGAAGTCTCCCTTATGTGTGATTATGTGATTTTTGGTTTACGAGATATTTATCTTTTTAACCAACAAATGCTTTCTCTAAAACATATTCACCTGGTTCTTTCATCGTACCCTCTACAAGTCCTAATCCTTCAAAATATTCTTTTAGTTCTAAGTTCATTTCCATAGAGCCACATATCATAACTCTATCTTTGTCTTTATCAAATTCTTCTAGTCCTAGTACTTCTTGTACTTTACCAGAATACATTGCATCAGTTACACGACCAGTATTTGTAAAATCTTCTCGTGTTGTAGTTGCATAATACTGAAACTTACCTTCTGTGATTTCCTTATAAACTTCATCTTCATTTAAGTTGGTAAGGTAATCTAGGAAAGCAAGTTCTTTTACTTCTCGCACTCCATGAACTAGGACTACATTGTCATAGTTCTCATAGACTTCAAAGCCTCTGATAAGTGCTAAAAATGGAGCAATACCAGTGCCGGTGGCTAACATATACAATGTTCTGCCACTCTTTATATTAGTTGTAATAAGAGTTCCGACTGGCTTTGTGTTGACTAGTATTTCTTCACCAACTTTAATGTGTTGAAGTTTACTTGTCAGTGGTCCGTCTTGCACTTTGATTGAGTAGAATTCTAATGTATCTTGGTGACTAGGGGATGCAACAGAGTATGCTCTCATTATTGGTTTGTTTCTCTGTAGTTTCTCTGAGAAATGGTCCAATCCAATCATTAAGAATTCACCATCACGGAATCTTAATGCTTTGTCTCTTGTTGTTGTGATTTTAAATAATCTATCTGTGTAATGTTCTACTTCTAAAACTGTTTCTTTGTTTATTGCCATTATTTCTTCTTTTTAAATGATTCAGCGATATGTTTTCTTAGTCCTGATGAACTGAAACGATGGTCTCGTTCATTGAAAAAGATTTCTATATCACGCTTTTTACAGATATCATGTCCTGTAAAGTCCTTGTCACGGTACTCAATTCCTAGAATGCGAACATCAATATGCATTCCTGCTAACAAGTCTTCTAAGTCTTGTTCAGTACTATAAGGAATGATTTCGTCTACATACTTACACGCACGTAATTGTAGATATCGTTCTACAATAGTTTGTGCTGGTTTGTTTTTTGTCGCTCTATCCTGTGATGGGTCTGTTTGTAATCCCACAATTAACCAATCACATTGTGCTTTTGCTTCTTCAAGCATTAGTGTATGACCTGCATGTAATAGGTCAAATGCTGAGGCTGTAAATCCAATCTTCATTTACTCTCCTACTAATAATAAAAATTCTGCAACATCACTTTCATTTCGAAAATGAACAGATGCTTCATTGATATACTTACTTATACGAATACTAATGTCTTTAGAATTGAACTTTTCTGCCATCATTTTTCTGAATGCTTTATGATTGTCTACATCATTAAGAAGCATTGAAACATTATATGGTAATGCAACTCCCTCTGTGGTCGTTGAACCTATAATATGAATTGATGGTTCTGTTAATCTATTCATTAGTTGTTCTCGTATACTCTGTTATGTGTGTCGTAACATCGAATGAATGTTGCACACCTCATTAAGTGCTTTAATCTACTTGCACCAGCATAAGTGCATGTGCTTCTGATACCACCTAATATGTTTTGTATTGTATTTGCTACTGCACCACGATATGGTACAAGTACTTCTCGTCCTTCACTTGAACGATAATCTTTTAATCCACCAAAGTGTTTAGTGTTTGCCGCATCACTACTCATACCGTAGAATTGCACAAAATGTTTTTCTTCATAAACTCTTTCAAGTCCATTCTTTTCATTTGTCTCGTATTTTTTAGTGATTACTTCACCACCACCTTCGTCATGTCCTGCTAACATTCCACCTAGCATTACAAAATCGGCTCCGCCAGCAAATGCTTTTGCTACATCACCAGGCGTAGAACAACCACCATCGGCAATAATATGTCCGCCAAGTCCATGTGCCGCATCAGCACACTCAATGACTGCACTAAGTTGTGGATAACCGACTCCAGTTTGAATACGAGTTGTGCAAACGCTTCCTGGTCCGATTCCGACCTTAACAATATCTGCTCCATTTAGAATTAATTCCTCTGTCATTTCACCAGTCACTACATTACCTGCAATGATTACTACATTAGGATATTCTTTTCTGAATAATCTAACAAAATTACTAAATCGTTCTGAGTAGCCGTTGGCTACATCTATACATACATATTTTAAACCTTTGCTTGATTGTTTATATACTTGAGCAAACTTATCAGCATCTTTGTCTGTGATACCAATGCTCATTGCTACGTATTCTCTGCGTTCAACACTATCTGTTCCGAAGAATGCTACTAGATGTTCTACTGAATATGTTTTAACTAAACAAGTCATAATCTTTTGACTTGCTAATTCATCTGCCATTTCAAATGTTCCAACACCATCCATATTGGCAGCCATAATTGGAGTACCACGATAGTGTCTGTATTGTTCTTGTACTACTGGATATCCATCTGGTAATACATCAGTTGCTACGTATGGTTTATAGTTGCGAAAAGTAAATCCACGTTCTAAGTCAACTTCCTTGCGACTACCTAACGTACTACGCTTTGGTCTGATTAAAACATTATTATAATCTAACTTGATATCTTCTTCAATTCTCATTTGCTGACCCCTAATGATTTATAAACTTTTTGAATACATAAACTCTGCACAACTGCATCTGCTAAGGCATTGTGTGCCGCAAAGTCTATTTCTTTGCGTGGGTCTTTTGGCATTAATCCAAATAGTGTTCTACTATCTCTGATATTCCAAAATGACCAATTATGGTGTGAGTCCATCTGTCTGTATAAATTTTCTAATATTCCAATATCAAATACTGGACCTTGACACCAGATTTTATCTACGCCAACTAGCCATTTATTTAGTGATTTCAGAGTTTCGTTAACTGGTACTCTACCTTCTGTATCTAATGCTTCTGCTTTGATTTCTTCTGGTTGAGTTTCCCACCATTCAAGTGTTTTTTCGTCAACAGTTCTACCCATGCCAATTTGTTCATCTGCATCTAATCGATAGTAGAATTCACTATGTAAGCCATCATCTGCTAACGGGTCGAACTTAATACCACCAATAGTTAATACTACTGTGTTTGGACTAGTTCCTAGTGTTTCTATATCAATTGTTGCATGTGTTGTCATTAAGTATATTCCCAACGATATTGAGGTGAGCGGTCGTCTAGTGCCGCTTCAACTCTTGTTAATACGTCTGTTGTATGTTTGCATTTACCTCTAAAAGTAAATCCTAAACAGTCGCATGTAAACCCTTTCTCTGTACACGTCACGTCATATGTATCTGTGCCTTTTGAGTTAGGTTGTTTCCATATCAAGCCTTCGAACACTGAGCCTTTAGGCTTGAATAATGTAGGTTTAAGATATTTTTGTGTTTGCTTTGCCATATTAATCAAATTTATAAAATATGTGGGCACCGATTTGTTTTGTTCGGTTCATTCCGCGGTCGTCAACCCAGTTCGGAACAACATAGTTTGCATGATAGTGCGTAGCACCACAAGTAATACCAAAATAGTCACCATCATCTGTCATATTGTATTGCAATAGCATAGCCTTTGCTACAAATTCTGCATTCTGCCAAGTTTGATTGTTAGGCATATTAGGAATTTTGTCACTTTTACCATCACAATACCAACTAAACTGACACATATGTTTCTTCATTTCGCCATTCGAATGCTTTACACCTGCTTTTACAACACCACAAATGGTATCAGGATATCGTTTTTCTTGTACACGATTTAAAGTAACATCTGCAACTGCGGCCATGCCTTCGAGGCTTTGATTTCCCGCTTCAAAATAAATATTTTGTGCTAAACAGTATATTTGTTCATCTGATAATTCGTTAGATGCTAACGTCATATCTTCTTCTGGCATCGCTTTCAATGGTGCTTGTGATTCTGCAAATACAGAAACACCAACAATAGCCAACATAGTAATGATAAAAAATTTCATAATTCTGCTCTCTTTTTACGCTAAGATATACACATATTATAACACAATATGAGACCTTGTCAAGTAAAATTAAGTAATTATTTTATCTTTTTTGCAACTATTTTTAGTATTTCGTAGTAGGTATTATTAACTTCTACTTCGTCACCGACTTCCCTTGATAGTAGTTCTAAACCCATAGGAGATTTCATACTAATTATTCCATTTGCTGGGTCGGAGTCATGTACACCTAGAATAGTATACGTGAATTCTTGTTCAGTTTCTGTATTAAGAATTGTAACTGTTGTGCCAACTAATACATTCTTCTTTTTGCCAGGAGTCAATGGTTGAATGATTTTAGCATCGATTAGTCTTTCTTGGTGACGGTTGACCTCTTGCTCGTGTCGTTGCATATCCTCCAACGCCATCAATAGTTCTTCATTCTCTTCTAGTCCACCCTGTAGTCTGGCTTCGCCAATTCTATCTGAAATTTCAGGCTTTCTTTCTTCGAGTTCTCGGATTTGTGCTATGATTCTATCACGAGTCGAACTCGTCATAAAATTACCGTCTGACATATTAATTCCTCTCTTGTTCGCATCGTATTTATCGGAATTATCTATATTAAAGTGGGTTATCATCATTTTCATCTATTATTTCCTCTAGTTAATAATTTATTAATCTCTCTCAAGTATAACAAAGGCAACTGCGTTATTAAGTTCATCACTTACACTCAGGTTCACCATTATGTTAAGTTTATTTGCCTCAATCTTAGCATTGTTTGATAGGTTTATATTAGGACGCATATATGAAGATGATTGATAAGCGATATCATTTTTGTTATATACACTAGTAAAACCAGTTCCCATTGCTTTGACAAATGCTTCTTTGACTGCCCAACATTTAGACAGATATGCCGCTTTGTCGTTTGATTCTGAGTAGGTACTATATTCGCTGTCTGCTAGTACCCGTTTTGCAAATTTGTTACCGTGTCTTTCAATGATACCACGAAATCGGTTTACATCTACAATATCGACACCTATTCCATGTATCATTTATATCTACCTCTCCAGTTAATGTTAAGTCAGGTAGTATTATACATGGATTATCATGCAATGTCAAGTTTTTATTTATTTACAAAGACCTGCGACCAATTGATACTGGTCCCATGCGTGTTTTACTGCTGGTGTTGAGAGATTTGGAGATACAATGAGTTCAGCCCAATCGCCGTTTCTTTCGACAAATTCAAGCCAAGTATAGTTTACTTCTGTATTTGTTTTTTTGACTATCTTGCCAGTGAACTCAAGGTTGTCTATCACTTCATACAATATATCTTTATCTAAATTAGAAAGTGTTGGGTTTTTGAGTAGGACATTAAAATCACTTGGTTGGCTATTCCATGAGAAATAGTAATTAGCCATGATAAAAGAAACTTCTTCTACTTTTATCTTCCCGTTTACTATATCTGCTAAACAGGGGGCAAATCTCAAACCTAGTTTCATTTTAATTTATTGTTCACTTCAATAACTTTTCTTAATATTTCACTACCAGTAAAATCTAAAAATGCTTCAGTGTCTTTAGGAAAACAATGACCACCAAATCCTAGACCGCCATCATCATTCGGTGCCATCATATGAGATGGACCTATGTTCTCAAACTTTCCTAGGATATCAATCATTTCTTTATGATTGTATTTGTCACCTACATTGTTCATCACTTCGTGGAAGAAAGCAACTTTAGTTGCTAACCAAGTGTTATGTAGATACTTGACCATACTTGCAGTTGTTCTATCAGTATTGATAAATTCTACATTCTCAAGGTATCCAAACTTTTGTTCCCAGAAAAAACAATCTCTACTTAAACCACCAAGTATAAAATGCTTTTGATTTTTGAAATCTTCTTCGGCTGTTTTTGCTCGTAGGAATTCTGGATTGTATGTGACATTACTAGGATACGTTTCTAACATATTTGGTGGCACAGTACACTTAAGAAGAACTGGAACGTCACCTAATTCTTCAAGTACTTCTCGTATCATACTATCATCACAGATACCATCTACAGTAGGAGTTGGAACACAAACTATTGCTCCTAGACCAGGAGTGCCAGCATACATATCAATTGTATTATCATTATACTTAGGGTCAATACGAATAACTGGTTGTCCGTTTTGTTCTAATGACTTTGCTACTGTTTCTCCTACGAAACCACATCCTACAACTAGTATCATTCTTTTTCTCCTTTTAGTATCGACCACATTTCGTTGGTCTCGTGTTCTTCTATGAATTTATCTTCATCTGCGTATGTACTACATTCTTTTAGTGTCTTTTCTACATACCAAAGAATTTCATATAAATCTTTCTTACATGTCCATGTTACAAACCCGTCCATTCTCGGGTCGTTTTCAGCAAATTTTATTCTATCAATCTCTTCTTTGATTGATGATACTGACCAATCTACTATCATACTAGTTCAAACCTATCAATGCCAATAATCCCAAGTAATTTAGTCCAGTTTAGAGAACTGTTATTTTCATTATCTATAGGAGTTGCGTAAGTTGGTTGTAATGTATGGGTGTGCATAATATCTTTATATCCAATATACTCTTGTAGATTATTATTCACTACAAAGTCTTTTAAGATATTAAACCAAAACTCGTTTTGACTTTCGGCAGGGTCAGATTTCATTAAATTTATATCTATTACTGTTTGGTTAGATATACCTACTTGTGGTCGTATTAACCCTTTCTTAATTAATTCAACATCATTATTTACTACCGCATGGTACATATTCTTTCCAACAGTATTATATCCGACTCTTAGAGTTACAGTTTCGTGTTCATGGCGATTTGAGTGTAAAAACAATTCTCTATATCTACTATCTACTGGCGTAAACGAAGGCACATAAAGATAATCTGAAGGCAGTGATTGAAAATCTATCACCATATAATCACTACTATTTGGATTTTCTGCAAAAACATGCTCATATGTATGTATGACGTTGTTTAAATCTCCTAGAGTTTTTACAAATTCTGGGTCTTCATCATCATCATTAAATTGTTCGTCTATAGTATGAAATTGTTCATGTACTCTGTTGAATGTTTTCTCGTCTAATTGTTCGGGAATTTCAGGCATATCTATGTTATATACATTTATGCATTTTTCTACCAATGCTCTTAATTCTGCATCAACTTCTTGTAACTTACCAAAACTATGAGAATGTACTATTGGCTTTTGTGTTAATTCTTTTGGTATTTTTTCAAATCTATGGTGCATCAGTTCTCCAATGCAATTATCCACAAATTGAAAATCAGCATATTGCTCATCTTTAAAAACGATTCTAAGATTTTTCATACTTCATATAGCCTTTCTTCAAAATCCCAGTTATATTCTTTAGTATCTAGTACTGTCTGTCTACAATTATAATATTTTAATATTATTTCTTTAGTATCTTTTGGAAACAAAAAAGAAAGATTTCGTATAATATTAAATCGATTAGGACTCCAATTAAATTCATCCTTTACTTCATCTATCTTGGCATGTATGCATTTGCCATAATGAAATCCACATAACCACATATCCCAATCGTGTCTTTTATCTAATGAAATATATTCATGCATTATACTTGCATATTTAGGAAGCCCATCAAATATAGGATGGGTTCTTTTAGCACTAGAAATAACAATGATATCGTCAAATAAAGGTTTCAACCTAGGTAGTTGATTGTTAATAAGTTTACATTGTATATCGGAATCTGATTCCAAAAATGGAAACTCCAATCTATCATGTTCTAATGGTTTCTCCCACGGGTCTACTATCGCTAAAAACTTACTCATTTAATGATTTCTATTTCCATCAAACACACAAACAAAATATAGTCCTTCTTCATTAGATTCAACTCTATG
>Ga0206677_10002764_pt1 | contig 15150 bp, 21 predicted proteins | sample M130m12015metaG_FD_155475 | JGI IMG/M metagenome (GOLD analysis project Ga0206677, IMG submission 155475) | Ammonia-oxidizing marine archaeal communities from Monterey Bay, California, United States - M1 30m 12015 | ecosystem: Environmental > Aquatic > Marine > Intertidal zone | place: USA... | reverse complement strand
CATCTTCAAACTGTCGTATATAAACAACATCATCAAATGCATTTATAATCAAGTCTGGACAATCACCATTATCATCTAAGATAGTCACTGTGACTTCATCATGTTCAAATTCAACTGTATACATGTTTCTATCTTTCTAGTATTTGGTATTGGTTTCGTCTAGTCTAGCGGTTATGTTGTCACCCCAATTCCAATCCTTGGGCATGTCTGTTAACCATTTATATTCAAAGTCAATGCGTTGTCTATCTGCTACACTTATATAAGCAATCTTTAGGTTATCTTTGATAAACTGTGCTATAGCTTCGGGTGTGGTTTCTGTTAGCATAACTCGTCGCATAATCTCAGTGTGTATCTTAATACAAGGAACCACGTGTTCTCTGTAGGTTCTAGTTTCACTGGGTTTGTTAATAGCAATGTCACTGTCGTATCCATCTGCACTCAACAGAGTTCTGCTCATGTTAATTAAATCTTGATCTTTGTTTTGGACTGCATAGAAATACCTATTAGCAATCATTAATGGATCATAGCTTCTTGTAAAGTATTGACTAGCACGTGTTGCTTTAGCTATTGCATCTATTTCTTCCAACTGTTCTAGGAATAGGAAATAGTCATCTAAATCTCTGTAAGGCATCTGCAACAATGCTCGTCCAGGCATACATTCACGTCCATGTTTGGCTAATTCTTCTCGCATTACATCACGTTCTTCAGGACTATTACCGTAGCCAGCAATAAGACTTAGGTTGCCTCGTATTAATTTTACTTCTGTTTTAACGCCGTTTTGACTGCGAACTGCCGCTAGCTTGTTAGTGTCTAGTTCCTTTAATAGTGGTTGTAAACCTCGTGATTCGCATGCAGGAACAAACTGTTCTTGTACAAACGTTTTAAAGTCTTCAAATGAACTGGTTAGGTATTCCAATGTTTAGAATCCACTGAATAAACTAATAACGAAACCTATTGCAAATAGAATTGCAACTGCAACGGCCGCTCTTAGTGCTATCTCTGCAATAAAATCAAGCATTGTATTTGCTCCACTTTTCGTTCCACATCTCATAGCAAAGATCTTCAAAATGATCTTCATCTCCGCTTCCTTGTAGCAGATTGGTGTGTGGTTTCATCTTAGCTATAAACTGATTAAGGTGTTCGCATTCACCCACTGATTCTTCTGCAATGCTGTAGAACTTCTCAACATTATCTTCGATTAAACTGTACATTCCCATGTTACGCCGCCTCCCTACTAGTTTCCCATGCTTTAAACTGTGCATGTAAACATATCTTATAGTTTTCTTGTGTAGCTGTCATACCATTTTGTTTACACAACTTCTTGGCTTGTGGAGTCATAAACCCCTTGCTTTCTAGTATATCCAATGGACTAGTACCTGAATCATAAGCTGAAAAGTATTCACTCTGTGTAAAGTTTTTAATTAAAAAGCTCTTAAAACTAGCACAAAACTTGATGTATTTGAATCTAGCTACAAACTTTCTATCAGTTCCATAGGTTAAGTACATACCATCGTAATTGAAATCTTCTTTAATAAATTTATCCATGTTGTATCTCCTATTTGTTATTAACTATACTTACAGTATACGATAAGACGTCTTGCTTGTCAACCTCTAAATAACCCAATAAAACCCAGACTAATTAACCACAACTTAACTGTTTTCACAGGTGATTTTTGCTAGTTTATTACTCTAACAAGATACCTAGCGGAGCTCTGCAACAAATTTTTTTACAACCTCTGTTGCTAGCGTGTGGAGTAACTTTCCTCAATAACGTTCCGTGTAAGCCCAGAGCGTTGTTACATACTGATAATAAAGTGTACATAGACCAGTACCTATGTTGTGCGAGCCTACCTCTACTCGCTTTATAAAATATATCTAGGCATGTGTTGCTTACGCATTACTACTGTTACGGATATAGATACTATAACCTTTATTACAGCCCAGTCGTACATACTACTATACTTGAGTGATCTGTCAACCTATATTATTAGCGTATACAGTAGTGAACTTGAACTAGCGTGTAGTATAGATGCATATAGTAGTATAGCGTATAGTAGTACTAGCGTGTGTAACAATAACCCTAGTAGTACTAGCATAGTAGCCGGCCGACACCGTAGTAGCTTGCGTATACGCAGATTCGGGGGAATACCGGTTCCCTTTAGCATAGTGCAGAATAGTGGTAAATTTTTCTAAAACCGTGGTGATTGAAGGGCTCGATTAAAAGATAATGGTGGTGAAATCACCCATATATCGCGTCATACGGTTCTAAAGGCATGGTTATGGCTCAAATAAGTCAACAGTATCAGTGACTTACAGTGGTTTTCTAAGGTGTTTCATGAACTTCTTAGTGTAAGTATACTATAAGGGAATACCTATTCCCTACTACGTCTAAAACAGCCTATATACACGGTATTTTGTTAAATAGTAGTATGGATAATACACACTATACTATAAGAGATTGTGGTAACTACTATACGCTATACAAGGATGGTAATGTATTGATTATATCACATAACCGTAATACTGTGTTACGTTATTATTATCAGTATAATGGGTTAGATATACCTGAACATTTGTTATTCAAATACCAAGATATTTCGGTTGACAAAGGGGTGGAATAGTGTTATATTATACATATGTTAAAGAAGATCATTTGGTTCTTTATTGCATGGATTATTCTATGGTGGATAGTCAACTAAAGGGCCGACGATTTGGAGAAAAAGATGAATAATATCATAACAAATACTGCTTATACTGTATTGGTGATCGCACTGGTATCGTGGATGGTAGCTATGGTTAGTTTGTTATACTGTATCAATCAAAATTTGGATGTGCTTGTACACAATCAAGACGCTATATTCGAAACACTTGATATGGTTTGGAGCGAATTATTCCTGGGTCATCCTGCACAATAATGTACTATTTCGGTTGACAAAGCGAAATAGATATAGTATAGTAAGTGTATAGTTAATAAAAAGTTTAGGAGAACGTCTATGAGTGTACAGATTGTAGAGAATATGGTTTGGGATTGTGAATCAGATTCAACGTCAGCGCCTGATGGTGTGTATAAGATGCGAACAGACATGTTTGATTACCGTGCGGCCGACAACAATGAATGGCCTCCCAAGCAAGATTATGTATTCCTTAATTGGGAAAGCGACCTTCCTGTTAGCGTAGTGGACGGTAAGATCAACACAAGTGAGGCCCTAGCGGCCGCAGGTCACCTAATGTACAGTTGTGGATATCACGGTGTATATGTAGAACAATTAGAATTCGATCCAGTATCAAAAACCTTTGACCTAACAGTAGGATCATAATATGAAACAATTACCAAAAAAGAAATCAAAAACAAAGATTCAAAGCATTGAAAATGTTAGTGAATCTGTAGCAGAATATCTAGCCCGCGGTGGTATTATCACCGTATGCGAACCTGGAGCACGTACAGAGGACATTCCTCAAGGCCAATGGACACGGAATCGCAGCCGTGTTAAAGCCCCTACGTTGCCAGATCAGGACGCAAAATAAGTACAATCGAGGGGTTGGCTAGATCGCCTCAGTACAACTAACGGTTAGCAATCCAAGTGTTATGGGTTGACTCCTTAACTAACTATACGAGCCTCACAATGTTTAACCGTGTTGTGGGGCTTACCTATGAATAAGGGGTTGACAACCAAGACATCTTATGCTATAATATAGTATATTAAACAATAAAGGAGTACACGCTATGACTGTAAACACAATGAATGATACTGTTAATCACATCAGAACTATGAACCAGGATGAGCTAGTACACATCATGGAAGAAGTAGCACTGCGTAGAAGCTATGTAAGCCGTACACAATTGCGTACTATTGCTATAGGAGATGTAGTAGAGTTCACACAACGTAATGGTACAGTAGTACAAGGTACTGTGCGTAAGAAGGCTATCAAGAATGTTACTGTAGAGACCTCTATAGGTAACTGGAAGGTGCCAGCACATATGTTAACTATAGTATAAGGAGAAGTATGGCCGCTATTAAAGAGCATAGTAGTGTACAGTTCACTAACACTGCAGGTAGAAGCATAACAGGAACAGTAACCAGAGTTGAAGGTGTCTGGGTTACTGTGTTTGAATGCCCAGGTAGCACTTATAGACTACCAAAAAGTGCATTAAAATTAATTAAATCAGAATAATTTTTCACTGGCTAGATCACGGTTGTCTAATGGTGCAGCTGTGGTCTGGTGAAAATTTTGAGTGGCGCCCAACAAAAATCTCAATTTTTTCTCAGATCTGCTACAAACCATTTCTCATTATATCCACTAGGGAAAACCACAACGCATTGTGCTTGCACTGTGCGTACAAGGGATATGCTTAGACCTTGAGTTACAGTTACTACTACTATAGTCTATACTATACGTGTACAGTGTAAAACTTTGGGTCTCACCGTCAGTTTGTATAGTAAATTTTTTTGCTAGCATTTTTTTACCAAGTTTGCTATATACCACCTCTATACTATAAATACGCTATATGATACACATACTAGGACATGACTGCATACACAACTTAATACTAGGGTTGTCGTCTGCTACTGATGCTGGAAGTTACGACGATATACTTGTACAGTATAAAGGAGTTCTTTTGGATTCATTACCTGTGTATGCTGTACATGACTTTAGCGTAAGTGCGCCGCAAGACTATCAGTTATGTTGTGATGACTTTGGATTTCAGTTAGAACGTGTAGTATACAGTCCACTATGCGGTTTAGATCACAGGGTTGCACTGTCACTAATGCGTGACTTTAGTTGGGATACAATACCTTCGGAAGATAGACTGCGAGATAGTTGGACTTACATAAGCGATTGGTATCCGCGACTGTTTAAGGAATCAATGAGTTTAGATGAATACAAACGTTATCTACTGTCACTGTAACACATACTAGTACTAGTCATTTAAGAACCATTTACTGCATTATCAAGACTATATATGCTACCATAAATCATTGTCACACCCACAGTAGGTCTTTGTACTGTAAAGCGTACTATAAGGGGTCTAAAAATTTTTTAAGCAGAGCTTCGCTGTAGTCTAGGGTTATTACACTAGCAAAAAAACCACTACTGTCGGATAAATACATACACAACCAATAAGGTTGCCTTAAGGAGAACCAACGATGGCTATAACTAAAGTACAAACAATGACTGCAACAGATGGTAGAACATTTGATTCAGCTGAAGCATGGTGCGAAGCATATGATGCTCCAACCAGTGGATTCATTGATGGCGTTACTTGGGTATACGCTCTAGCAACACCGAGCTCAGTGACTAGAACTATTACTTTTGCAGATCAAGCAACATATGATGCTTGGGCAGCAGGAGCACCAAGATACAACAACAATGAAAAAGATTCAGACGGATTTCCAGCAGACGGTGACAACACTGTTACTGTTGATATAGCAGACTAATAATTGATTATATAGGGAGGCTTTAACTTAGTATCCGCCTTCGTTCATTTTAACATGTTCGAAAAACGGAGCTACTTTAAAGTCTTCTGTTAGTCTACCACGTCTTTCGCTGTTTGGACTAGGGATTTGTTCTTCGTTCTCAGTATCCCAATTAGCTATTTTAACCCATAACCCACTACGATTAATAGGTTTATCTGCACTAGCAGGATCTAATGGAAACATAAAACTGTTTAATTCTGGATCTAGTGTATCAACAATTGGCTTGGTTCGCCATTCTCGCAAGTAATCCATGCTTACATTCATTTGATCACTGCACAATTGCATGAGTCCTTCCATCTTTATATTGTCTTCTACACCATTCATATGACGGCCTAGCTGTCCTACGTTCTTGATTCGTATCACTGCATTGGTTACATCATAGCGTTTGAGTGTGTGTAACAGTCTTTCTGGAGCAGTTTCGTTTACTCCTTGTACAATAATAGTACCTGTTTGTATAATAAAACGATTCTTTTGTAGGTTATCTAGTGCTTGTAGCTTGCGTTTAGCACAACGAAGCTCGTCTATTTCCTCATACCAGTCATCATTATCAACTCCATTTAAACTTAGATACACATGATTACATCCACTAGCACGTAGTTTTTGTGCATAAGCGTTGTTACCTAATCGTAATCCATTTGTCAATAGTATTTGTCTATGTCCACTAGCTTTGATAGCACGACATATCTCTGGTAAATCATTACGCACTGTGGGTTCTGCACCTATAATACGTATGTTACAACGTTTAGGAAACCTGGCAATAGCATCCAACATCTTGTCTATGTCCATATCTGGGATATCTCTGTTGGGTATGTAGCAGTTTTTGCAGTTCATGTTGCACTGATGTGTTACATCAATAATAACATCATGGAAATGATTGTTTTCCGGTTCTAGTTCATAATAATTCATATTTGTTTTTTTACCTGATAAATACTCGTATGAGCAATTCTAATAGTATTTATACAAAAAGAAAGACTATACAATTACGTAAACAAAATCCTTTGGTTAGGTTTCTAGGAACTGTAGACCCTGCCAAGTGCTTGGACTATATAGTTCATGCCGACAATTGGAGTTTGCAAGACACATTGGAACTACGAACCACTAATGGAATAGATTACGATGTTAGCAAACTACAATCCTATAACCATAGTAACATACAGTACACCACAAACCCCGAACCGGAAACCACAGACTACAATTTAATATATCCCGAATACCAATTGTTGGTAAATGATATTCAATCAACAATAGGTAATACATATCGTATGCGTTGGGCTAAACTCAACGGAGGCGAAGTATTGGATTGGCATATGGATCCACCAACAGGTGATAGGTTTATAATAGTTGTACGTGGATCACATAACGTACAATTTGATGTTAAGGGTAAGATAGTATCTCAACAAATGGGTCCAGGTGAGATATGGTATATAAACAGCAACTGGTATCACAGAGTGATAAATGATAGTTTAGACGATCGTTATGCTATTTTAGGTTGCTTTGACATAAATAGTAGTATATAAAGGAGACAACATCATGAACCAAACAATTGTAATCTCAGGAATCAAAAGCAAATACGCAGCAGCACATTTTCATCTTCCAATGATTGAAGTATTAAATGTTATGAATCAAGAAGAACAAGCAGTATTTGAATTCGTAGGCGCAGCAGAAACAGCAGGAAATGTTGCTGTTACTCGTACATACGACAAAGATGCAGACACAATTACTATTGCACGTGTATGGACTGATGCAGGTTGGACAGAATACCAAACTCATTCAGCTAACACCGCTACAGTAAAAGCAGCAATGGAAGCCGCAGGTTATACAGTTACTATTACAGAAACTGCATAATAATTTATAATAATTTAATTAAGGTTGCTGGTGTAGGAATGCATCAGCAATTTTTTTATCCGTGTGTATCAATACGGTATCTAAGACTTTTACTTTCTTTAAAATTTAAATCTACTTCAGTGTCAGGTAACTTGTTATCGTTATCTAAGAATTGAAATATTCCATAAGACTCTGTGCTTAACACAGGCGCCCATACATCCAAGTATCTAACAACATGATGTTTGATTTCATCTTTGGGACCTACGTTGTATTGGAATCTTCCATACTCACTTGTTTCTTCTGCATCCATGCTCTTGTACAATAGCTTAGTGTCTGGTAAGTGTTTGGCTTTGTCAATAGTAGTTAATGCATCTATACTCTTGTGTCCACTTAACTTCAATAAGTTATAGCTTCTATGATATATTGGATCAAAGAATGTACTTGTAGTATATAACTTATCAGCACCAAACTCTATTGCTGTACTGATAGCTTTACTACTGCCCAAGCACTGTCCAAAGTATACAACTTTCTTTGTCTTAGGGAAATGTTCTTTAATTAGTTTAGCATGCTTTTTAGCAGTTTCTTTTGGACTTTGTTCAAAGCCAAATGCAAACCCTGCTGTTACAGGTGTTCTCCAACTTAATACATTCATATTTGCTTTACGCCAACTTAGTACATAAGGATTGTACCAAGGAGTATAACTTTGATCTTGGAACCACCAACCAGCATCTGTCATGTTAACAATAGTAGTTTCTGAATCGTTGTCTACTATACTGTGGAAGCCACCATACTCTTTTATGTAACTTGGCTTTGGTTTATTAATTAGTTGTTGTACACGTTTCTCTGTGGTCCAACTTTTATAAAATGCTCTAGGCTCTACTGTTTCTATGTTATGCCAGTTACCTTGTATAATAAACATTTCTTCTTTGTTGTTGCAATACTTTGTAAACATAACGTTACGTGGACTATCAAATACTACTTTAGTATAACACCTTGCTCTATAGTCATTGTTGTCTATTGTCCACTTTGTATTTTTAAACGGACTAGTAATCATAACAATACAACTTTGACCAGGAAAGGGAACAAACTCGTGTAAGCTGTATTCACCTGGGTCTTCTACTATTACTTTGGTTAATGTTGTATCGTTACTAGGAGAAAGAATATCTTTATTTAATCGTTCTTGTCTATAACGATACTCAAAGAAACTCCATTCCTTTCTGTATTTAAAATCAATTATCTTCATATAGTTCTACTTGTGCTAATCCATCTGTATCAATCATGTGATACCATTCTTCCAACGACATGTTATCATCTGAATATGCATAACAAGGTTGTACACTGTTATAATGTATAGGATCTTTCCAACCTACATAGTCTTGTAAATTATTGTTTACTACAAAGTTTCTAACTTTAGTTTCCCATTCAGCTCTCATTTTTTTGTCACGTTCGTCTTTGTCAGCTTTGCTTGTGTTAACTAAGTTAACTGGATTCCAATGCCATATTGTTTCTGTACTTAAACTAAGTTGTGGCCTTAGGTTTCCATTCTTAACTATTTCTATATCGTTGTCTGCTACTGCATGTAATAGATTCTTTCCTATAGTAGCATAGCCAACGTGTAGTGTTACTCTGTTAGGCATTGATGTACTTATAAACATCTTACGTAGCTCAGAGTTAAGTATTACTCTGTCACTTATGTTGTACTCGCCTATATAAAATACTGTAAACGCAGCTCGTTTTGAACCAAACAATGCATTCTCAAGTTCGTGTACTAGGAAATTAACATCTTTAAGTAATCTTCTTATAGTTTTACTGTCTTCATCTAAAATATTAAAGTCACTGTCAGTAGCTTTGTATACTTCTTCTACTACGTGAAATGCTTCGTGTATTCTATTTAATGTATCTCTATCTAGCCTGTTTGGTATCTTAGGCATAGCCACACCCAATGCACTTGCTTCTTTAACTATCTTTTTTAGTTTTGCTTCTATTGCACTTGGATCTGCAAACATATTAAAGCTACCATGAGATGGTCTAATATTCTTTTCACGTTTTTTAATTAGGTTAAACATTGTTTCACCAACAATGTTATCTACAAAAGTAAAACTAGCCTTCTTACCTGAATTACTTACTAGGGATATTTTTGGCATTCTTTGCGTCCTTTAACTGTTGTTTGTATTTTTCATATGTTACATCTGTTTCTGGTGCATCCCATATCTGTTGATATTCTTTGATACAAGTATTATAAAAATCTGTATACTCTGGAAACACTTCTAAGAATTTTTTATCTCTTCGTCTATCGTATTCTTGTACAAAGTTTCCAAACTTACTTCTTGTTAACTTTAAATCTTTGTCTTGATGTAATCCATCTTCATCTAATTGATCTGCTTTTATAATACAATCAATAGTATTACGTTTTAGTTTTAAACATTCCCAATCTTCAAACTTGTTTGTTCCATAGAAGTCAGGTGTACCAACGTTCTCATACATAAACTCTAATGCAGGAATCAAATATTCTTTAATTAATTCTTTACTAGCTATAGCAGGATCTAACCAAGGTGGATGTCTAACATAAGGTGTATCAATACTAACACGACTATGCTGTTTACCTTTTCTTTCTTTGTAAGGTTTACTTCCTGGTACAGTTCCTAAGAAACCTTTTTCTTCAAACCATGCTGCCATTCCATTCCAGCTATACATTTGTTTAAGTTCTAATACCCATTCTAATAATTCTTTAAACGTACTTAAACTTAAAACATTAAACGCAGCCATAAAGTTAACACGTGTATCTTTTGTGTTAGCTAAAAAGTATTCTACATTTGTTTTAAACATCTTCCAGTCCATGCCATCACGTATGTAATCACATCGATCACCTGTAGCTTCTGCACTAACAAACAAATCAAATTTCTTAACACAATTGTTCTCAGTTAAGTATTGTACTTTCTCTACAAACTCTTTCCACTTGTCTCCTGGTGGACATGCATTAGTATTAATACTAAACTCTAGTTGTGGATTTGGATTCTCCATTAAGAATTCAATAACTTTAAATGTATCTTTAAGTAGTAAAGGTTCGCCGCCTGTAATACGAAACGTGTGCATATGTTTGTATGCTTCTGGAAACCATTTCCAAAATGCTTCAATATAAGGATTATGTTCTCTCTTTGGTATATGTTTTTCTGTTTCTTTGATTGGATTGTAATGATGATTTAATATATTGTAATCACCATTTTGATCAATGTCTTGTTGCCACTTACTACTAAATGCTGGTCCACAATAAGCACATGCAAAGTTACAAGTGTTACCAAAGCTAACTTCTACATATGTAGGGAATATATCTTCGTCGCCATCTAAGTCTTTAATTTTATTATAGTGTGGGCTACTAAAGCTAGGCAAACTTTTAAGTACACGATCACTTATCTCTCCATTGTCTTCCACTCTCCAACAGAAGTCACACTCTTTAGGACGCTTGCCGTTAAGCATTTCCTTGCGTCTTTCTTTTTTAAACAATGTGTTGTGTAATGCACTAGGGTTATCTTTTAATTCTTCCAATGGTATCTTGTGTGCACCTGGGTGGTGACAACTATGTGTTAGTCCATTGCCTAAGTGCATTGTAACTTGTGTCCACTTAGCTAAACAAAAACCTGGACCTGTTTCATTAAGAAGGTTAAGCATCTTATTTCTATTTGCTGTACCAGGCAATGTCTCGCCACGGTCATCTCTAATCCAATCTACTTCTTCTAATTTTCTAGCCATTGTCTTTGCTTTCAATATGTTTGTAATCTAAATACTGTGAACACCATTCGTAGAAGTTACGATCTGTATCCGGCCAGCACTCAGCAAATACTACATCATCTTTTATGTGTTGTCTGAATATATTTCTGACTTCTGTTTCGGTTAGCATCTATTCTAATGTGTCCTCTACATTCTCTTCCTTAACTTGTGCTCCAAGTCTACTAGGATTAATGTATACTTCTTTAAAGAAGCGAGAACCTTCTTTGCCTAAGTCTGCAATTTCTAAATCAAGTTTGCTACGTATTTCATATCCAAGTCTATTACTTTCTTTTTGCAATACGTTATAATTCCATTTCATTCCTGTACGTGGACATAGTTGATCGCTACCTTCTTCAAATTTTGGTAGTACGTTGTCGTGATAAAATTTTGTTAGCCAATCAAAGTCTCTAACATTTTTCCAATCCCAACTTTCTCTATCAACGTTCGTCATGTGACAACCAAGCCTAGCACCATAGATTGCCCATAGTCCATTTTCAGTATCATCACCAACACTCATCCAAGTAAGTAAACGTTTATAATTTTTATTGTGTACCTTCTCTTTCAAGTACATAGGATCAACAATGTCGCCATCAACTAATCCCATCTTAACACCTTCACGGAAGCCTGCACGCCATGCTTGTAATGGACTAGCATTATTCATTACATCGCAATATATATTATTCATTTGTACGTAGTTGATATTCCAACAAAAGTCTACCTGTGCTCTTTTATCTCCAGCTGGTGCATTCTCATGTGTCTGCATTCCATACACAACAGGCTTTGGCCAACATTTAATTCCACCATTACCATATACTAATCCATTGATAGTATTCTTACCTGCCCAACTAATAACATCAGTATCTCTAATACGTTTCATATCTATTTCAATACCAAAGAAATCTTCTTTAACAATGTTGTCTGCATCAATTGTAATAAATCTATCTGTTTCAGCTAAGTCTGCTGCGGCCTTGTGAGCTGCGTCACTGCCAAACACTCCGTGGCTGCGTTTAGCCCAGGGTGCTTTATTAATTAAGTCGTTAAAGTTTTCATCTGCATTAGGTTCGTCATAGCTAATGAAAACAATATCAAATTCGTTGATGCTAGTCATTTGTGTCATTTATAAGTTCTCCGTTTGTGTTAACTGTTATATAATTGTTTTTGTAAAGTAATATTGGTTTGCTAGGCCAATCAAACCCAACACTTAATGTTGAATTCTTTTGTAGTAGTTGTCCACTTGTTAGTTCAAATGCACCAACAAGTTTATCAATGCTTCCATCGCATACTACAAAACGTAATTTGTTCTTACCTTCAAAATAATATAGTTCATTCTCAGATATATCGCTACCTATGTGAAGTATATTATCTACTACGTTAATATTTATGTTCGACTTGTCTGCTACTGCGTTGCATTGTAAAACTCTTTTTGTTCCTAAGAACTGTTGATTTTTATTTAAGCTAGACTGCAATGTCCAACCGTAATTATTAAATACTGATTTTGAATATAAACTTATGTTACTCCAATCAACCTTTGTTGATATGTCGCTGTTTAATTCTATTAGTTGTTTGCCGTTTTTAAATAATGTAAGTGGGTCAACTTCAACAATGTCAATTAAGTAATCTGGATCTAATTTCTTTGTAATAAAAATATCTAACAGTTTATTTTCTGATGTAGATATTTCTGTTATGTCGCTTAGGTTTTTAATATTTTTAATATTATCTTTGTTTACTTCCACTAGTACTTGATTATCTTCATACAATACTTTTACAAACATTTCTGATACTGTTGGATCAACTTCTGTACTAAATGGTTGTAGCTTATTATCAATTGATTCAATCATTAACGTTGTACTACGATAATCTATGTCATACTTTTCTTCTTGTATATCCCATATCATTCCATACTTCTTAATGCTTTGTGTACCTTTGATAATATGTTTACAAACTGGATTCCATGATTGTGTTTGCAATAGCCCATGTGGAACTTGTTGTACAGAGTTACTAATCTTTTTAATCTTGCCAGTCTTTTGGTCAAAGAGAATATAATATTTTCTTTTATTATAATTTTCAGTCTTATCGCTTGGCTGTAATTCTGTAAGTGTCTCTGTGTTCATTTAATATTTCTTCTGTTAAAAACTCTTGTTCTCCATAATACAAGTTAGTAGACATTGCAAAGTTTTGTATTTTAACTTTAGCTCCCTTGCTTGACCATACATTTAATCTGTCTGTCCATTTGTCCCATATACCTATTACACCATCTGATAATGTTATAGGCATGTTAACTGTTTCAATTACCTTTTTATTTTGTAATACTTCATCGTGCAGTACTATCGTATTAATAATGCTATGCATAATATCGTTACTATAATGTGCTGGCTTGTGTTGTTCTTTAAAATAATGAGCAAACACTTCTCTCCAGTTCTGCATAAACACATCAGCAAGTTTAAAATATGCTAAAGCTACATCTGTGTCGTGTTTAAAATAATACATGTTACTGTGTACTGTGTTGAATCTATATTCGGCCCATAGTACGTTTAATTTTTTATTAACTAATGCGTTACCTTTAAAGTCTGTAGAGTGAGGGAAGAAGCATATGTCGTGATGATCAATTAAGTATTCCCATGCACTATCGTGATTCTCTTTTACTAAACTAGAACAATTGATTACCATACTATGGATGTACGGTGTACACCAATACAGTTGCCACTCGTTTGTTCCTGTAGTTTCGTTACTGCCATAAGGAAGATCAATCATGTAATCAAATACATCGTGATGGTGGTGAGGTATTCTATCCATATAGTTTGTTACAATAGCTACGCTAGCATCTTTGTTATGTATCTTAATACTGTATGCAAGTGCGGCCGCTTGTTCGTATTCAAAGTCTTGCATTGCAAGAATTAAATAACCTTTGTCTTCTTTTTCAACTACTAGTTCATTAGACATCAAACATCTCCATTAAGTTTGGCAAGGCTCTGCCTAATGCTCGTTTGTTCATAACATGAACATCGCTTTTTGATTTTACTAAAATGTTTTTCCATTGTTCTCTAGGACTGTGTGCTAAAAATACCCAGTCAGTTAAACTATCTGATTCTATTATGTCATCCTTTTGACTCATGTTGTACATTGAAGTATTATCAAAGTTTCCTAGCATATCATGTTCGCCAGTCATACCAGACAGTATGTGTACTGCAATACTAACACAATAATCAGTACGGAATAATTTACTTGGGAAGTTATATAAGTATTGATAGAATTCATAATTGTCTGCAACGTGAGACCATGTATCAAAAAACATTTTACTAAAGTCACTTCTATCAAAGTATACAACTGTACTCCACCACATCTTAATACCAGCGTCATATAAGAAACGCTCTCTATCAGCAGGAAGTTCATTACGTAATGTTAATGCATTATCATACATACACACATTATGATCACCCTCAAAGTATTTTAATAATTTATCTGACTTAACAATATAGTCAATGTCTAACAGTAATGTTTTTTCAAACGGACTGTATTCATAAATTTTATGTTTGTTACTGTTATTAAACTGTGCAGAAAACTCTGTCCAAGGACTGTCATAGTGTCGTCTTGCATTTGATTTCATTTCGTCTTTAGTTACAACTATATAATCAAAGACTTCTTCAACAACTTTTGATGGGTTACTTTGTTCTAGCCAAGCTTCTGATCCTTCATCAGTAATTAAGCACACTGGTAAGTTCAAGTATTTTTTAACATACTTGCCAGCTAGCAATGCCATTCTTACATAATCAAGTTGGTCGTTGTTGTAAGCAAAGAAACAAACACCCTTTGGAGCTGCGTATTCAGTCATTACCAATCCATTACTTTTTTAATGTTACGTGCTTTCTTTAGCTTTTCGTTTTCAATTTCAAACTCAGTGGTAGCACTTGTATATGCATCCATAAGTTTATCAAATAATTCTTGTAAACTTCTAACTGTAATAGGATTTTGTTTACTATCAATTACAATAAATTGCTTGTGTTCTAGATCAATTAAGGTTTTAATAAACCCAATAGTTTCATGATCAGCTTTAAACACTCCGCCTAAGTGGTGTACAATTTGTAAT
>Ga0206677_10002761_pt1 | contig 15156 bp, 6 predicted proteins | sample M130m12015metaG_FD_155475 | JGI IMG/M metagenome (GOLD analysis project Ga0206677, IMG submission 155475) | Ammonia-oxidizing marine archaeal communities from Monterey Bay, California, United States - M1 30m 12015 | ecosystem: Environmental > Aquatic > Marine > Intertidal zone | place: USA... | reverse complement strand
CCTTCCAGCGAAGCTCCAAAATTTTCCTTAAACCGGTAGTCTGTCAGAACGTCATTGATAGCAGACGTGAGATGCACCGTTTCTCCATTATCACTGAGTCCAAAGCCCGTAATCCGATTTGGGTCAGCACTTTCAGGTCCAAAATTAATATCCTCAAATAAGGTCAGGTAACCATTTGCTGGGAGAACAGTATTAAGAGGAATTCGATATTTTGCGAGATCACTACCATCATCGCTGAGGAACCACCCCCCGATATTAACCGGGCTCGAAGATCGATTGTGCAGCTCTATCCAATCAGGCGCGGTTCCAGAATTTGCAAGAATTTCGTTAATGACCACAGTTTTGCCGATTTCAAAAGGATAGTCATCTGATGAGTAAGTGTAGAGTGCGCCGCGGTCGGCACGAGTCGCGTCAGGATCGAGGGTATGAGCTGGGTCACCACTATCTTTTGCGGGTGATTCGAGCAAAAGCTGAAAGTTGAGGTCGGTAGCATCGACGAACAGGGGGTCAGCTATAAGGTTGTTGGAGCCCACGAGCGGAGTGGTATCGCTCAGACTGTAAGAGACCGTAAGCGTAGAAAAGGCGTCGGAACTCACTGGCACTCCGCATTTTGAAAAAATGCTATTGGTAATAATGGCAGCTCCTCCACCCTTGCCAAAATTCTTCTCAAAAGAAGCGACAGCCTCAGCGCAGTCAACAAAAGTGTTTTGATCAACCAAAATAGCTGAACCAGCATCTTTAACCCCAACACCCTGAAGGCAGCCGACAACAAGGTTATTTCTCATAATGACAGTTGAACCTTGGCCCACTGAGATTCCCTTGTCAGAGTTGTAAAAGATAGAATTTCCTTCGATGAGAACATCAACACATTGCTCACCAGTATCGATTCCGTCGCTGTTGAACCCACGGAAATTATAGATTCGGCAACCCTTGATAATCCCATTGATCACGCCATCGTAGTCGATGGCGTCGGTATCGACAGAGTTGTTGCCTAGGAAGGTCGTGCGGTGAGTTTCGGCATAGCCACCTTTGATATTAATGCCATCGCCCGTAATCGGAATATCGACAAAACTGTCACGTAGGATCGTCGAGCCACCCCGAAAAAAGAGAGGGCCGCGTCCCCCAGAAATATTCAGAAAGTCGATAACAACATCGGCATTTAAACCAGCAATCCCCGCCGGATAAAGAGTGGGCTCTTGGCCACGCGAAGCATCCCGCACGATGAGATGCGTGAGAGTTGAAGTAGTCAAAGGTTCTTCAAATGAAAGTCCTCCCCAGGTAGTATTGTTCCGTCCGCGGATGATAACCTCGCGACCAGCTGTGCCCTTAATATCAAGAGTGCCCATAACGCGGATATTGCGTCCAGTCGCCATTTCGAGAACAACTCCGGGATCGATATCTAAAGTCGTGCCAGCAGGCACAATAAGGTCGGTCTCGATAAAATAGGGTGAATTCGCGAGCGTAAACGTCGTATCTGAAGCGAGGGTGCCCCCCGTAACAATTCCACCAGCAGGAATGAAGTTGGCAGTTAGAGTTCCAGGACCAGCGAAATTGAGAATTGTGGTAGCTTCTCCCGGAAGAGCTTCCCAAGAAACGAAAGCAAAGCCAGGAGCGGGAACAGCTTCGACAGTGGTATTGAGGTTCGGAAAAAGTTTGAGGGTCCCAGCTTCAACGTCAACACCCTCAATACGGAAGGAACCAGAACCATTGGCCACGAGAGTAATATCAACAGCAGGGTCGATGCGAAGTTCGGAGTCGATTTCGTCGTGAACTTCAGTCAACCGTTCTTCATTATAGTCTTTGATTTCTTTGAGATCGCGGGCCTGATCATCAGCATCAATGCTCCCATCCCACTTCTCTTTGTGGCGATCGAGCTCCGGTGTGATAGTAGCACCGAGGGAATCGATGATCTTGTTAATCCGAGCAGAGGAAAAAGTAGAAGCAATATGAGCCGCATAGCGCTGGGCCAGCCGAGCTTTAAAAGTAGGTTGGTTTTTAATGCGTTCAAGCAGGGCGTCGTCCTTCAAGATGTCATCGAAAACATTACGATTAATATCCGAATCTTTAAAAGTGCGATCCATGTCGGGGAGAAACCACCGCCATTTACTACCAGGTTTGTGGGCCTTCCACATTTCGCGGTTATGGCCCCAGCTAGTATTATTAGCGAATGACTCAGAAACGATAAAATCGATGAAGCTATCGAGATCAACGCGCGACTCCACGAAGGCCCAATTGCCAGCTTCGTTGATGTCGTTCGCGTCGATAAATTCTAGGAGTTCAAGCCAATCTTCTAAGTCACCATTCTCGACACCTAGAGTCGTGCTACTACTTGTAAAGCGGCCATATCCAATGTGGTCATATTCGCCATTGTCGACACCGTAATGTTCGAAGAGCCATTGCTCGTCCCAGCGTGAGCGAATGTTATAAACTCCCCAGTATTCTCCATTTAAAAAAACAACGCACGGACGAGAGGCATTGGTCTCAGCCTCGAGTCGACCTTCTGCAATGGTGTTCCACATGGCATCGCGAAGCATCGCATCATCCCAATCATCACCACCTTCGCGAAAAGCGATAGCGGTATGAACAGGAATATTGCTTCCGGGGAAAAGGTCATATTTGATAGCATCATCACCATATTTCCCGCGCAAAGTGAAGTTAAGAGCCTTTTGCTCATGAGATCCCCAGTTGTTTTCGCCACCTATACGGAAGCCACCATTGACTTGGAACCCCTCACTCCCATCTACCGGAAAAAATTCAACATGCCCGGGTGCGTCCTTCTTTTTATAAACCTCATTCATTCTACTGCGGACCGGTTCGTGATCGTTGTCGTAGATCCCGATTTCATCTCCGAAGAGAGTTTCGGGATCGGCCACAGCAGAGACGATGGGGAGGCCATTAAAAGACTCTCCGTAGATATATGTCGAAGTCAGAATAGGGCCAGGAACCTTACCGGCTTCGAAGACACGGGCTCTTACAATAGTGGTTGCGCTAATCGGAAAAGGCTCCGTATAAAGCGTAGCCGAAGTAGACGGATTACTCCCATCCAAGGTGTAATAAATCTCTCCCTCAGTCGTACTAAGACTAATGATTTGATCAGAAGAATAGAAGCCGGCTCGCGGAGCAATGGTAACTCCACGACTAGAAAGACGCAGACTGGTAACCTCAGCAGTCGTATTGGCAGATCCTGGAGTAGATTCGGCAAACTGCTTCCAAATGTTAGGCGACTCAGCATCACGGCCATAAGAAATGTCGGTAACTTGGCTACCGTAGGAGATCGTATCCACCGTTACGACTCCGGTGTAATAAGAAGCCTCAAGAGAAAGGTCGAAGCGGATGTCCGAGCTGTCAGCACTTCGCTGATGAATCTCAACCGCGAGGACATTTTCACCCGTCACCAACCCGGAGACAGGGATAAGGTAGTTAAGAAAATCTGCCTCACTACTGCCGACACTTCCAACGGCTGTCGTGAGTGAGCTAATGATGCCAGCTGGCATGTTATCACGAACGACCTCCGCCCCATTTAAATAGACAACAGCCCCATCATCCGCTTGAAGAGCGAGCGAAAGATTTTGGTAAAGACTGGAATCTGTTACGTCAAATTTATGCCGGAAGTAGGTCGTGATATATTTATTATCCTCATCTCCGCCATATGAGACTTCAGTGACGGGGTCGTCGCCGTATCCAAAATCAGCAAGGCCCGAGGCCCAACCACTGTCGTCAAAATTACGCGCTCTCCACTGAGTTGATTGATCCGAACCATCGTCCAAATAAGCCCACCGAGAACCAGTGGTGACGAGCGTCGTAGACGTAGCGCCTGTCGTCCGAGTCAAGACGACCGATTCTCCCTCAGCGCTCAATCCGAAATTAGTGTGGTACCGCTCGGTTGTGAAATCCCGCCACGGCCAATATCCCCTTGGGTGGGATTCCCCGAGGCCAGCATCGTTACCGTCCGCCATGAAAAGCAAGTATCCTCCAGCCGGAACAACCGCGCCATTAGGAATCGGCCATTTGAACGGAGAGGCGGGATCATCGCTAAGGAAAAACCCGTCAAGACTCGCGTCCTCAAGGTTAGGATTATGGAGCTCGATCCAATCGGGGTAATCCTCAAAATCTACAATATCGGGAAAAGCCCTCGTATTTGAGGCCATGAACTCGTTAATGCGAATCTGAGCCGAAAGGCACCCAGTCAGGATTAAGGGGAAAAAGAAACGCCAGAATTGAGACATAACGTGAAGGGGGACGAGAAACGTTTGAACGTAGCATACAATTTCTTGCGCTGATGAAAATTCCTCGGGAGTTAATATCCCCGTTTGGGGAGCGCCAAACAACTCAGAAGTTGCCTAATTTAATATGATAACTTCATGAGAAAGGGTTCCAATTTTCAGCCCAAGCTTGTCTTTGCCATTATTTGACAATAATTTTGGCGATGGATGATTATGATCGCAGACATTTTATCCGAACCTCCTTGCCTGGTTTTTTAGGGCTGACGATGGCACTACCAAGCCTTACAGCCTTAGCGACCCGAGCCAATGCCTGCCAAGGCCGCTTGTCTGAAATGCAAACGATCAATTGGGACGCTTTCCTCGAAGCAGTCGAAAAAGAAGCAACCCGTCAACACCTTGACGATTGGGATGAATCAGCTTACGTCACCAAAGCGGCAGAACTTTGTTCACGGCTCAACTTAAAAGACGAATATTTGCTAGAAGCATTCAAAAAAGCTCATCGCGGCCTTGGAAACAAACGGGTGGATTTTGAACCTCTCGAAAAACAGCGCGACTTCCACGTGACTCTTTTGCAATTTGAAGAAGAAGAAGAAATTTCTCACCACGATCATCCGGAGATGACCGGAGTAATCCTCTGCGCTTCAGGCGAGATTGAAACTTGGAATTACGATCTTCTCGGAGAAAAGCCGGACCATAAACATGTCCTCCTTAAGGAAACGAACCACGAGATTCTCAAGAAGACCTCGGTGTCCTCATTGACATCAAAAGCGCGAAATATCCATCGGTTAAAAGCAAAAAAACTGACACAGCTAGTGGATATTTTTGCACCACCCTATAACCGCGACCGAATCCAGAAATCGTCTTGGTATGAAGTGGACCCAGATCCCTTCACAACGAAAAAAGAAGCGAAAGTTCATCTCGCGAAGAAGCGATAAGACTCCTATCTAAAGTAATTTTTGGGCAGTTTGAAGAGTGTCGATTTCATTCAGATTTTTGTCGTGCCGGATCGCTTTGATCCGCGGGAATCGCAAGGCAAGGCCAGAATCGTGGCGCTTTGAGGGACGAATCTTGTCAAAGGCAATTTCCAGCACGATGGTCGGTTCGACTTTCACGACCCGTCGTGAGATTCTTTCAATCGTGGTCTTTTGGAAATGATCGGTGAGATCTTCAATTTCATCGTCCGTGAGGCCAGAGTAGGCTTTCCCTAAAGTCCGAAGTTCGCCGGATTCTTTGTCTTTCAACGCAAAAGTGTAATCCGATAGAACTCCTGACCGTTTCCCATGTCCTTGCTGAGCAGCGATCACGACACAATCGAGAGTCGGCATCACACCTTTGAGCTTCTTCCATGACTGACCTCGTCGACCCGGTTGATAACTCGATGAGCAATTTTTTGCGATAAGTCCTTCATTGTCATCAGACATTGCTTTTTTAAATTCTCGCTCCAAGGCTTCGATATCAGCTCCGTCGGGACGAATGAGGGGCACTGGTGTAAAGGGGGCGGAAAGTTCCAGCGATTCTAGGGCTTGCCGGCGTTCTTCCAAAGGAGCATCAATGAGTGCTTTTCGTGAATAAAGACAATCGAAGGCCATAAATTTTACCGGGATGGCCGCTCCGAGAAAGAGATCGCCCTGAATTTTCTTCCGGCCGAGTCGTTTTTGGAGGTCAAAAAAAGTGAGCCGTTTGCCTTCGGCGTAGGCGATAAGCTCGCCATCTAAAAGACATGGGGGAAGGGCACGAGCAGCCTCAAGGATCTCGGGGAATTCATCATCGAGTGAGCGAAGATCACGAGAAAAAAGATGAGCCCCATCCGGAGTAACATGGAGTTGGCTCCGAATCCCATCGTACTTCGGCTCAAGCCAAAGTGGGATGTCTTTGCTATCGTGCCATTTGATAATGTCTTCCGCAGTTTCAGTGGGGGAAGCCAGCATCGGTTTGATAGGCGTGCCAGGCCGCAATTGGATCTCAGCGAGAGTTTTATTTTTTGCTGCGATAGCGACCTCACCAAGATCGCCGGTAAGCATCGCGGCATAGCGAATAGCCGAGTGCGATACATCAAAAGCCTGAGCTACAGCTTCTTCGTAAAGTCCTTCCTTGGCTCCGGCGCGAAGCCCGCCGGTGAGGAGACGGACCATAGTCTCGCCTTCCGCCGGATGGCATTGGTAAAGATAACATGAGAGGAGATGAGTTTTAGCAAGGGAGCCATTAGCTCTCCGTAGTTGGTCGAAATACGTAGCAACTTCTTTGGAGGAATGGGCAAGAGGATTAAGTGGTGCTTCTTCCAAAAGAAGTCTCGCAGTGCGAGCGGAGTCATTTTGGCTGGCAGAGACGGTTTTGTATTTAGCGAGAGGGAAGCCGGTGACTTCGAGGAGGGCTTGCCGGATCATGACATTGCCGAGATGAGTGATACCAGATCCGCTGAGCCAACGAGTAACAAGCGGTAGTTCTTGGTTGGTGCGATCTTGGAGGAATGTCGAGAGAAGTTGTATTTTCTTAAGTCGAGAGGCGGTAGTGGTGAGCGATTCGAGGAGTTCGCTGAGATCACGAAGGTCAGAGGAAGGCCGTGGAAGCTCTTTTTTGGGCGAAATTTCAGGAGAAGCGGATTCGAGGAGTTCGAGTTGGTCGTCGCCATAAATCGACCATGCTTCGATGCCCTTGGCCCGGAGATCACGGGCGAATTCACGAGTGCTACCGTGTAGGGTATAGACTAGGGAAGGGGAGACTTTTTCGACCGACTCAAGGAGGCCAGGGTAATCAGCGTGATCGGAAAGTGGGAAGACTTGATCAACTTGGTAACGGTATTGCGAACCAGGAGTAAGGGCCCATCCGCTGAGCATAGCAGTCCGACGTTTTTTGTGACTGCGAATCACGCGCGCCCGCACAGCATTGGGCGGGGCAATGACGGCAACTCCAGGCGGAATTTTTTTTTCTAAGAGGACAGGTTTGGGCAAATCGACTTTGAGGTCGCGACAAGCTTGCGTCATTTCGAAAACTGTTTTGTGAACAACGATTTCGATTCCGGCGTTGTTTAAAATGGCGAGAGCTTCCTGGGCTTTACCGAGCGAATAAGCAAGAAAGACAGGCGTTTCCCCGTCGTCGAGAGTCTCACGAGCGAAGCGGGAGATATCTTTTTCAATCTCATCGGTTGGCGGGAAGACAAACTGTGGTCGTCCGAAGGTAGTCTCCATGATGAGAATGTCTGACTTCGGGAACTCCGCGATTTCGGCAGTATGAGAAGATCGAGTTTTAAAGTCACCGGTGTAAAGGACCGATTGATCCGGGCCCTCGATTCGAATCATGGCCGATCCTGTGATGTGACCAGCGGGATAGAGGGTGATATGGTGGTCGTTAATAATTCTTTGCTCGCCCCAATCGAGCGCTTCAATTGTCGAGGCTTTGACGCCGTAGCGTTTGACGAGGATATGGCCAGTGCCGGGTGAGCAAAGCACACGTTGGTGTCGTGCAAAATGGTCAGCGTGGCCGTGCGAGACAAAAGCAAAGGGCCTTGGCCGATGTGGATCAAGCCACATTCCCAGATCTGGAAAGTGGAGCGATTTGGGATCAAACCTAAGTGGCACGCAGCACAGTAAGACCTAGCCTTTGATTTGCGAATGGGAAGTTGCTTGATACACTCTGACCGATGATCATTCGCGATGCCACTGACGCCGATCTTCCTGCGATTGTTTCGATTTATAACGATTCGATTTCAGGCGGGAAAGCGACCGCTGACTTGGTGCCAGTAACGGTGAAAGAGCGGTGGGCTTGGTTTCAGGAATTTGATCCAGATCGGCGACCATGCTGGGTGGCAGAAGATGAAGGCAAGGTGGTCGCGTGCGTCTATCTGCGGTCATTTTACGCGGGTCGGCCAGCTTACAATAAAACAGCTGAGATCAGCACTTACATTTGCCCAAGCCATCAAGGGCAAGGTCTTGGAACTCGTCTCAAGAAAAAGATGATCACGGAGTGTCCTCGGCTGGGCGTAGAGAATCTCCTAAGCTTTTACTTTGATCACAATGAAGCTTCGCGGCGAGTGAACAAAAAATTGGGCTTCAAAGATTCCGGACATTTAAGGGAAATTGCCGAGGTTTTTGGTGAAAAGCGTGGCCTAGTTATTTCGATTCTTCGCGTGGGATCCAGCTCATAAACTTTTTGAAAGCTGGCTCTAGGTAGTGCATTGCGCCGGCCCGGGTAAGGTGGTCTTCATCGCGATAGTAGGATCGTTCAGCATAAACTTTGAGCTGATCACGGTCCCGGAAAAAGAATTGGCTACTCGCATCGATAACCGTGACATTTTCGGTAGTCTGATTTTCAAGGAGCTTCATCGTCCGTTTCTGCCGCTTTAAAAATTCATCTTTAGTCGTCGTGAATTGAGGAACTTTTGATGTCCCGGAGAAACGTTTCATGGAATAAAATCGCGAGGCAGTCCGACTTTCGTTGCTTTCGGGAACCTGTTGAAAAATGACGAGTTTAATCCCGTGAACCGCAAGTCTTGCTCCCATCGCTTTAATTTGGCGGGCAAGGGCACTACTCGCCTCTTTAAAAGTCGGCTCAGGAATCATCGAGTCGACTAACATAGTGGTGAATCGGAGGCTGCCGGGTTCGCCAACCATTTCTGCTTCATTGTAACCTTCGCAACGCGCCACCCATCGTCCTACAAGAAAAACAGCCATTGGTTTCGAGTCGATAATTTCAGCGAGCACCCTTTCGTTTAAAGCGACCATTTCTGCAGCTGCGGCTTCACTCATGTCAGCGAACCAGAGCCCAGTTACAGGAGGCGTTCCATTATTAAGATAAGCGTGGCCTTTGAGCTTAAAATCGGTCGCCACTGCATTAACAGCGGGCGCTGCCGAAGCGCCATGGCTATCACCCCACAAGACAAAATCAACCGGTCCGTCATCTTGGAAACCAATAGGCATCGCCTCACTTTTCGCACTCGTGTATTCGGCACCATTCCAGGTGATATCGGAAATAATGAGCCTCAGTTCAACGGGTAGCCTTGAAGGAAATCCGCCGCTAGCTTTAATGGAAAAGGCAATTACAAAAAGAGTTACTGCCGATGTAAGTCCGAAAATCAAAGACCGCCTCCGAGTGACCAAAAGTAAGCCCGAACGGAAGGGCATCTCGACCCATCGCCAAGAAAAATAACCAGCTAGAAGTGATGCAACCAGTAGCGCAATCTTCCAAGTGAATGTCAGCTCAAGTAACATCTCGCGAGCGAAAACCACAAAAGGCCAGTGCCATAGGTAGAGCGAGTAAGAAATAAGGCCAATTTTAACCAACGCTCTCCAGCCCAGCAACTTGCCAATTTTTGTGCTTCCACCGGTCCAAATAAGAAGAGCTGCTCCGAGAACCGGGGCCAGAGCGGCAGGACCAGGAAAAGCGGTTTGCCGATCAAAAAAGAACATGGGAGCTAACACCAAGACGAGGCCCAACCCAGCCCAAGCTTCATCGCAAAAAGAGCGCATTATCTTTTGAGGCAGAATCGCCAAGAGCGCTCCCACAAGGAGTTCCCAGCCACGAGCGGGAAGAAGGAAAAAGGCCCACTTGGGATTATTAACAACTTCGAACCAGCTCCAACTGAAAGAAATCAAGGCAGCGCTTGTTAAGACGAGAACGAGCCGTTGCGGAGCCCGCTTCCACACGAAGCAAACAATAAGAGGAAAGATCAGATAAAATTGTTCCTCAACCGAAAGCGACCAGGTGTGAAGGAGCGGTTCATAGTCGGATTTTTCGGCGAAATAGCCTTGATCGCGAGTGAAGTAGCAATTCGACGCCATTAGGACATGAGCCATTGCGCTTCGAGCCAAGGAAGCGTAGCGCTCCGGAGTTTGCAGAAATGCACCAATCAGGAGAGCCCCAACCACCATTACCATGGCGGCCGGAACGATTCGGCGAACTCTCCGCGCCCAAAACTCCATGAGAGAGAACCGATCTTCACCGAGTTGTCGGAGGAGAATCCCTGTGATGAGATAACCCGAAATTACAAAGAAGACGTCGACGCCCACAAAACCGCCAGGAAACCCCAGCTCGAGGTGGAACAAAACCACTCCAATCACCGAAATAGCGCGGAGGCCATCGATTTCTGGGCGGTAGTGCTTCGTCATCATCCACCCCATCCCTGACCTCCAAAAGCCTTAGACTCAATCCAAAATCCTTATCACCAAAAGTTGTTCACAAAAATCACCATGTTTCGAGCAGAGATTTAAAGTAACGCTGCTCCAGAGAACACTGCGATGTCAAAGCATCACTGTATGAAAACCTCTATCGTTCTGCCCACCTAAAATGCCTTCGCTCTCGCTCCGAAAGCAGGGGCATCGATTTCCATAAAACAGCTCATATTCGCAAGAGACCGAGCTTTTTTGCATCTTAAGCCCTCGAAAAAGCGATCACTCTTTACAAAACCTCGCCCCCTTGGCAGATACACGAAGTTTTAGCCCCACCGCTTTAAAAAATGCCGAAGGATACCAGCATCAAAAAAATTCTCGTCGTAGGAGCAGGCCCAATTGTTATCGGACAAGGATGTGAATTTGACTATTCCGGCACCCAAGCCTGCAAGGCACTCCGCGAGGAAGGCTACGAGGTCGTTTTAGTAAACTCCAATCCGGCCACCATCATGACCGATCCGCAGTTTGCCGAGCGGACCTACATCGAGCCGATCACGCCCGATGTCATTGAGAAAATTATTCTCAAAGAGAAGCCTGACGCTCTTCTTCCCACCCTTGGGGGCCAGACCGCACTCAACGTTTCCATGGATCTCTTCCATGCCGGCACGCTAGACAAGCTCGGCGTCAAAATGATCGGGGCTAACGCTGACGCCATTGACAAGGGTGAAAACCGACAACGGTTTAAAGACGCTATGATCAAGATCGGTCTCGATCTTCCAAACTCCGGCGTAGCCCACTCCATGGAGGAAGCCAAAATCATCGCTGATGAAATTGGCTCTATGCCTCTTGTCATTCGGCCCGCCTTCACTCTCGGTGGAACCGGTGGTGGCATCGCCTACAACAAGGAGGAATTCGAAATGATCGTTCACCGCGGTCTCGACCTCTCGCCCACTACCGAAGTCCTCGTCGAAGAATGCCTTCTCGGTTGGAAAGAATACGAAATGGAAGTCATGCGTGACCACGCCGACAACTGCGTTGTCATTTGCTCCATCGAAAATCTTGACCCCATGGGCGTTCACACCGGTGACTCGATTACGGTGGCCCCTGCGCAGACTCTTTCCGATCGCGAATACCAGATCATGCGCGATGCAAGCTTCGCCGTGATTCGTGAAATCGGCGTTGAAACTGGCGGCTCGAATATTCAATTCTCCGTCGATCCCAAAACCGGCCGCTGCATTGTAATCGAAATGAACCCGCGCGTCAGCCGCTCTTCTGCGCTCGCCTCAAAAGCCACTGGATTCCCTATCGCCAAAATTGCAGCTAAGCTTGCTGTCGGATATACTCTCGACGAGCTCCCTAATGACATCACTCGCGAGACTCCGGCCTCATTCGAGCCAACCATCGACTATGTCGTCACCAAGGTTCCTCGCTTCACTTTCGAGAAATTTCCCACTGCTGATCCCGTCCTCACTACTTCTATGAAGGCCGTTGGAGAAGCCATGTCGATCGGCCGGACTTTTAAAGAATCACTCCAAAAATCACTCCGTTCGCTCGAAACTGGGCGTTTTGGTTTCGGCTTCGACGGCAAGGACCCCGAAGCGTCACGCGAGCAAGTGGAACGCAAACTCCATGTCCCAAATGCTGAGCGTATCTTCTGGCTCAAAGTCGCCTTCGAGCAAGGCTGGACGATCGAGGAAATCTTCGATGCCACCCAAATCGACCCATGGTTCCTTGAGAACATGCGCATTATTGTTGAGGAAGGAAAAGACCTCTCTAATCTCGATTTAAGGACCGCAAAGAAACTTGGATTTTCTGATGTCCAGATTGCTCACGCTCGCGGAATCAGCCAAGACGAAGTCAGAGCTGCGCGTAAGGAGAAAGGCATTATTCCAACTTACCGCCTCGTGGACACCTGCGCCGCCGAGTTTGAAGCCGCCACTCCTTATTACTACTCAACTTACGGTGACGAAAACGAAGCCCGCCAGACCGACAAAAAGAAAATTGTCATCCTCGGAGGTGGCCCTAACCGTATTGGCCAAGGCATTGAGTTCGACTACTGCTGTGTGCATGCTTCCTTTGCTCTCCGCGAACTCGGCTACGAATCCGTGATGGTCAATTCAAACCCCGAGACCGTCTCTACTGACTATGATACCTCGGACAAACTCTACTTCGAGCCACTCACTCTCGAGGATGTTCTGAACATTTGCGATCAAGAAAAGCCCGATGGGGTTATCGTGCAATTTGGTGGCCAAACTCCTCTCAACCTTGCGGCCGATCTCGAGCGCCACGGCGTGCCCATTATTGGAACCTCCCCCAAGTCCATCGAACTTGCCGAAGATCGCAAATTCTTCTCAGCTCTTCTTGATAAAATTGGCCTTAAGCAAGCTGAAGCCGGCACTGCAGTTTCCGAGGACGAGGCCGTTGCAATCGCCGATCGTATTGGCTACCCCGTCCTTGTCCGTCCTAGTTTCGTCCTCGGTGGTCGCGGTATGATGATCGTCTATAATGACGACGAACTTCGCCACTACATCCGCAACGCTGCTGATGTCGCTCCGGACCGCCCAATTCTTGTTGATCGCTTCCTCGAAAATGCCACCGAGATCGATGTCGATTGCATTTCAGACGGAGACACATCTGTTGTTGGAGCAATCATGGAACATATCGAACAAGCCGGGATTCATTCTGGTGATTCCGCCTGTGTGATTCCCGCGTTCAGTCTTTCCGATAAAATCAAAAGCGAAATCCTTGTAGGGGCCAAGTCTCTTGCTAAAGAACTAGAAGTTCGGGGATTAATGAATATCCAATTCGCCATTAAAGATGACGAACTTTATGTCATCGAAGTAAATCCGCGTGCCAGCCGCACCGTTCCCTTCGTTTCAAAATCCATCGGAATTCCTCTCGCCAAACTGGCCGCTAAAATTATGGTTGGCCAGAAGCTGGTTGATCTTGGCTTCACCGAGGAGATTCTTCCCCCTTGCTTCTGCGTGAAAGAGGCCGTCTTCCCGTGGGGGCGCTTCCCTGGGATCGATATTGTTCTTGGACCAGAAATGAAATCTACTGGCGAAGTCATGGGAGCTGACTCAAACCTCGGTATGGCTTATGCCAAGTCACAGATGAGTGCCTTTAACCCGCTGCCCAAAGAAGGTAATGTCTTCTTTTCTGTCAACGATCGTGATAAAAAACGAGCAATTCCTGTGGCCAGAGAACTCGCCGAGCTCGGTTTCAAAATCCACGCCACTGGCGGCACCTACAGGTATCTTAAAGATGAGAGCATCGAAGTCGAGCGTCTCTACAAACTGGCAGAGCATAAGCGCCCTAATGTCATCGACATGATGAAAAACGGCGACATCCAATTCATCATCAACACTCCAAGCGGCCACGAAGCCCGCGAAGATGAGGTCAAAATCCGCTCTGGCGCCGTACAACATAAAATCAGTCACTGCACGAACCTCGCTGCCGCCGAAGCTAGCGTAAAAGCAATCCGCTCCCTCCTAGAGAACGAATTTACCGTGACTTCGCTCCAAGAGCATCATGGCATCGCATAGAGAATCTATCATCGCCAACCTTTTAAAAGTGCTCTGCGAGTCCAAGTAAAATCGTTTCTCAAGCTTACTTACTCAGAATTTAAGATTCCGTATTGGACCTCCAACGTCCTCTACCCTTATTCTCCTCAATCATGAAACTGATCATTCTACTCATCTTTCTGCCCCTGACCCTCTTGGCTAAAGAAGATCGCCTCATTCTTGTTGGCGCATCCTATGGTAAAAACATCCTCGCGATCTGCGAGCCCGACGGAACCGTCATCTGGGAGTATAAGACCGGCGGCCCTGAGCGCGGTCACACTGGACACCACGATCTTCAATTTCTTCCGAACGGTAACATTCTCTTTCACGACTCCTGGTCCATTACCTCCGAGATCACCTTGCAGAAGGAAATCACTTGGAAATACGACTCCAAGGGTGCCGACGTTCACGCATTTCAGCGCCTCAAAAACGGCCACACCATGATCGCCGAAGGCGGTGTCGGGCGCATCGTCCACCTCGACAAAAAGAGCAAGATTGTCAAAGAAGTCCCCTTGCCAAAAAATGGGCGCCACCAGACTCGCATGCTCAAAAGCCTCCCCACCGGCCACTACCTTTCTTGTGCCGAAAGCCCCGGGGTCGTCACCGAATACGATTCCACCGGTAAAATCGTCTGGGAATACGCGACCAAAACTCGCGTCTTCGGAGCAATCCGTCTCAAAAACGGGAATACTCTCATCGCATCAGGAAGCGGCAATTCAATCCTCGAAATCTCTCCGGATAAAAAAGTTGTTTGGGAAATGAAAAAGAAAATCCCCGGCACCAATATCGAACTCGCCTGGACCACCGACCTTCAGGAGCTTCCGAATGGCAATCTTGTCATCGGCAACTGCCACGCCGGTGATAAGAACCCCCAAATCGTCGAACTCGATAAAGAGAGAAAGGTCGTCTGGACATTTGATGAATACGAACTTGTCGGAAACGGTCTAGCTTGCTGGGAGATTCTTGACGCCAAGCAAGCCGCCCTCGTTCGCGCCCATCTTAAAAAAAAATAGGTCTAAAAAGCGATCCCGCCGGGGAGCCTAGCCCTCTTCTCACTGCCAATCGTATCCTCTTCCTTGGTGACTCCATCACCGCCGCTCGCGACTATGTCGTCGACCTCCAAGCGGCCCTCGCACTTCAGGAACACACTCCCGAAATCATCCCCCTAGGACTTCCTTCTGAAGGGGTGACTGGCCTCTCAGAACCACCTCATCCCTTCCCCAGACCCGATGTTACCGAGCGCCTCAACCGCGCCCTTAGCAAAATCAA
>Ga0206677_10002759_pt1 | contig 15160 bp, 16 predicted proteins | sample M130m12015metaG_FD_155475 | JGI IMG/M metagenome (GOLD analysis project Ga0206677, IMG submission 155475) | Ammonia-oxidizing marine archaeal communities from Monterey Bay, California, United States - M1 30m 12015 | ecosystem: Environmental > Aquatic > Marine > Intertidal zone | place: USA... | reverse complement strand
CAAGCGCAGTGGCGTAGAGTTGGAGCAATCAAATTATCGGCCATTCTTTTGAGCAACATTGAACTTTCCAAATCAGTAGTGTAAGCATTGCAGGTATTCCGGGTAACGTGGATTACTCGGACCGAGCTTGAGTACACCATTCTTATAACACTCCATTATGTATTCAGCGATCGCGCCAGATTAAAAAATACAGAAATCCTCATCTTCCAGGACGGGAATTCTTCCCAATTAGTGACGTGCACGATGCTCGTCAGACTTCAGGTCTTTTGGATTGAACTGCACCAGATTCAATCCATAATGGAGACCCATCCCTTCTATTCTGGAGGAATGTGTCGCCATCGCGGGTTGGGCAGCGATAGATTATCCCAGTAAAAACAATCCACAGATGTAGACAGCCTTATTTAATTTTTGCATCTTAATATTCCAATCTGGAAGACGATTAGTTCGTCCAAATAACCGTCTCGTGCTCGCCTTCAGGCGGGGATCGGAGAGTGTGATCCACGGTTACACGCCCTTCAGAAATAGTAGGCCAAAGCGGGTCCACCATCTGACTATCCATTGAATACAGAATTTCTGTTAACTCCGCCAACTTTTCAGGCATTGCCTCTGCAAGATTGTTTTGTTCAGTGGGGTCTTCGCTTAAATTGAACAACCAGGTCTTGCCGTTTTGCTCTTGAATCTGCACCTTCCAATGATCTTGTTGCACAACCTTATAACCACCAGTTCGCCAGAACAGCGGTCGGTTTAATGCTTGCTGCGGTTCTGCCAACGCGTGGTCTAGCAGGTTGACGCCATCAATGACTCTATCGTGCGGCAGCTCGACACCTGCGGCAGCGAGAACAGTTGAAAAAATATCTATATGGGCAACGGCCTCATCATATTGACTGTTTGCCGGGATTCTATCAGTCCAACGAATAAAGTATGGAGTATGAATACCCCCTTCAAAAAAGGTCATCTTCCAACCGCGGTAGGGCTTGTTCAAGTCCGGCAAGCCTACATAGTGAGCTCCGCCATTATCACTGGTGAACACCACAATCGTATTATCGTCGATATCATTATCTTCGAGGGCTTGCAGAACCTGGCCAATGCCACGATCAAGACCACGAATCATCCCAGCGTAAGTTCGTTCGGTATGATCCTCAATATGGGATAAGGCATCGTAATCCGCCTTTTCTGACTGCAGCGGTGTGTGCGGCGCGTTGTACGCCAGATACATAAAGAATGGCCGATTCTTGTTGGCTTCAATTGACTTGATGGCCTCGCGACTAAAGTAGTTTGTCATGTGGGAGTCTGGTCTAAATCTTGCGCCGTTGTTGTGCTGAACACCGAAGGAAAGATTGGGCCAGAGATACTTGTCGATCGGATCATAGTCCTGCTTGGAGTTGACCACATTAGGATCATCTTCCTCCATGAACTTTGCCCCGCCTGCCAAGAACCCCAAGAACTCATCGAATCCTTGGTCCAATGGTCGCAGTCCTTCAGTTCGACCAAGATGCCATTTCCCTATAGCAACAGAATGATAGTCCGCAGCATTTAGCATCTCTGGAATCGTCAGCTCGCTGGATGGCAGTCCTAAGGACTCTACGGGAGGATAATTCGCGGCATTTTCTTCAATATAGTCATCGGTGGCCGTGAGGGTATTCGTAAATTCAGCAAACTGTGGATTAGCTGGCGTAAACTCAAATCCTGAGCGTGTTGCAAAGCGCCCGGTTAATAGAGCTGCACGGGATGGTGCACAAGAAGCATTTCCTGCATATCCATTCGGGAAATGTATTCCCTGTGCGGCAATAGAATCAATGTTGGGAGTAGGAACACTGCCGCCTGCCATCCCGCCACCGTAAAATGTGATGTCGTTAAAACCTAAATCATCCACCACAATCAACAATATATTCGGCGGCCGAGATTCATTGCTAACAGTTTCAGGACCCTGCTGCCAAGTCACTTCTTGGTAATCTCCAGCCGGGTTCGTAATGCTGAGTATGATGCCCGGCATATAATACCAGTATTGTGAAAACAGCCCATCCTCCAAGAGCTAGCAATGTGACAGAAGGTATTAGAATCTTTTTCATCTCTGTGCCTCTATAAAATCATTATTGTTATTCAACGATGGCAGTCTTGAATACGCACTAGCGCCGTGCCCATGTTCATTGAATTTCCTGCTCTTGATTCCCTGATTCATCGCGTAGATTCGCGCTCTAAAAATTGCAAACCATTTGTTACTTCCTTAAGTGCGCTTTTGTTTCGTCCGAGACTTCGGCCATAAACAGACCCACGAGCGAGTCCACCAAATTGCTCAAGAAGAGGTCAGCCTTCTTTCCTCTAAAGCTGCCCTTTTCTCTTGTTTGGTTGGACATTGACAGATTCGAAAATCGCACGACAGTGAGGTAGCGATCCTCAAAGATAGAGTCATCAAGGTGCGGCAGTGACGCCCTAAGGAAGTTCCTGATTATTTGCAGGCTGTTGCCCTCATCTACTGTGTCTTCCTCGAGCGTTGGCCTCACTATAGCTGCGTTCTTGGCTCCCCAGGCATTTACCCATTGCCTGTGGCCAGGATCGCATTTACAAAGTTGAAACGTTGGATCTACCATCAGATGACACAGGTCCCGCAGAGAAAGGGAATCATTCTTAGCCAGGGCCTCAGTTAACATCTCTCGCCTCTTGGTCTGAGTTTGAGAGAATCTCGATTTGTGAATCGCTGCTAGCAAACCTTCCATGCTTTCGAAATGGTAATGGAGCGCAGATCCGTTTTTCTGCCCCGCCTCTTGGATCAATTCATTAACAGTAACGTTCTCAGGACCCTTCTCAGTACTGAGTTTCTCCATAGCCCGCATTAACCGGCTTTGGGTATCTAAGGCCCGCGCCTGACGAGCTACCAAGGTGGACATCTAAGTGCTCCTCGAGGATTTTACTATTCAATTTTTGAAGAAAATGAGTAGATTGTTAATTTAAATATAATAATGTCTCATTAATTTATTAATGTAAACTCATTATTTTTAGTGCTAGTATCTGCTTTAATGACTACCCTTGGCAACATAAACCCCATCAGGAGCTACATTGGCCAAAGTAAGTGACTCAATACCAGAAGCACTGCAACCAGAAGTAGATGCAGCAATCAATTGGTTTAATGCACAACGCTCTGATGATTTTACAGTTACTGGCATTGTGGACGCCGAAGAGTCACTCGCTTCGACCGACGGAAGAGAGCTTCGCTTGGTGCTTTGTGGCGGCGACATGTGCCAGCAAAAGAAATTTAACGTTCTTCGAACAGGAGACAGTTTTACTGTTTCGTTTGCTGACGAGCCGCCTATCTTAAATGGCACTCAAGCGGAACTCGACCCACCCCCAGGGGCAAGAAAAGCGTGGCTAGACAACGTACTTAGTAAGCACAAATTCGTCGTGTTGGTTTTCTACCGCGGATTCTGGTGACCTCCCTGTCGCCTCGAGTTACGAGGCTACGTTGAAGAAGGCGTTGTCGATAAAATTCGTGCAGCGGGTGGCGAGCTATATGCAATTGTAAGCGAACCCCAGCGGCTTGCCGATGATGCAAAATCAGAATGGGGGCTCAATTTTGAAACTGTCGGCGATCCCCATCAGGAAATTGCAGAGAAATGCAAAGATAGAGGCTGGCTGGAACTATTCATCAATGAACAGACCTCCTTTATTACAAACACGGATAGTCGCCTCTCGCATCCCAAAGGTTATTTTCAACCTGGCGTTCTGGCTATAGATAGCAACAAGCGAATTCTTTATCGCTGGCGCAGTGTGCCAACTCGCGCCAATATAGGCGGCGCTGCAGAGCGGCCTACAGCAACTTATGTCAGTCATAAGGTGGCTGAATCGTTGGAGTTAACTACCAGCGACGAAGATGCGCAATTAGATGACAAGCCCGAACTGGATTCCAAAGGCCGACCATTCCCTTTATTCGTTGCACTCCTTCTGGCCAACGGTTGGTTCATCAGACCAGTGCCTTTTTTGTTAACCAATAGTAAGCTCACAGCATTGCAAAGAATCAAGAGAGCGGTGCGCCGGATTCCCATTTTTCTCACTTTTTGGATTGCGGCTTTTTTGATCTTACCTACAAGTTGGGTAGCGACTGCGGCTATCGCTTACGGGATTTGGCTAATCCCAATTGTGGTATTAATCTATAGAGGCCTTCAACACAAAAGCGAATTAGTCCGGATTGGATCCAGTGGGCGAGAATAAGTTGATTCTCTCATGGAATTTTCTAATCAAATGACTATGACCCCTCTGATTTAAAATACAATCATCAACAGCAGAAACTCTATGTCCAAAATCACTCTCTATGGTTCTTCTCTTTCGCTCTATACCGGCAGAGCCCGTAGCTATCCCATCAAGGCTGGAATTCCTTATAAAGAAACCCTGTTCTAATGGGATATTTCTAGGTTTTTATGCTTGGGAGTGAATGGGTATTAAAAAGTAAAGGTGTGCCCCGGAGAGGCAACAACCTAACGCAAACACTGGCCTGCAGGGCTTATAAACAGGCGCTTCCAAGATCAATTCGTTATCTTTTCCGTAACTTTTTCCGTAACCATTGCTAAGCAGGCTATCAGAATTCGCTAAACAAGCAAGGGGGCTTCATAACAAGGGCGGGGGGCTCTGTTTAGGACTCTGCAGATTGTTACCGTACCTGCGGAGATACTTCTTAGACTGATTTGAATTTTGAAAAAGATAAGTGGTCGCTCTATCTAGCCTCAGAGGAATCCCTTAGGTGCAGTCTGCGCGCCTAAGTTCCGCTGACTAAATTAATTCAGATCAACCTAAACGCGCCACTTATCAAGATGAACCTGAATAAGCTCTATAAGAGTTCCATCTGGATCGATACAAACCGCAATTTCTGCCATGCCATCTTTTGCAGTCATGGGTGGGCTAATGAAGTCGACACCAAGGTCTATTAGCCTTTTGTAATCTGCCTCTAAATTCACAGTCGCGAGGCACATACGTACTAAGCCCAAATTAGTGTTATTCAATGGAGTTGAAGGAGGCATGTCATTGAGCTGCGTCAAATCTAATTTAGGATAGCCATTATCTAGCTGCATGATACACGCTCGACCGCGGGTTTCTCGGGGTAACCCTAAAGCGGTACTGCTACCCTCATCAATTGAATTAGATTTTGTCTCCGCTGTTAAACCAATGTAGGGAATAGAAGGTATGTAAACGCCAAAACCTAGCTTCTCATAGAAATTAATAGAGGCATCAAGGTCGCTGACATTGATGTTTATATGACCCCACCTTAGTCTGGCCGAAGGCTCATCTGACGCTGCATCACTATTGCTCTGCGCGGTAACAGTAGACTGAGCTAGAAACGGACCGGCTGCTAACAACTGCATTAATTTTCGACGTAGATTCATAAATAGTTGACCTTAGTCAGAGAATTTTGACCATAGCACTAACTTACTAGAAAAATCAGGATAGTCCACTTTGACCCTAGACCTAGCCACTCCGCCACCAGAGTTAGCATGTTCAAACCATGCTCGCAGCATAGCCTCCTTGGCCCAGTCAGCGTTGTCTTGCGGGACTGCTACAGCGTCATGTACAGATAGGGCTACGATGCCCTGCTCTACACCCTCTAGCATTACCTGCTCCAGTGTCTAGCCTTTTATGCTCTGTGCGTTAACACCGAAGCCGGTTAAGAGGCTGAGTTTAGGATAGCGTTTATTAGAACGATGTTTGTTAGGGTGCAGTGAGTTAATATTTACTAAGATACTTTTAATCGGCTATTTTTGATTATTCGATAGCGCCGTCGGACGGCGCTAGGAACAAACCTTGATTCGCAGAATGTACATCCTTAGGCGCTAATTTCTGCTCCCTCGCTAGTCGCCGAGACGATTATGGACCCTCAGTCACAAGCTACGCTGAGTGATAAGTATGGCAACTCAATTATCCTTGTGGTGTAACCAGGTACTTCTCACCAGTCTTCATTCGACGATAGTCCGTCACAGCTTCTCTCGTGAGCATCTCTTCCAGATTGACCCTGCTCTTATATGAGCTGGCAAATGTAGAAGTCAGACCATCTAGTACACGCTGACGCATCCGCGCAGTTGTCTCTATTCCAGCTTGTTGTAGGTAGGGAAATAACAGCCAGCCTGACAAAGTCCAACCAAAGCCGTACGCTGGGGTCAGAACAGTTGGACCCGTGTCCAGTCGACCATAGATGTACATTTTCTTTTCCTGATTTGAACCATAGCGTGAATATTCATCCATTCTTTTCACGGCAACTTGTTCCATAGCCCTAAAGCAACTATCCACCGCTTGCCCGCCACCAATGGGGTCAAAGCCCAAAAAAGCACCGGTGTTTTCGATAGCTCTGCGCATCTGGTTAGAAAAATCCTCGTCAGAGGAATTAACAATATGACTTGCACCTAGATTTGAAAGTAGTTCCACATGCTCTGCCTTACGCACGATGTTGACCAGGGCAATATTGTCTTCCTGGCATATCTTAACCAGCATCTGACCGAGATTTGAAGCTGCCGCGGTATGAATAATGGCATTGTGCCCTTCCATTCTTGCAGTTTCTGCGAAGCCAAGCGCAGTCATTGGATTAACAAAGGCTGATGCGCCGTCCTCAGACGAAATATCACCCAGTGGAAGGCACATGGTCGCTTCAGCAATGCAATACTGTGAATAAGCTGACCCCGGCACGCAAGCAACTCGCTGACCAACCAAAGCCTGTGCTGCGTCGCCTTCACCTGCAGCAATCACTGTACCTGCACCTTCATTACCTACAGGAAGACTTAGTCCATGGCGTCCCTTCTGAGCACTGAAAAAAGGCTCCGGCATGCTTGCGACGAACTTCCCGTCTGAATACTCCGCATTTTCAAGATCTGCCGCGCTGGTCAGGAGGGCTAGATCGGATGGATTGATGGGAGCGGCTTCCATCTGAACAAGCACCTGGTTTCCTACAGGATCAGGATAGCTTGTAGTTACGATTTCAACTATTAATTTGCCATCGGCTAGTTTGCTAAAAAGTTGTTTTCCTGACCTCATTTCGCTTTCTCCTGAATTAGCGCTTGCATAATTTGGTGCAAAGTCATTCATTTTACCTGTTCTTCATCGCTCAATAAAGGCATGCCCTCACAGCGCAAATCGGATTTCCCATTAGTATACCTGAAACATGAATTGCCTATTTAACTCTACTTTAGACTGTGTAAGCGCCATAACTCTTTCGCAAACAAGGGCGGTCTTTCTAACACCCCCGGGGGGCTGTTTTAGAAAAGAGTGAGCTATGTGGAAAACAGATTCAGCTTAACCAAGACCACCAATCCTGCGGATATAAAATTCAACTACCTCCAAGACTTCGCTCTCGTTTCAGGCGGTAGATGAACACGATGCACCACCCAAAACGCAGAACTGGGCACAAAATTTGTGATTGAGCTGAACACTTTTTGCGGCAGATTCCAAAGTTGGTCCTAAATCAAATTGAGGGTCATAGGCAAGCAGGGTGCAAGGCAACACGATAGGTTGATTCTGCCCTTTTCGCCTAACGATCATCCTCTCAGAAGCGCACATTTGTTGTTCCGGCCGCTTACCGAGAGTATCCCAACAATCTACAGTAATTTCAGGAACATCAGAGTCTAGGTTCATCTCCGGGAAGATAACAAGATGTTCTGAACTATCAACATTGAGTCCAATCCTGTGTGCCTTAAGAAGAGATTGATAACCGCGCAATGCTTCACCTTCGCTTTCTGCCTCGACTGCGCGGCCAGCGATACTCAGCCTGAAACCTTGATCGAAGAGCCACTTTGCCATGTTAAGAGTTGGTTCAAAAGTTCGCTTACCCCGCTCTTTTTCATGCACGGTCAAACTATGATGGTCTAGCGAAATGCGCAGCTGGAGCTTTTCACCATATTGCTCCTTTAAATTTAGCAATTCATTTTTATAGCGCTCTATACGCCTAAAGCCATTCGTGAGAACCAGCACGTCAAATCCCGTAAGAAGAGTCAAATGCAATATCCGAAGAAAGTCTGGATTTAGAAAGGGCTCCCCGCCAGTAAAACCAATCAGCTTTGTTTGTAATTTCTGAGTTTTGATTTCATCGAGAAACGTCCGCACATCTTCTAAAGTTAAATAAGCAAGCCTGTCATTATGAGGGTCAGATTCGATGTAACAGTTATTGCAACTCAGATTGCAAAGCGAACCTGTATTGAACCAAAGTGTTTCCAGTGACTGAAGCTCTACGGATGCACGTTTTTGTCCATCTGCTGTAAACAATGGGTCCGTAAATTTATCGACAGGTTTCAATACTAAATTCACTAGCAGTAACCTCTTTTTTTCAATGATCTGCTTTGGCATCTATTATTTTCATTTGATGTACGAGTTAATACTCTCATGCTAGATTGAACTTCAATTAGTTATTTCAATAATCAACTCTAACCCTAGACTTAGCCACAGAACCACCAGAGTTAGCATGTTCATACTATGCTCGCAGCATAGCCTCCTTAGCCCAGTCTGCGTTGTCCTGCGTGACTGCTTCGGTGCTGAGTGTACATGCTAGTGCTAAAGCACCTGCAGAGTCTGTTAGGCCTTCAGCGCCTTTTGAGCTTCCTTACGCTTTAGAACTATGGCGACTGTGTACTGTGTAGCTTCTAAGAAACGACCACTCTTAGCCTTTTCTACTACCTCTTTCCACACCTCTAGCATCCTTGTGTTGGTGTTAGCGCCATCAATGTCTCTAACGGCAAAAGCATCATGTACTGCAAGTAACGGTATTTGTTCCTCTGTTGCCCACTGCAGCATCTTTAGCGCTATTTCGCCTTCGAGCCACTGCATACGTGTTCCAACATCATTGAAGAAGAGCTTTTCTTTAGTGACCCACGGGTAGTTATTTTCTACAGAGGACAGTATTTCGTTAAAGTCGGCAGCACTCATTGGCTGCTTTCTATCTGAATGGGCTTTTCGGATAAGATTACCTTTAGCACCTTGTGAGGATGCTGCGCCGAAACATTTAGTAATAACTGTTTTAATCTTATCTCTGGATAAACCTGTTTCTTTGGCAATGTCACTGTAGGGATCAGCAGGTAATTCTTCGCCAACAATGTATGAAGCCATGCGGAGATGATTACAAGAGAAGTCTGGCTCTACTATCGCGTCCCCGTCGATGAGCGTACTAGTCCGCAACGGAATACGTCAATTAACAAGGTTCTGATAGTAGTTGTTTATGCGTCCACTTCTGCCTACATAGTCCTTGAGACTGCGACTACTAGGGTTCTTCATTGCCCACGTGTGGTCGCTCATGAACTCGTTATAACGCGTTAATATTCGTTGCCACTCTTTCTGTGTCGTTGCCGAGGGCATATCAACAGTTTCAAAGCGGTCAAATTTAAGTGGGTCATAGTCGCTGAAGTCACCGTAGGTAGAATAAAGCGATGAGCTAAATAGCTTTATAAACTTAGCTGTTGGGTAGTACTGCGACGCTTTTGATGTTTCGTTAGGCCTTAAGTCTCTATAGCCTTTACGACCGAGGTACATGATGTTTTCTTCGCAAAGAGTATCCACAATCCTTTGCATGCGCCGGCGACTAAAGCCAAGTCCGTTTAGATATTCACCGTCTGCGAAGTTTGATGGATTTGTCGGCATCGCAAGCCATTCAAACCTAAACATGCATTGTATGAGCGAGTTGAGTACGTGCTTGATACAGCGCCTGTGAGCGTCTTGTTCTTCTTTCTTATTAGACTGTGTCGCCTTGCTTGTAAGGTCGTCCAGAAGGCCTAGAAAAGCATCTGATGAGGTTCCAAGGCTTGAGCCTTTGTAGACCATCAAAGCAGTTGATGAGTCCTTGTCAGGTTCACCTGCGTTGATGAGCAGATCTGCTATTGCATCTTTATAGGCCATCTTAGAGCCTGTTTGTTGCAACAGCGACACCACTTCCTTCAATTAAAAGCTGTCTTCTTTCCCGAAATCTATCTCTGGATTGCGCGTCAGTATTATTACGCGTTGACTGCCATACTTCATAACTCGGATACCAAACTATTCGGTTCAACTTAGCTACGCCCTGCTCATCATCCACCTGACGGAATAATCCAACGACCTTTACTTGCCAGTAATCTTCCCAAGTCGTCCATGCTCTCTGACTTAGTGAAACAGCTGTGTTCATAGCGTCAACAGGATAGTGCTCATCACGATGCACATAGAATCCCTTTGGCGTTGAGACTGGATCCGAAACACGAAGGTCCACTGCGTGGTATAGCTTAGTGACAGGCCCAACAATTCGGGTATTTTCCCTAAATAAAGAGTCGACTCTATCGGCAGTTGACGTTGAACCGCTGTCAAATGACAACATAGCAATAAAGTCATTTTTTTCTAAGCCATTAAAGGGCGCGTCTTCCGCAAGCGCAAACGAGTTCCAAATCGCATAGACCGAACCACCTGCTTCTGCAGCAACTAAGTCGATAGCCGCTTGAATACCGTCAGCTGACATGCTTTCGGAACTTTCAACAGAGAAGTTGGTATATGTGTAAAATTGAGTATCTGGTCCTGAGTTGGAGTCTTGAGAATTTGCGTGCGAACTCAACAGCCATGTAATGATCGCAATAACTTTAAAGTGATTTATAATCATGTTGTATCCCCTGTTAACGGTGCTAATGAATCATCGAGAAGTTTCGCTGATAGAGTACTTAGACCAAGAATAAGTTATGTTTATGCCAGTGTGCGGCGAAATCATTAATAACAGTTAATCACCTGTTTTTATTGACTTTTATCGCAATTTATGCTACATTAACTATACAGTTTAGCGCATAAGCACTACCGCCCTATCTACGCTACTCGCACACCTAAATCAATCTAACGCGTCAGCACTTTTATCACACGGAATAACTCTGTGGGCTTTGCGCTGTCTGCGTTTTAGCCACTGGAGCAAACAATGAAGGAATACATTCTTGTTAAGGACTATGCTAAGAACAAACCTGTCGCGCTAGTCAGGTCTGAGTACGGTAGAGCAATCGTTATTGCCGGTGATAAGTCTGCTGAGAAGGTCTTCATTGATGGTGAGCCACACAACATAAATAGGAAGTATGGCTTTACCTTGCTAGGTCACAGCAGTTGTCACCCAGACATTGGTTACTACATAGGCACGCTAGGGCCAGTGTTGGACAAGGACGAGAAGTGGAAGCGAGCTGAGAAGAGAGCTGCTAAAGCCAAGAAAGCTAAAGAGCTAAGTGAAGATGATCTTGCGAGAATAGCTGAGATGCTAAGTAACGGAGTTAGTCAGCGTAAGATTGCGGAGGCTTTGGGGGTTAGTCAGTCGTTTATTTCACGCTATAAAATCCCTGAATCAGTACCCCTGTAGGGTAGCCTAAGTAGCTGATTCAGACGGTGCTGCAGCCCAGTAGATACAGGGGCTTAGGAGAGCGATTTAGGCTAGTGAGGGGTTGTTTTATTTGGGGCAATAAATAGTCGCAGAGAAGTCTTTCAAAGCACTTTGCTACATCCACGAGCCGCCAATTTCGCTAGACCACCCACCTTAAGTATTATCTTGCATGATGGTATTGACGATGTTACTCTAAACGTAATGATAATCATTCTCATTTAAGAGCGCTCGGAGGAAACAATGAAAAAAGCTGAAGCTTTAGATCAACAAGCAGGGTTAAACGTGATGATTTCTTGCTTGCTACTCATGATTACACGCTATAACGCTTCGTGCGATGAATCGCTACGCAAGGGAATAGCAGAGCACTTCCTCTTAATTGCGAACTATCCCGGATTGAAAAATAGCACACTAAAAAGCACCTGCGCGCACTTAGAGGAGCTATGGTCGCGATAGATGTAAAAATACGTCCGTGATTAACCAATAAGAAAACGAAATCAACCTCGGACCAAATGCAGTCTCGGAGCTGGTTTTACACTAACGCACTGAACAGTGCTTACTTCTAACAGTGCGCTCTAAAGCTAATAATGACCAAAAAATTCTCATCAATCATGGCATGTGTGCAACGCATAAAGCTGCTCTTTGCCTGGGAATGATGAAGATCGCTATTCGATCCGCATCTCTTGCAAGTAGCAGCGTTCCATACCACAGAAGTAGGACTTTCCAGTCCAACGATCGAGTTTATGATGTACAGTGCGCCCGACAGCTTCATCGCTTGCTACGAGATCCCATCTAAACAGAAAAAGCCCTGCAAGTATGCCGAGGAAAAGCACGCCTGCGAGTCTAGTGATAGGATCTTGCTGCATCGCTTCGCTCCTTATGCGAATGTTGGTAAATGGCCGCTTAGGCCTCTGCTTTGGAGCAATGTTCAAAGAATCCTATAGCGTATCAGAAGAAGAGATCAAATCAGAGTATCAGCACCTAACATCGCTATGTTTATTCCATGTCCGCCGCATCCAACAAAAAGCAAGCCGCTGAGCAACGATGTAAGCCAGCATAAAGTGGCCGCGATAATGGCAGCCAGTCATTTGTTCTTACAGCGCAATAAAACAGCAGAATCACCCACCCTGTAGGGTAGCCTTAGTTATCGATTCAGAGATAGCTGCAGCCCAGTAAATACGCGGGCTTTGGTGGGCGGTGTTGGGCTATCGAGAGTTGTGTTGATTGGGGTGTTATTGGTGTTAATAAGCACCCACTCGAGAACACGCACTTTCTAGATTTCAAAAGCGAAAGCATTAAGCTAAAGGAACTGATTTCGCAGCCTGTTTAACGCGTTTAAGCATATCCTAATAGCTTGGTAAAAAGTCGATTGTTATCAAACATCACTCTTTCGTTTTGGAAATTATGTCTATGCTTGTTGCAGGATTAGCATCATTACCTGGATCATAGAAAAAGCCGTCCATCACAGATACAGAAACTGCCTCACTCGCTTCGGCGATACAGGCAATAACGTGATTATCCGGATCATCATCAGCAAGAGTTAGAGGATGAACCGAGTCGCCATCATCGAGCACGATGGTTATGGCTGTTCTCTGAGGCTCTATTAATTTTGCGCCATTAGGCCCAGTCACACCTCCTTCCCAAGTCAATTGGATTGCCTGCGATGTTTCTTGAGGGCATTCCTTTTCAAGCCCGGCGGTATTGGGCGAAAAAGCCTCAGCTAATACAAGACTGGGTCCATCTCCGAGAGGAGTTACTTTTTCAATCTTCAAACCATTCAGAGAATTACCATCAACATCCTCTAATTCCCCTACGATTTTTACTCTTAGTGGTATTGTATCCTCCTCACTAAAGGGTCCGATTAGAAGTATCGTTCGTGATTCAAGAGGCTCAATGGCTGGCCGCAATGTGGCGCATAATGGCGTGACAATAGTTCCTGAGCTAGTTTCAACAGCAAATGCTTCGGCATAAATTGAGACTGAGTTTATCTGTACGGAAAAAGTAACCGGCATGCCATCTTGCCCATTCGCGGGTGGTAACCCACATAAACGAGTCGCTCGTGGCGGCAATGGATCTAGACCATGATAAGCGGAAAGGATGCGAGGCTCTTTGCTGTTTTCCTCAAACTTATCTTGCGCCTCTGTGCAATAAACTATGCCAGTTAACATTATCACAATTGATAGTCTGATCTTAAACATACAGGGCGATCCGAATTTCTCTAAAGTTAACGTCAGGTACGGCTTCTATTAAATATATGCCACTAATCGAACTTTTGCAGGTTAACCCCAATCAACACCACTAGGCGCATCAATACTCTGCAACAAATAACGCTGCTTTATCTTTATGTCGGCAGGCGAGCCATATCTGTCAGACACGCTGCTTGCCTATGAACTAATCTAAAAATGAGGAACTATGTCATAGTATTTTGGAAAATTTTCCCCCACATTTTGTAATCGCGTTTGAATATGAACTTGTACATCTTCACCCCACGAGTCTCTAACTAAAGGCCATATTTTTTGACCACCTTCGGTAAGGAGTATGGAAAGGCATAAGTTTTCAACTCCGATATAGGAGGCTTCGTTGATATATCTATCACGCCGCATGTACCATGCTTGCTCCGCTATTAACATAAAGTCCACAGCCCACATATAGAATATATGCTTGCTGCGCGCGTCAGCTCCCTCGTACTCTTTTAAGCACATTGCAACGGCATCAAATTGTTCAGGGTCGGATCGTGTTAGAGTAAAAAAATCTCGTAAGGCGTTTAAAATTTCTCTCTGATTACTCGCTTTAGTCATTTCATGATTTTGTTTTATTTGTTGCTTAACAAATAAAAAAGACACCAAAATTGCCAAAGCAGCAAAAGCCTCAGCGACTGCTCCTAACGCGGTCCAATTCATTTCTATTCCCTTACTTCGTTTATTTGTTTTTTAAACTACGCCTACGTGCACGTAGAAATTAATAACTAACTCCAATCAACACCACTAGGCGCATCAATGCTCTGCAACAAGTAACGCTGCTTTATCTTTATGTCAACAGGCGAGCCATATCTGTCTGACACGCTGCTTGCCTATGAACTAATCTAGATTACTAGATGGCGGAACTTCAAAAGACCGTAGCACCATTCCTTCAATATCCTCAAGCGTACGTTTCAATGACCCAACTGTCCCCTGCACATAACCCGCGGTTACGCCTGATTTCGCGTGGTTCAGGACGGCTGATATTTTCGCTAAATCATAACCAAGTTCAGACGCTATGGTAGCGACTGTTCTCCTAAGATCATGTGGTGTAAACGCTACTCCTGATTCATCAACAACGCGCTCAATAGCTCTACTCATAGAAGCATGTTTATTACTGTCTTGAGGTGATGGGAAAACCCATTCTGATGAACCTCCAACTAATAATGAACGAGCCTTAAACAGCCTTTCTGTAGACCTAGTCATAGGAAGAGTATGGTCGGTATGATTCTTTGTATTCTCTGCTTTAAGCCACCCATCTTTAAAGTTAATGTTAGACCACCTTAAAGTCTTCGCTTCATCGACTCGCAGCCCTGTCAGGAGCAGAAGCATCACAAAGTCAGCATCAGAGCGCGTGATCGGCCCTGAATATTGAGGGTGGACTGCTTTTGTGAGGCATTCTAGGAGTTCAGCCCTAGGAGATTCGTCTAAAAAACTATCTCGAGGCTTAAGCACGGAACGTACTTTTTTATCTTTGAGAACATTGCAAGGATTAGCCCTAAGAATCGGCTCGCCGCCAACTTCGTCGTTCATAAAGCTATTAATTACAGTCTGAAGGTAACGAAATGCTTTTTGTGCTTCACCCTGCCCATCAGCGCTTTTA
>Ga0206677_10002756_pt1 | contig 15168 bp, 5 predicted proteins | sample M130m12015metaG_FD_155475 | JGI IMG/M metagenome (GOLD analysis project Ga0206677, IMG submission 155475) | Ammonia-oxidizing marine archaeal communities from Monterey Bay, California, United States - M1 30m 12015 | ecosystem: Environmental > Aquatic > Marine > Intertidal zone | place: USA... | reverse complement strand
TGGGCTTGTGACCTACGACGCAAGCACAAGGACGCTGACCTGGAATATTGGTCCTATGAGTACAGGTTCTACAATCGCTGGAGCACTTCCTTTTTTCACGTATGATGTGAGGGTTGATGAACCAAGCCCCGCGGGTATTCCACAGACGCTTGCCAACTCCGCGAGCATAGCGGGCAATGAGTACGATCCAGATCTTACAAACAATACCGATAGTGTTAGCGAAACACCGCAATATGCCGATCTTGAAGTCGACAAGCAGGTGTCGAATACAACGCCGAATATTGGTGACGTCATTACCTACACCGTCACCGTCACAAATAGCGGAAAAGATAATGCTGAAAACGTTGAACTGACAGACACCTTGCCAACGCTCACCGAGCTTTCAATTGTTGGCACACCAGTTACCAGTGCCGGCACATTCGACACAGGCACAGGCATTTGGGACATCGGAACAGTCTATATTGGTTCTCCTGCCACCCTTGTGGTGCAAGCAGAAGTGCTCGTGCCAGTAACAGGGAACCCTCTGCCGCAGACCAATACAGCGACCATCACTGCAGTCACTCAATACGATCCCGACCCAACGAATGATTTCGATACAGCAACAGAAACACCACAGTATGCAGATCTTCGCGTCATAAAAAATGTAAATGATCCTGCTCCAAACGTTGGAGATAATGTTTTCTTTGGTATCACGGTTGAAAACCTTGGTGCCAATCAGGCAACAAACGTTACCATCGATGACGTATTACCAGCAGGACTTTCCTTTGTCTCGGCATCATCAACAGACTATGACCCGGGCACAGGCGTCTGGAATGTTGGGACAGTTGACGTTGGAACTTCCAACACAAAAGCACTGCAGATCACTGCCACAGTTGCAGCTTCAGGAAGTTTCACCAATGAGGCTGAAATCAGCGCAAGTAATCCTCCTGATCAATTTGATCCAGACCTGACAAATAACAAAGGGTCTGCCACGGTTGTGACCCGTGAAGCTGATCTCCTGGTAAACAAGTCTGTGAATGATGCATCGCCGAATGTCGGTGACATCATTACCTTTACCATTGACGTCACAAACAATGGTCCTGATGTTGCAAACAACGTTGAGATTACCGATCCACTGCCAACAGCTGGCCTTGCATTCATTTCTTCAACTGCAACACAAGGAAGCTATAACAGTGGAACAGGCATCTGGAATGTAGGTACAGTTGATGTCGGTGTTTTGAACACTCAGACACTCACCATTGATGCACGTGTCCTTGCTCCTGCCCGAACAACGGCGTTTACGATTCCACCTGCACAGACAAACGTTGCTGCAGTAACGAACGTCGATGAACATGACCCAGACCCACTGAACAATCGGAGTGAAGTCACTGAAACACCAAAGTATGCTGATTTATCGGTGGAGAAAATTACCACGAACGTCCAACCGAATGTTGGCGATACGTTCATATATACAGTCACACTAAAAAATAATGGCGTTGATACTGCAACAAATGTTGAAATCACAGAACTCTTTCCAAATAACATTTCTGTTATTTCAGTAACGCCAACCGACACACACACAACTACGCGTTTTAATCAGACAGCAACCGGTGGTATCTGGTCTGTGCCAACCATTGCACCTGCTCATTTTGAAGCCCTTACGATTCTTGCTGAAGCCACCTCAGCGAGTGTTGCCTACAACGTGGTCACGATTAATCACAGTGACGTCTGGGATCCAAACCTCGACAACAACCAGGCCCGTACACCAACTGACCCTCAACAGGCAGATCTTGTTGTCACCAAAACAGTTGATACGCCGCGGCCAGAAGTAAATGATAATGTGACGTTTACGATTACTGTGGAGAATCTCGGTCCAACAACTGCACAAAATGTGACGGTTGCTGATCCCTTGCCAACAGGTCTTTCGTTTGTCTCTGCAGTTCCACCAGCAGATTATGATGAGACAACTGGTATATGGACCGTTGGAACGCTTGCGGATCCTTCTTCACCTCCGAATACAAGAACACTCACCATCACCGCAAAAGTGCTAGAGCCGGCCTCAGGCTCTGGACTTGTATCGCAATCTATTAACACCGCAACGGCTGCATCAACCACCGTTGATCCAAATCCTGGGAATAATTCTGGCACGGCTACAGTGAATCCTCTTCAGGCTGATCTGGTGATCACAAAGACAGCTAGCAATCTCAAGCCACAAATAGGGAGTACGTTCAACTACACGATTGAGGTTTCAAACCGTGGACCAGACACTGCGTCGAATGTCGTTGTCAATGACCTCCTGCAGGCAGGAGTGCAGTACCAATCAGACACAAGTGGTGGCGCGTACGTGCCTGGAACCGGAGTCTGGACGATTGGACCAATGAACACGGGTGATCGCCAGACTCTGACGATCACGGCTTTGGTGACCATTGGCAACAGTGGCGGTGCTATTACTAATACGGCGACAGTTGGATCCGGCACATGGGACCCTGATCTATCGAATAATACTGCCACGATCATCGTGGTCGTCCCTCCACGTGGTGTCATCGTCGGAACGGATATTGGTTGTGTAACGGGGCCCTTCGTCCGCGTCATTGATCCCGATACAGGGGCCGACAGAATCACACCATTCTTTGCCTATGAACCAGGCTTCAGAGGTGGCGCGCGGGTCTATGGTGCGGACGTTACAGGTGACGGTGAACCTGACATCATCACTGCTCCCGGGCCAGGGCGACCCGGTGAAGTCAAAGTCTGGGAAATCAAGAACGGTACTGCAGTAGAAAATACAGACTATAGCTTTTTTCCTTTTGGACCCAGCTACACCGGTGGTGTCGAAATATCAGAGGGTTCAATCACAGCTGTTGGTGCTGTTGAGATTGTGGCAGCTCAAAATTTTGGTGGGCTTGTCAGTGTCTTTGAAGTGACACCTGGCTCTGCTAGTCCTGTCAACACAACTCCAGTGCGTCAGCTACGACCTTTTGGAACGAACTACTTTGGTGGTGTCACAATTGATACGGCTGACGTCGGCACCGTGAATGGAAGCACGGTAACATCACAAACACCTGATGGCATTACAGAACTTTTTGTGGGCAGTGGCTTTGGCATTCAAGCACAGGTCAAAGGATATAACGGTACCACTGCATCACCAACACTATTTAATTCCTTCAATGTTATGAGTGCCGGATACAGCCGGGGTGTATCAGTGGCTCGTCTCCCTTCGAGCATACCTGGTTCTGCCGACAGGATTCTTGTGTCCAGCGGTATTGATGGAAATGCACAGGTTGAAACATATAACGGAGCGACTTCGAGTCGCGATGCCGTTTTCCAGGCATATGGAAACGGTCAGACACAGGTATTCAGTGCTGCCATTGATGACGATGCACTGTTCAATGTGCAAGGTGTACTTGGAACAGCAAATGGCGTTCAAAAAAGTCTGGATCCAGACGGTGCAGGGAAATCAACTCTGCAACAATCAACAGTAAGTTACCCCCCGTTGCGTGTTGCTATTCTGAGAAATTAAAAACTGAAAACCCTTCAAACGTTTTCTCCACATATGGAATCAGGAATTTCTTCTGATAGTGGGTCTGAATACATGCACTCATGCATTCACATGATACGATTCTTTCATTCCGTTCTGAGAATATCCGTTTCAGGTACTTTTGAGTCATCTTCCGGTATTTTTAGCGCATCATGATTGCTTATTTTTTGGGAGTGAAGATTCGTATTGCCTATTATTAAGGATATGAGTGTGGTTGATATATAGATATTCCACCTTTGGTCTGAATCTATAGAACAGCACGCACACAAAACATCAAACCATTTGTCATTGTAGGAAATCGTTATGACGTCACGAAGTTTCCAAAGATACTTTCCTGCCTTATTCTGTTTTTGTCTTTGCTTACGTAGTCACGATGCTCACGCAACTGATCAGACATGGAAGCAGAACCGTGAGGTCATGCCGGCTATCACAGCAGGACAACCAGATGATGGTAAGCAAGACGCATTCCATGTGCTTGATGGATATCAGGTTGAAAAACTTTTCGACGTTCCCCGAGATGCACTCGGCTCGTGGGTATCGCTCACAACTGATCCGCAAGGTCGACTCTACGCATGCGACCAGCAGGAAAAGGGACTTGTGCGAATTACTCCAGCCGCACTTGATGCATCAACGGAAACAGTAGTCGAAAAAGTGCCAGCAGAACTCTCAGGCGCACAAGGCCTGCTTTGGGCATTTGATAGCCTCTACGCCGTTTGCAATGGTGGTGGTTTTCATGGCCTGTTCCGACTCACCGACTCAGACGGTGATAGTCTGCCCGATCAGGTTGAAAAGCTGCATGACATAGCAGCAGGTGGTGAACATGGTGCCCATAACATTCTGCTCGCACCGGATGGAAAAAAACTCTTCATCATCTGCGGCAACCACACAAAACTGCCATTTGCTGTAACGGATGTGACTGAGCCACAGACGATGGCCGGCATTCGACCGAACCAACGCCGTGTGTCAGTAGCTGCTGATGGATCAAGTCGATTGCCAGCCAACTGGGATGAAGATCAGATCATTCCCAGAATGTGGGACGGCAATGGTCATGCAACAGGCAGACTCGCACCCGGTGGTTATATCGTGAGCACGGACCCCGATGGAAAGACATGGGAATTATGGAGTGCTGGATACCGGAACCCATATGACTTTGGGTTCAATGCGGATGGAGAAATCTTTGCTTACGACGCCGATATGGAGTGGGACTTCGGTATGCCGTGGTACCGACCAACCCGAGTCAACCACGCAACAAGTGGAAGTGAACTTGGTTGGCGAAGTGGAACAGCGAAGTGGCCGGCCGCTTATCCTGATAGCCTCCCGGCAATGGTCGATATTGGGCCAGGTTCACCGGTTGGTGCAGCATTTGGATACGGTGCAAAGATCCCTGCAAAGTATCAGAAAGCTTTTTATATCTGTGACTGGACCTTTGGGACCATGTACGCCATTCACCTGACACCCTCTGGTTCAACATATACAGCAGAGAAAGAAGAATTTGTTGGGCGGAACGCACTTCCTCTGACAGATATGACCATCGGTAAGGATGGGGCAATTTATTTTGCCGTTGGTGGACGTGGTGGTCAGAGTGAACTCTATCGTGTTACGTACACCGGAACTGAATCAACTGATCCAGTTAATGGGAAAGATGCTGCCGGTGCAGCTGAGCGAAACATTCGTCGACAGCTCGAAGCCTTTCACGCACCACAGGAAAATCCAACCAGTGCCATTGATCTGGCACTGAAACACCTTGGGCATACCGATCGATTTATTCGATATGCAGCTCGTATTGCGCTTGAACATCAGCCAGTTGGAGCATGGCAAGCACAAGCCCTCGCATTGTCTGAACCGAGAGCATGCATCAACGCCGCTCTTGCTGTCGCACGACAGGCAGAACCGTCAGCTCAGCCAGACGTTCTTGCTGCACTCGATCGAATACCTGTTGAAAGTCTCGACAAAGATACGCTGCTTGATCTGATACGAGCGCATGAGCTTGCCTTCATTCGTCTTGGTGAACCAACAGAACGTGTCAAACAACAGGTTGCAAAGAAGTTTGCACCGTTGTTTCCAGCTGGACACCAAGAAACCCAATCACACTCAACCAAGCAATCAGTTGCACGGTGGATCTGGTCGAACGCACAGGCAGAATCTTCAGCTGGTGAAGAACTGACTTTTCAGAAAACGTTCTCATTGGCTGAATCTGTTGCTGCTGCACATATCGTCGCGTCCACAGACAATGGTGGTGATATTTTTCTCAACGGAGAAAAAGTTACATCGTGTAAGGACTGGATGTACCCAGTCAGTGAACCTGTGAAGGTACCGTTCAACGAGGGTCCAAATACGATACGGGTTTCAATGAAGAATCTTGGAGGCCCAGCTGCCCTGAAAGTGAGCCTCCGAGTACAACATGAAGATGGTCATGAAACTGTGATCGATTCTGACGATTCCTGGGAATGGACATCGGGGCGAATCGAGGGGGCATCATCACATGGTCATCAATGGAAACAGGCAGCAGTAACACGATCGCAGACTACCTGGTCTCAAACAGATTCTGCATTCGCAAAAGATATTCAATTTGCAGAAGTGAAAGATGATCATCGAGAACTCAACAGAGTACTATCAAGTTTGCTTGTGGCTGTTCGAGCACCTGGAATCGTTTCAAAATTAACCGGTCTTTTAGAAACTGAGACCTCTGGTGAAACAAACCTTGCGCCGAATGAGGCTGACCTTGAGCGTATTGCAAAGCGGAATGCTGGGTATGGTCGCGCGGTGACGGGAGTGCTCAAGAATCGAACCAACCTTCTACAGATTCATTACGCCTACATCTTACGAACAGTCAATGAAAAAGAACTCTGGACAACTGCAGATCGCAAAACCTACTTCACGTGGCTCAATCGGGCACAAACATGGACAGGTGGCAACAGCTACAGAAAATTTCTTGCCAACATTGAAGCAGAAAGTCTTAAAGGATTTACCGAAAACGAAAAACTCGCTCTTGAGACGCTTGGTGTACGCAAACCATATATCCCACCGCCACTTCCGAAGCCTGAAGGTCCGGGCCAAAAGTGGACTGTTGATGCTGTTCTTACATCAACGGCCACAGGCATGAAGCAACGACGTAACTTTGCGCATGGAAAACGTACGTTTGAGGCGGCCCGGTGTATTGTCTGTCATCGTTTTGATGGTGACGGCGGTGCCACTGGACCTGACCTAACACAGGCGGCCGGCCGTTTCAAAATGAAGGATCTTGTTGAAGCCATTGTTCTTCCAAGCAAGGCCGTGAGTGATCAATATCAGGCACATGTGATTCAGACAGTGCAGGGCAAGGTTTATACAGGCCGCCTTATTAGTGAGAGTGAAAATGACGTGACTGTTGTCACCGATCCTGAAGATGCCACCAAGTTTGCTGTAATACAGAGGGACGATATTGAAGAAATGTTTGCTGCAAACCAGTCTCTCATGCCAGCCGGACTTCTTAATCAGTTAAATGAAGAAGAGGTTCTCGATCTCCTCGCCTACACACTTTCACGTGGCAAGGGGAATAGTCCTCTGTTCAAGAAAAAGTAGACCGATTTATCTCACTCGTTAAACAAGAATAAGACAGAGCACCCCCGTGTCTGCCTATCGTGGCAGCACAACAGATTCCGCGTAAACCATTTTGCCAGTCCGTCCTTCGTGGTACTGAAAAATCACCTGTGGATGAGGATATGCAACCAGCCGCTCACCTCCTAATTGTTGTGGCATATTGAACACATTGTTGATCTGCACAACCAGATAGTGAGGATAGAGACGCTGTAATCGTGGGAGGTCTTCTAGAACATAAGTCGACCAACGAATATCACATGGCTGACCACCAGAGTTATAAATACCAGTCGCCGGCCTATTGTCTTCATCGAGGCTCGGCACATGATTGACTGAGTTGTGTGGTCCGGAACAGAACTCCCAGACACGATCCGTAATCTGAATAGCAAAACTGTTATGCAGATCACCTGTCATGACGAAAACAGGTCGTTTGAGCGTATCCCAGAAGGCTATGAGCTTCTCACGCTCATCAAGAAAAGCAGTCCAGGCTTCCTCTTTGTTTGATGCGGCCTCAAAACCACCAGCACCTCGGTGGGGAATCATAAAGGGCACTGATGACACAACAAAGAAAAAGTCAGCGTCACTCTTATCCATACTTTCCATGAGCCACTTTCGCTGGTCCATACCGAGCATGGTGAGGTTTGGCTGATGCGGACGGCTTGTATCGTGCATTTGCCTGGCACCACGAGTATCAAGCAGAAAAAACTCACAGTTGGCGACACGGAAACTTCCATAGCTGCGGCGACCAATTGAGTAATGAACGTTTCCATCAACAACTGGAACAGGAAAGATTCGGACTCGATGTTTATCGAGCACCTCACGAATTTCATATACCCGTGAATTCGGATCGCCTAACGAATCATCATCATATCGAAGATCATTCACACCAGCCTCTGGTGTTCCCCAATGCACATGAAGATTCAACATTTCATCGAGGGGAAGCGATGTAAAATCTGCTTCTGGATCAATAAGGACATCGCTGTCCGCTGTCAGCGTCGCCTGACCATGATGAACAGAATGAGGGAACGCTGCTGGATTTGCCCAGCCAAGGTAATCAAGCCATGCCCTTGTTCCTATATCACGAAAGACCGCTCGACGATTCCGGCGACCCGTGCTTCCTGCTCCCCAGATATCGTTGACGAGTTCATGATCATCAAATGTAAAAACACCGGGGACCGTTCGATGCCATCTCGATAGATTCGTTCCTCGGTCAAGATAGAGCTTGTAGTTTTCCCACACACCAACAATCGATGGCATATCACGAACAACCTCCGGCAGCTGTTCAACATCAACTCCCTGCTTCTCAGCCCACGCGGTCACTGGTGTTGTACGAAGTTCCTCATACAACCAGTCTCCGTTCATGATCTGAAAGTCGACCTGAGCATGTTGATCAAGTAACGTTGTATATGTCGGCAGACTTGGGCCAATCCCGTGTAGTGGATTTTGGTTTGCGCAAGAACCGAATGTAAAAGAAAAATTAAAGAGCCCACGAGGGTTATGCTTTTCATCACGAAGCGCTTCACTGTCTGGGAGTGTTCGAAATGTTGCAGGAACACCTATTGGGTTGCCATCAATGAATACCTGAACGACATATTCTGTGTCAGATGAGAGATTCTGAAGCGTTGTCCACCCGGTGAAGTCGTGGCTTGATTCGGTTTGCACCTTTTCTGAAACACCATCTAATGATGCACTGTCTTTTCCATAACGGAATTCAATTGTTGCTGGCTCATTTGTACGAGCCCAGACTCGCACACCTGTGCTTGTCACTTCACCAAGAAGTGGGCCATGGGAAATGACTGGTGCGTTGGCACCGACAGCTCCTCCGCAGAACAGCAGGCTCGCCATGAAAAATCCTGCTGGTTTCCAAAAGAAGTGAGTCACTATTCGTGCATTCATAGAACCAAAGCCTTTTATTCAAAATGTTTGATCAAGAAAGGGAGTTGCGAAAAACTCAATCAGAGACAGCATTCAATGCCTCAAACAGCATAAGGACGAAAATAGAATACCATTCGTCAAAGCATATTTTTGGGAAAGCAATAGTTCCTTGGTAGCAGGACTGGTTTTACTGTCCTCGGTTCGTCACGATAGTGTCATGAAACATTCATATGACGATCTCCCCGCTGAATTCCTGACGTGTCCAGACCGGACTGCTACGGGTTCAGAAAAATGGGATCGCTATGCCGAACATGTGACGCCCTCGGGAGAAACGATTCTTCCATTTTGGGTTGCGGACATGGACTTTCAGTCACCTGATGTCGTCCTTGATGCCATCCGCCGTAGGACTGACCATGGTGTCTTTGGATATACCCATGACACAGCAACGTTCCGCTCGACGCTTTCAGACCACCTCGAAGAGCAGCATCATTGGACGATTGATCCATCATGGATCATCGGCGTGCCAGGAATCGTAACTGGATTATCTATCACGGCACGCTTGTTATCTGAACCTGGCGACGGTATTGCGACACTCACGCCGATCTATCCACCATTTTTATTTCTTCCAAAATTAGCTGGGCGACGATGTGTGCAAATTCCCATGCATGCAAACCCTGCTATTCAGCGATGGACTATTGATTGGGACGAATTTGAAGAGGCTCTCACGCCAGATGTAAAGATTTTCTGGCTTTGTCATCCTCATAATCCAACGGGAATGGTTTTCAACAAAGAAGATCTCCTTCGTATCGCTGACATCTGTGAAAGGAAAAATGTCACAGTCGTAAGCGATGAAATCTGGGATGACATCATTCTTGATGAAAATGTTCAACATATTCCGTTCGCCAGCTTGGATCACCCAGCTGCAAAGCGAACAATAACATTTGTCGCTGCATCGAAAACATGGAATATCGCCGGCCTCGGCTGTGCTGCAGCTATCATTCCTGACGAACGCCTGCGACGACAGTGGCGGCAGGCTGGCGGTGGACTTGTGCCAATGGTGAACCCACTAGGCTATGCAGCGTCAGAAGCAGCATGGAGAGATGGTGATCCGTGGAGACAACGGCTCATCGAGGTTTTACGATTCAATCGAGAATGCGCTCTTGCAACTATTGAACAGATACCTGGTATCTCATGTATTTCACCACAGGCAACCTACCTTTTGTGGATCGATTGCAGAGAGTGGATATCGACTCAGCCACCCAGTCGGAATCAGCCCCAACAGGCATGTGAAAAATCTGGCATCGGCCCATCGAATGGGACTGATTTTGGAAGCCCTGGATTTTTAAGAATCAATTGTGGGTGTCCACCCGATTTGCTGAAGGAAGGACTGAAACGTCTCCGCAACGCGTTTCTGGATAAAGAAACTTTCTAGCCATCAAATCGTTAAAGAGAAAGAACTCGTGCTGCCAAAAATTAGGATGATCAACGTTAATCTCGGTCCGAAAAAGGTTGAATAGCAAACACGTTTTGGTGGAGCGACTTTCTCTGTTACGCTGAACTTTTGGGGTTTTTGGGATACGACGTCCCCCCTATATAAACACAACTATAAGGTGACCTATGCGAACCATAACGACCTGTTTACTTATTGCTTTTGCCTGCCTTTCACTATCTGTCTCAGTGAGCGGTGTTGCAAAGGCTGAAGAAAAAGCAAAGAAGAAGCCTGACCCAGCCAAAATGTTTGAAAAGAAAGATGCCGATGGTGATGGCTTCCTCACGCTTGATGAATTAAAAAAAGGCATGAAAGGAAAGCAACTAGAAGGTGCAGAAAAACGATTCAAGAGACTTGACGCAGATGGAGACGGAAAAGTTTCTCTCGAAGAATTGAAGGCTGGCTTCGCCGCTGGCGGCCAGAAAAAGAAGAAAGACTAATGATTCTGTAAATTTGTGAGGTATTTTAGGAATTTTGACGCACAGTTCTGCCTAGAAACCGTGTTGCTGTCTTGCCTATTATCTCCTTGAATAGAAGAATACTGGTGAGCCACAACCTGTTGTGGCTCACCAGGTTATTTTGAAAGACATCTGGAAGGACCGTTCATATGAACATCTCTCTGTTGAATTTGAAAAGTTATTTGCAGCTGAGTAACAAGCTGACTCGAGCAGGTCTTTTAGTCGTCTTCTTTCTCTTTTCATTTCTTTTTATTACGAATGTGGCACACGCGCAAAACCGTGCGGCCATGCAGAAACGATTACAAGCGGCGAAACAGAAACAAAAGCAGTGGACACCTCCACCCATTCGATTACCAGAAGCTGTTATCGAAAAGCCAAAAGGTCAAATACTCTCTGTCAAAGAAATTGAGCGGGACACCACCGCTCGAAAGAACGTCACGGATGCAGCGGGCGCAATCGACTCCATTCTAGAAAGTGAATGGTCTGCAGCTGGTATTTCAGCGAGTGAAGAACTCACCGATGAACAATTTGCACGGCGAGTCTATCTTGACCTTGGTGGTCGAATTCCGAGGCTTGATGAAGTAAAAGCATTCCTTAGTAAATCCAGCCAACAGAAGCGACTTGATCTTGTTGATGATCTCTTAACCAGCCCCGACTACGTCAGCCATTTCTACAACTTCTGGGCAGATATCCTGCGCTTAAAAGAGCGACCCGATAAAAACACTCTCGTCTTTGAACCCTACATGGACTGGGTGAAACAATCGATTGCTGAAAATACTCCATACGATAAATGGGTATTCTCAATGCTCACAGCAGACGGCAAAATCTGGGACAACCCAGCAACCGGTTACCAACTGCGGGATCGAGGCATGGCACTGCCATACATCGACAATACCGTGCGTGTATTCCTTGGTACACAAATTGGATGTGCCCAATGCCATGATCATCCTTTTGACAAGTGGACCCAAAAACAGTTCTACGAACTTGCTGCATTAACCAGCGGTACCCGTGATCGTGTTTTTGCTGGCAAGGGTGGTAGTGGCATGTCATCAATGATGGGCATGGGCATGCAAGCACAGGCAGGAAACGCGAGGAAGCTTGCGAAGGACCTCAACGAAGCCCGCAAGAAAAGGGAAGTCTCAACTGCTACCGTTCAATTTCTCAGGCTGAATACAACGTCTGTCAACTTCAGGCCGACACCGCTCAAACTGCCTCATGACTACCAGTACGATAATGGGGCACCCAATGAGAAAGTTGATCCCGCAGTGTTGTGGGGGAAGATACCGGAGCAGCACAAAAATAGTGACGGCCGCACACAGTTCGCCGCCTGGCTGACAGCTCCTGACAACCGACAGTTTGCACGAGCCATCGCCAATCGCCTGTGGAAAAAAATGTTTGGTGTCGGTGTGGTTGAACCGGTTGATGACTTTCAAGATGGAAATATTCCGGCGTCTGAAAAACTTCTAGAGCATTTAACTGATGAAATACTCCGTTTGAAATTTGATATCCGTGAGTTCATTCGTATTGTTGCCGCAACGAAAGCCTGGCAGTCGCGAGCGATTCTTTATGAGCCAACGGCTGCTGAGCCGTTTCTTTTTACCGCTCCGGCGCTCAAGCGTATGTCTGCGGAACAACTGTGGGATTCGACCCTCACACTTGTTGCCAATAATGAATGGGCGTTTCAACGGCCATCAGCTGAGGACGTCAAAAAGGTTGCTGACGTCGATCTTGGTACAACGCAAATGGAAGAATTTGTGAGTATTTGGAAAGACTACAACAGTGAGTTGGGCCGAGGTGGATACACCAAAAAAATCCGTGATGTTGCCGGTTACAAAGATCAGATGCTTGTGCGATCAAGTGAACTGCCTTTGCAGACATTGCCCTTGAGCCACTTCTTGAGCCAATTTGGTGTTGGTGATCGTGACTCGATCCAAAGTAGTAGTGAGGGTGCAACAGTTCCTCAAGTGCTAACCATGTTTAATGGGTGGACCACTCACACCATGCTCGAACGAGGATCAGTGATTTACGACAATGTTGCAAAACAGAAAACATCAAAGGGTGCCGTCGACACAATCTTTTTATCCATCTTGGCACGACGTCCAACGGTTACTGAATTGGGGCTATCCCGTCGAGAGATTGAAACATCTGCTCAAAGTCCGGCAGCAGGTTGTGGAAACCTCATTTGGGCACTGCTCAACACCAGAGAATTCATGTTTATTCAGTAACAGAGCTATTTTCGTTAGAAACAATTCCGTTTCCTGTGTCATTAAATTATGAAAGTCTGGAAACAGTGTTTCTGACAGGTGACCGGCCGGGACATGGACTGCTTCCAATTGAAGAAGTCACCAGCAATCGCTCAACAAACATGAGTATTTTTGACGACTAATAATGAATAGTTGTCCAAGATTCAGTAGATGCCGACGGTACTCAGTAGCAATGATTCCAACTGTCCATCTCGATTGTGGAACAAAAATCCATTAATTTGCGTAATAAATACCAGAGAATGACATAATAGTACTAGGGCTTCACTTTCTGGATGGTGTCATTTGAGCTAAAATAAGGCTCGTTTGGCGAACTCATAGAAGCTTCGTAAGAATGATTTTTTGGGAGGAAACTACATGTCTGGTTCGTCACATTTTTCTGGACGGTGGCAATTTGCAGCGTTTCTGTGCATTGGTATTTCACTCCTGAATGTATTGGCTTGGTCTGCAGAACCAGATTCGGAAGAGGAATGGAAGCCCCCAAAGCTGCCTGAGGCTGTAACCGTCAAGCCAGAAGGCGCCGTGCTCAAGGTAGCACCAATTGATCGCGAAGCGCGACCGGACATCGAACAAGCAGCGGCACAAATTGATTCAATCCTCCAGGCCTATTGGGGTGAGAATGAGACCAAGCCTGGTGAAAAAACCACAGATCATGCATTTGTACGACGGGCGTATTTAGAGCTTGCCGGGCGCATACCCACCATCAATGAAGCTCGTGCGTTCTGTGACTCCACCAATAGGAAAAAACGTGGACAGCTCATTGACGATCTTCTCGAGAGCCCTGGGTATGTCAGTCACTTTTATAACTATTGGGCGGATATCCTCCGACTGAAAGAGCGACCAAGTCGTGATCTCTTTTTTGAACCGTATATGGCATGGGTCAAGGATTCGATCGCTGACAATATGCCTTATGACAAATGGGTGTACACGCTACTGACTGCTAACGGCAGAGTTGTAGAAAACCCTGCAACAGGTTTTCAATTACGTGATGCTGGCATGCCCTTGTCGTATGTAGATAACACCGTTCGGGTGTTCCTTGGTACCCAAATTGGTTGCGCCCAATGTCATGATCATCCCTTTGATCGCTGGACCCAACAGGAATTCTACAAACTGGCCGCTCTGACAAATGGCAGCCGATTCTCAGCGAAACAGGTTCTCTTTGGTGGAATGGGTGGAGCATCGTTTGGGCCTGATGACTCTTTCAGTGACAGTGCTCCCGCGTCAGATTCACCATTCAAAAATGATGATGACCTGATTCCAAATCTTGCCCGGCTTCGCTACGGCATGCAAATGGCCATTGATGAAAAAAAGGTCGGGGGTGGGATTCGGAATTTTTATGGTTCACAAACAAGGATGATAAGCAGCATGGACGATGAGTTCCGGCTGCCCCACGACTACCAGTATGAAGATGGTGCTCCACTTGATGTGGTCGAACCTGCTGTGCTGTGGGGAAAGATTCCTGAATATGCAGAAGACGAAGACAACCGAGCTCGTTTTGCTGCCTGGCTCACAACTCCAGACAACAGGCAGTTCGCTCGAAATATAGCTAATCGCATGTGGAAAAAAGTGATGGGTGTTGGACTTGTCGAGCCAATCGATGATTTTCAGGAAGGAAACATACCGGCAATTCCAGAGTTACTTGAGCATCTCACTGATGAGATGCTTCGTCTCAAGTTTGACCTGCGTGAATTTGTCCGATTATTAGTTTCGACAGATACATATCAGAATGTTGCGGTCATCTACGACCCGACGGCGGCTGAGCCACACCGATATGCTGGACCAGCACTGAAGCGAATGACTGCTGAACAACTCTGGGATTCGCTTCTCACACTCATCGCAACAAATGAATGGGCCTATCAACGACCGACTGCACAAGACCTGCAGACTGTCTACGGAATTGACATGTCTGTCCTGGACTACGAGCAATTTGAACAGTCATACAAAAATTACAACGAATACAATCGAGATTTGAGTAGGAGTCGCAGTAAAAAATGT
>Ga0206677_10002752_pt1 | contig 15193 bp, 13 predicted proteins | sample M130m12015metaG_FD_155475 | JGI IMG/M metagenome (GOLD analysis project Ga0206677, IMG submission 155475) | Ammonia-oxidizing marine archaeal communities from Monterey Bay, California, United States - M1 30m 12015 | ecosystem: Environmental > Aquatic > Marine > Intertidal zone | place: USA... | reverse complement strand
TTCATCCGCGGTGAGCATTCGGGTCTGCTGGTTATAGTTTTTTACCCCAGAAACGTTAACCTGCAGAACCTGCTCAACGGGCCAGGGAATGTGCCAACGCAAGCCAGGCTGGGTAACACTGGAGAATGCACCAAAGCGCAACACCACACCACGCTCCGCATTGTCTACCGTGTAAAATCCGGAAAAAGCCCACGCGCCTGCCAAAACAATTAATACCAATATGCCAATCGGGCCACCGGCACCACTGCCCTGACCTGCAGACTTGCCGGATTTGCCGCCACCGAACATCGCATTAATACGCGCCTGCCACTCGCGCATGATTTTATCCAGATCCGGCGGGCCATCTTTGCCACTGCCGTTATCCCAGGGGTTCTTACCATTACCGGATTCATTCCAGGCCATTGTATGTGTGTCCGTATTACTGTGCTGTTTGTTTATGCCACTTGTACGCCGTGGCTTCTAATATTATATCCGGCAGTCCATCCAGCCCAAAACGCCGTATGGCATTTTGAAAGAGCTCCCTAGCCGTCAATCAATAACCGCTCTCGCTGGCGAAGACGGTCGTAGCGAGAGCGATCGATCTCAAGATCAAGCTCACAACTTCCGTCATCATGCATTCGTTCTGTAAAAACCCGTGCCTGCTCATAAAGCAAGGCCCGCAAACGAGCCTGTGTTACATCAAGCTGCACAGTTCCTCTGACCCTATCCTTATGCAGAAATTCCGCAATGGCGTCTAACAACAGGTCGATTCCAGCCCCGGTGTGTGCTGACAACCAAATTCTCCGAACTTCACCGGTTTCTGAACGGTCAACCCGAGGCTCGACCCCCAGTATATCAGCCTTATTGTAAATCTGAATCATTGGCAGCCGATTGGCACCGATCTCCTCCAACACCTCATCAACCTGCCCGATACGCACTTTATGCTCAGCATCAGCACAATCAACTACATGCAGCAGCAAATCCGCATCGCGGGTTTCTTCAAGCGTCGACTGAAATGCCGCAATCAGCTCATGCGGCAGATCCCGAACAAAGCCTACAGTATCAACAAGAATGGTCTCATCGCCACCGGGTAACCCCACCTTGCGCAAGGTGGGGTCCAGCGTTGCAAAGAGCTTATCGGCAGCCACCACCCCGGCATCACTTAGAATATTAAATAAGGTCGACTTGCCCGCATTGGTGTAGCCCATTAACGACACCGTCGGCATTTCCTGCTTCTTACGCTGCTGCCGACCCTGCTGTCGGCGCGCATCAACGCGCTCGAGTCGCTTCTGCAAGCGCTTAATACTGTGGCCGACGAGGCGTCTGTCGGTTTCGAGCTGAGTTTCACCCGGCCCACGCAGACCGATACCGCCCTTCTGCCGCTCCAGGTGAGTCCAGCCACGCACCAGCCGCGTGGACAAATGCCTAAGTTGAGCAAGCTCGACCTGTAACTTACCCTCATGGGTGCGGGCACGCTGAGCAAAAATATCCAAAATAAGACCGGTGCGATCAATAACCCGGATATTCAGCTCTTGCTCAAGATTAATTTCCTGGCGCGGTGTCAGTACATGATCTATCAACAGCACATCAATGCACTCAGCCCGAACATAGAGCTTCAACTCTTCGAGCTTGCCGCTACCGATAAGGAACCTGGGAGTTGCTGTGTTCCGGCGGGCATAAAGCTGACCCACAATATCGACACCCGCCGAGACCGCGAGGGAAAAAAACTCCTGCTCATCATCAGTGGTGCAAATCTGGCCTAACTTAAAATGCAACAGCGCCGCGCGATTCCCGTATTCGGGCCTATCAAACAAGCGTCAACCCCCACCCTTTCAATATCAGGTGCAAAAAAGCTCGATCTCGAAATGCTATCGCAGATAATGCTTGCAGTGAAGGAGCAAACTGAAACTTAGTCTTCGTTTTCATCACCATAGGGTATGGTTATCGCACGTGATGGCACGACGGTAGAAATTGCATGCTTGTAAACCATCTGGTTTACACCATTGTTTAGTAAAACGACAAACTGATCAAACGAGTCGATGGCTCCCTGTAACTTAATCCCATTTACAAGAAAAATAGACACTGGAATCTTTTCTTTACGCAGTGCATTTAGAAACGGATCTTGCAGTGAATGTCCTTTTGACATTGTCGACTCCTGAGGGCATTTGACGGCCGGGTTGTGATCCGGCTTTATCGTTATCTGAATAAGCCAGACTTACTTGTTATTTTTTTAAAAAGCTCTCTTTGTTATTGCATCATTCTTATTGGTACTAACGAGCCTTTATTGGTACTAACGAGCCTTTATTGGTACCAACGAGCCTCTCGACCCATAATGGGGTCATTCTAGCCACTAATTTTGCCAGTTGCACTACTGAAACCCGATTCTTTAGACCCAGAATGCCGAAGCGCTCAACCGCCACGGCTTGCCAAACGCTGTTGCACTAGAGCCAGCACCTGCTCAACTTTATCTTCAGAATCGCTATCTACCAGTTGGGTGTGCCCCATCCGCCGCATCCAGGTCATCTGGCGCTTAGCAAGTCGACGGGTCGCAACTATCGCGCTTTCAGTGGCATCCGCCAGGCTGCTTTCCCCGAGCAAATGAGCAGCGATCTGGCGGTAACCAACAGCTCGCATCGAAGGCGCATTCACAGTCACGCCCTGCAGTTCAAGCAGCTCTGCCACTTCAGCCAATAGGCCATCGTCCAGCATTGCCATAAACCGCTCGCGAATAGTCTGATGCAGACGCGAACGGTCTCCAGGCATTAGACCAATATTCACAAACTCAGCTTCTATAGCAGGGGCTGTTGCTTGCTGAAGGTCCGACAGCTTCTCACCCGAGAGGGCGATTACTTCCAGCGCCCGCTGAATCCGCTGTCCATCGGCAGGCTTAATGCGACTGGCGGCAAGCGGATCCAGTACAGACAATTCGGCGTGCAATGCAGGCCAGCCCTGATCGGCTGCCCGCGCATTTATTCTTTCGCGTATTTGCGGATCAGCCTCAGGCAATAGCGCTAAGCCTGATTGCAGCGCACGGAAGTACATCATGGTTCCGCCGACAAGCACGGGCACTCTGCCCTGCGAACTGATAGCAGCAATCTCGCGTACTGCATCGCTGCAAAAATTGCCAACGTTATAGCTTTCCCATGGGTCGCGAATATCGATCAAACGATGCGGTGCGGCCGCCAAAGTGGCTTCATCAGGCTTTGCTGTGCCGATTACCATGCCCCGATAAACCATTGCCGAATCCACGCTGACAATATCGCACGGAAGCGCCTGCGATAGCCGGACCGCACTGGCGGTTTTACCAGCAGCCGTTGGACCCATCAAACAAATGACTAAAGGAGTTTTTGACACCAGCTGTTATCTGCCGCGCGAAAACAAACGATCGAGCTCTTTTAGCGTCAATGCGCTCCAGGTCGGTCGGCCGTGATTGCACTGATCAGCCCTGTCGGTAGTTTCCATCTCGCGCAATAAGGCGTTCATCTCCGCAATAGTCAATTGGCGATTTGCTCGCACCGAACCGTGACAAGCGATAGTGGAAAGCATCTCATCCTGCTGTGCATGCAGGCGCTCGCTACTGCCCGTCTCAACGATATCGCTAAGCATGTCGCGCAATAAAGCCTCGGCATTGCGATCATCAATGAGCATAGGAATTTGTCGCAGCATCAGCGTATCCAGACCGGTACGACCGATCTCTAAACCCAGACCTGAAAAATAATCCTGATGCGCCTCAACCAAATCGGCTTCCGATTCAGCCACGTTAATCATTATCGGGATCAACAGCGGCTGACTCTGCACACCATCCGCAGCGACCGATGCTTTTAGTTTCTCGTAGGTAACCCGCTCATGTGCCGCATGGGCATCCACAATGACCAAGCCATCCTGATTCTCAGCAAGAATATAAATGCCATGAAGTTGCGCCACGGCATAACCCAATGGCGGTATCTCGCCGTGACTGACATCACTCGACTTCAGCGTCGCCAACGACTCATAAAACCTATCATTGCCAATGCGCCGCGCGTAACGCCCTCGGCGATCCTCTGCCTGCTGAGGACTCAAACCAATCGGCTGCTGATAGGGGTGCTGATGACCCGGCAGCAATCCGGATGCCGTCGCGGGGGCTGACGCGGGAAATTCCGCATCGCTTCCAGTTGGGCGGGTTTCGGCCAGCGCCGCCTCAACCGTACGGCGAACAAAGTCATGAACCGGGCGACTGTCTCTGAAGCGAACCTCATGCTTTGCAGGATGCGCATTCACATCAACAGCTTTGGGGTCGATCTCGAGAAATAATACACAGGCCGGATAACGACCATGAAACAACACATCCCGATAAGCGTGCTTTACAGCATGGGTGACAGTTTTGTCACGCACCGCACGCCCATTCAGGTAAGTATGCTGCATATCTGGCTGGCTGCGCGAAAACGTCGGCCGCGCAATCCAGCCCCACAGACGCATATCGCCCAATGAGTGCTCTACATACAAGGCATGCTCAACAAATTCAGTTCCGCAAATTCGCGCAACACGCTGCTCCTGCGATGGACGATCATTGGCGGCAGCAAGGTCAAACAAAGGCTTGCCATTATGCGTTAGCCGAAAGGCCACCGGAAAACGGCTCAGCACTATCCGACGGACCAGTTTGTTGAGATGACCGAATTCGGTTTTCTCGGTACGCAAAAAACGTCGGCGGGCCGGTATATTGTAGAACAGGTCGCGAACTTCAACAGTAGTACCTTGAGGATGCGGTGCTGGGGACGGCGCCGGCAGCTGACCACCACTGACTAAGACACTGTAACCTGACTTACCCGATGCAGCAGCACTGGTAAGACGCATTCGAGATACCGATGCAATACTCGGCAGCGCTTCGCCGCGAAACCCGAGTGACGCAACCTGCTCTAAATCGTCAAGACTCGAAATTTTGCTAGTGGCATGACGCGACAATGCCAACGCAACTTCAGACTCTGGAATACCGCAACCGTTATCACGAATCCGGATTAACTTGATGCCACCCTGCTCAATATCAATCTCCACCCGGCTAGCGCCGGCATCGAGACTGTTCTCAAGCAACTCCTTAACAACAGATGCGGGTCGCTCAACCACTTCGCCGGCGGCGATTTGGTTAATTAGGTGAGAAGGGAGTTGACGAATAGGCATTCGGTTATTTTTTCAGAACCGCGGCCAAATGTCAGGTAAGAATCTGTAATAAGCTAAAAATGAACCTATCAGGTGCGTTGACGCGAGGGAATCTGAATGACCTGACCAACCTTAATACGGTCATCGCGCAAACTGTTAGCGCTGCGGATGTTTGTGACCGAGACATTGTGCCGGTAGGCTATTTCACTCAGCGTGTCGCCACTGCGCACCACATACTCCGCGCTATCGGCAGACTCTCTGCTGAGGCGCGCAACTTTAGTGCCCACAGGAGGGTTCTTGTAAAAGTAATTACGCACACCATTAAAAATGGCCTTGGCTATTTTCTCCTGGTGCCGACCACTGCCCAGGTTTTTTTCTTCCTTCGGGTTCGAGATATACGCAGTCTCAATCAGGATCGATGGAATATCAGGCGACTTCAGAACCAAAAAACGGGCTTGCTGCACCGAATCTCTGCGAACCTTCCCCACCGAGCCCATTTCCTGAATCACTTCGGAGCCCACATCAAAACTAGCACCTATAGCGGCATTCTGTGACAGGTCCAGCAATACCGACGCAAGCGTTTCATTCTTATCACTGAGTTTAACATTGCCAATTAGATCCGCAGCGTTCTCACGATCGGCCAAACGCCTGGCATGCTCATCGGTAGCGCCACGTTCAGACAACACATAAACCGTTGAGCCATGGACACGTCGGTCTTTAAACGCGTCCGCATGGATAGAGACAAACAGATCGGCATTGTATTTATGCGCCTTTTCAATCCGGCCGCGCAAGCTAATGAATCGATCATCATCACGAATCAACACTGCACGCATGCCAGACTCTTCATTCACAATACGCGCCATTCGCTTGGCTATTGCAAGCACCACATCCTTTTCAAGCAGCCCTTTTTTACCGCGCGCACCGGGATCTTTGCCACCATGACCTGCGTCAATTGCGACAATCACATCTCGCTCCTGACGGGCAATCGGATCGACGCTTTTAACCACAAGCACAGTGCGTCGTGCAGTCGATCCGCCAGCAGCTGTTAAATCGACCACCAACCGAGGACCAGAACTGCCGTTGGAATCCAGCATAAAACTGCTGGCGGTGACGGCTGAACTGACATCCAATACCAGCCGTGTCATGCCATCTTGGCTTTTTGAAACTCGAAAATTCTGCACCGGCCCCTGAACTGCAGGAAAACGCCGAGCCTTTGACGTTAAATCAGTATCAAACAGATCAATAACCACACGATGCGGCCCAGAGAGCGTAAACACTTTGTAACGGGCCGGCTGATCCAGATCAAGGACAACGCGGGTATTGTTTTGATTGTCGGCAAGACGAACGCCCTGCACTCGAGCCTCGGCAAACACCGAACTGGTCAGCAGAAAACCCGCGCACAGGAAAAGGCTCACGAGTAAATTTCGCAGACTGCACTTCACATGCCGTTTGCTATGAAGATGGTGAGCCATAGTCGCGCAACCCATGGAATCGACGTCAAGACACATAAGTATACGACTTTTACACAGAGTGAAAAGATATTTTTCTATATATATTAGCATTATAGGGAGAATATCTAGTTTCTACTGGATAGACAGATACTGGACAGACCATATAAACTACTGATAAAAATAAGAAATAAAAATCAGCAGCACAAAAGCAGTTGCTTATTCAATGCCTTGGCGTTGCCAGCGTCTGAACCTAAAAGCGCCCCAGCACCGCCGCCCCTGACATCGACATGGCTGCAATGTGCAACTTGCGGGCTGCTCCATCCAAAGTGAGCTGCAAGACCAAGTCCGGAGGGCCTAGCGCGCGACCCGCCCGCTCGGGCCATTCGACCAGAAACAAGGCATTGGCAGGCAGATCATCCAAAGCCAAAAACTCCAACTCAGCCCCATCCCGCAAGCGATACAAGTCCATGTGGTATACCGGTCGCGGCACTAACTCGTAAGGCTCTATCAGCGTGTAGGTCGGACTCGGCACGCGCCCGGTATAACCCAGAGCGCAGAGTACGCCCCGACTGAAGGTGGTTTTACCGGCACCGAGATCACCGTGAAGGAAAATCTGAAATCTGACATCCGGCAGACCAGCGAGCGCTGCAGCCAAACGGGCACCGGCCGCTTCGGTTGCATCGCCATCAGCCAAGCTTAGAGACTGCTCCGACAATACGCCACTCATGGATTCAACACAGTTCGCAAGTGCTGCAATAAGTCACTGGCCAACATGCCGCGCTCACCTTCACTTGCAGCTCTATCACCGGCGAGGGCGTGGGCGTATGCCGCTGCTGCTGCCGGCGCCTGCAAACCACCGGTCTGACCTAAAATTGCGGCAACAACACCGGTAAGCACATCCCCCATTCCCGCTGTTGCCATCCCCGGATTACCGCCGTTTACTACAAACGGGACGGACTGCTCACCGGCGATCAACGTGCCATGGCCCTTCAAGACTGCCACCCCACCGTAGCGTGACTGCAACGCCTGCACCGCACTCAAGCGGTCGGACTGAACTTCTGCGACACTCACGCCCAATAAGCGTGCGGCCTCACCCGGGTGCGGTGTCAGCACCCAATCATTTCGATGCTGCGGATATTCTGCAAGAATATTCAATGCATCGGCATCGAGCACCTTCGGTTTATCCACTTGCACCAGCCGATCAAAGCACCGCTTTGCCCATTCATCGCGACCCAAACCCGGGCCCAGGGCAATAACACTGCAACGCGTGATGAGATCACTAAGATCAGCAGCGTCCTCTAGCGCATGCACCATTAGCTCCGGCCTGCCGCTCAGAATTGCGGCAACACCAGCCTGGCGCGTTGCAACCGAGACAAGCCCCGAGCCAGCACGTAATGCCGCTTCGGCACACATTCGAGCGGCCCCCGCCATGCCATAATTTCCGCCAACCACTAAAACATGCCCGAACATACCTTTGTGAGACCCTGGCTCTCGCACAGGCAATAGCTCGGCAAGGTCCTGCTCGCCAAACAGCAACAATCCCGGCACCATATCAGCGGATAGAGACGGCGGAATACCTAAGTCATCGAACAGGAGTTCGCCGCCGTGATTAAGTCCGTCAGCGAGAAACAAGCCGATCTTTAAACCGACAAAACTAACGGTTACATCCGCATTAATGGCGACACCCATAACTTCGCCGGTAAGACCGTTAATACCGGTAGGTATATCAACCGCGAGTATTGGTTTATCCGACAAGTTAACACCCTTAACGGCGGCAAGATAAGGACCTTCCAGATCACGATCGATACCAGTACCAAGCATTGCATCAATAATCAGATCTCCTGCCGGACAACTCACTGGGTCGTAAGCCTGTGTCTCGCCACCTGCGGCGCGAAAATCGTCAAACGCTTTGTACGCATCGCCATTCAAGCACGAGGGATCAGTTATTGCGACCACGGTCACTTCAATACCCGCAGCTCGCGCTAAACGCGCAATCACGTAACCATCGCCTGCATTATTACCAGAGCCGCATAGCACCAACCAATGGCGAGCCTGCGTAAATCGGGCAAAGCCCATGTCAAAGGCATATTGCCCAGCACGGCACATGAGCTCATAACCGGACACATCGAGATGCGCAATTGCACGTTGGTCAAGCTCGCGCACCTGAGAAGGGGAATAGACAGAATGTAACCATGGGCTCATAAGGCTGATTATACTGTGCCAACGTCCCCAACGAGCAAGCAACGAATGGCACATAACAAGCATGACCAGATAAACCCTTCGCCGCAGATGAACGAGCTCGCTGAGCAAATCGGCAAATGGGCACTGAAACTCGGTTTTCAGCACGTTGGATTCAGCAGACCTGAGCTGCCTGATGCAGAAGTCCGGCTGCAAAACTGGATCACTGCCGGACGACATGGTGACATGAGCTACATGATGAAGCATGGCACGAAACGGTCGCGGCCCGTCGAACTCGTGCCGGGAACACTGACCGTTATTTCTGTGCGCATGGATTATCTACCCGAAGAGCCCGGCAATCCGAAACAACTGCTGGAGCAGCCAGATAAGGCCTATATTTCGCGCTATGCCCTAGGTCGCGACTACCACAAGCTAGTGCGTCGCCGCCTGCAGCAACTGGCGGATAAAATCACCACAAAGTGCGGCAGTTTTGGTTACCGTGCATTCGTCGATAGCGCACCAGTGCTGGAAAAGGCGCTAGCACAAAATGCCGGCATTGGCTGGATAGGCAAACACACCAATCTCATCGATAAAAACACCGGCTCCTGGTTTTTTCTTGGTGAACTGTTTACAGACCTACCCCTGCCGGTTAACGCAACACCGGCAAGCAATCATTGCGGCAGCTGCACAACATGCATTGATGTTTGCCCCACTGCTGCAATCACAGGACCTTACCAACTTGATGCGCGTCGATGCATCTCATACCTCACCATTGAAATGCGTGAGAGCATTCCAGAAGAATTCCGCAAAGCAATTGGTAACCGCATTTATGGTTGTGATGACTGCCAACTATTCTGTCCATGGAATAAATTTGCTCGGCCCACCAAAGAGCCTGACTTTGCTCCCCGCCACGGACTCAACGATGTAGAGCTGTGCGAACTATTTGGCTGGGATGAAGCGCTTTGGCTGGAACGAATGGCTGGTAGCGCCATCCGAAGGGTTGGCTACGAAGCCTGGCTGCGCAATATTGCCGTCGCGCTAGGCAATGCAACAAATAGTGAAGCAGCCGTTACAGCGCTTCAAAAAAGGATCGATGACCCGTCAGCAATCGTTAAAGAACATGTGCTTTGGGCGCTGGGCGAGCACGCAAAATAGCAAGATGCTATTTGGCTAGGTGTCGAACTGCAGATTATCAATGAGACGGGCCTTACCAAGCTGCGCAGCCACTAAAATAATCAACTTACCCGCAATCTTTTTAGGCACGGACAAATCCGCAGGTCGCCGCACCGAGAAATACTCCGTGCTAAACCCCCCATTCGTCAGTATTTTTATGGCAGCAGATTCAACTTTGGCAATGCTTTCACCATCCAGAATCTTCTCCCGAGCTTCGCACAACGTCGCATACAACAGGGGCGCCGACAGCGTTTCGGCAGCTGTTAAATACTGATTCCGCGAACTCATCGCCAGACCCGCATCATCGCGCACCGTTGGGGCAGAAAGTATTTGGGTGGGCAAGTGAAGCTCTTCGGCCATTCGCTGCAGAATGACAAATTGTTGAAAATCCTTTTCGCCAAAAACTGCAACATTCGGTGAAACAATATTTAGCAGCCTCATGACCACCGACGTAACACCCTCGAAATGTTTTGCCCGACGCTCTCCACACAAAACATCAGACAAGGCGGGCACGAATACGCGAGTGGAATTTTCAACACCTAATGGATAGATATCTTCAGCCTTGGGCGCATACAAAATGTCAATGCCAGAGCGACTCAGCTGTCGTGCATCTTTTTCCGGGGTTCGTGGATAAGCTCCGAAATCTTCCCCCTTACCGAACTGGGTCGGATTCACAAATACAGACACCACAACACGATCTGCATTGGCGGAAGCCAACTGACAAAGACTCATATGCCCTTTATGCAAATTGCCCATAGTAGGAACCAGAGCAACAGTTTCACCAACTTGGTGCCACTCAATCAACTGCTCACGCAAAGCCTTGTTGTTAGTAATAGTTAGCATCAAAAAGTTATCGCAAGTTTAACGAAGCCGCACTAAAGCCAATATTAAAAAATACAGGAATAAACAGAGATTGCTCGTTATTTTAGGAGAAACAATGTTCTGGAGCCGGATAGCTCCGGTTTTTGACCGCCTCAACATAGCGCACACAACCCTCGGCTATAGAACCGGAGTCACTCTCCATAAAGTTCTGCACGAATTTTGGCAAGCGTCCCTGAGTAATACCCAAGGCATCGTAGAGCACCAAGATTTGACCATCAACATCAGGCCCTGCACCAATACCTATAACCGGCACTTCGACTTTACCGGCAACGGCCTTTCCCACCTCATTTGGGACGCACTCAAGCAACACGATATCAGCACCGGCATCTTGCAGCGCAATAGCATCATCGATCATTTGCAAAGCCTGGCCTGAATCTCGACCCTGAACTTTAAAACCACCAATCTTATGCACAGACTGAGGCTTCAAACCAATATGCGCACACACAGGAATATCGTGACGCGTGAGATGCCTTACGATTTCTATCTGACTTGAGCCCCCCTCGAGCTTAATCATCATTGCACCACCTTCCTGCATCAAACGAACAGAATTTTCCAATGCCTGCTCAGGCGTGGTGTAACTCATAAATGGCATATCTGCCACCAGAAAACTTCGGCGCAAACCGCGACGCACCATCTTGGTATGATAAATAATGTCATCAACGGTAACGGGCACAGTGGTGTCATGACCTTGAACCACCATGCCAAGCGAATCGCCAACAAGCACGAGATCGGTATCAGCCTTATCGACCAACACTGCAAAACTGGCATCATAGGCGGTAAGGCAGGCAATCGGAACCTTCTCCGCTTTCATTTTTCGTAGCGTAGAAATATTGACCGGCGGCGTATCCATGCCGCGTTGTTCTAATTGGGTATACATAGTTATAGGTTACCTGATTCAACCGTCGTTGGCAGTCTCTGCGTTGCGCCAGCCGGACGACTAGCCAAGGGCGCTGGCCAAGGGATTAAAAAACTGTCGGCCACTGCGGGCAGCATCAATCTCGCGCACAAGCATCTGAAAATGCTCATCATTACTGACAGGGTCAATTTCCGCAGCATTCACAATCAGCAACGGCGACGCATCATAGGCATGGAAAAACCGTGCGTATGCATCGGTTAACTGCTCAAGGTAATTTCGCCGGATCTGCTGCTCGTAGCTAATTCCGCGCAATCCAATGCGAAAGAAAAGCGTATCCACTGGCGCCTGCAGATAAACCACCAGATCTGGGGCAGGAGGTTCAAACTCCAACGCATCGCGAACCTGATCATAGAGCTTCAATTCGTTCTGATCGAGTGTGATTTCAGCGAACAAGCGGTCTTTATCCATTAGAAAATCAGCAACCCGAGTTTCGCCAAACAAATCCGCCTGACGCAAGCGCTCTAATTGATTAACGCGCTGAAACAGAAAAAATAATTGGGTTTGCAATGCAGCTTTCCGAGCATCACGGTAAAAACCAGAGAGGAATGGGTTGGCATCAGCGTCTTCGAGCAGCAACTCACTGTCATAGCGCTCGGCAAGACGTCTTGCCAGACTGGTTTTTCCGACCCCGATAGGGCCCTCTATTGCGATATAGCGCGGCTCAGACATTGCACCCTGTTCTTATAATTATTGAGTTAATAAATTTTTAAGAATTAGCGTCAGCCATGTGCCTGTGAAGGCCGCTTCATATACGCTAACACCCTACCCCAAAGCACTCCCAACGGATGACTCGTGCTACTGAGCACCATAACAAATGAATGTCCCGCTTGGAATGATTTTTAAGTCGCGACTGCAGACGCCTACTCGATTCGGCATAGCTCATCGGGACTCGTCCTTTCTACCAGCTGAGCCAGCGCCCCAACGCCGGGGATATCCAGTTGCGGTGCGATGTCAAATAACGGCAACAACACAAAGCTGCGATGAGCAATGCCGGGATGCGGCACCTTAAGGTTAGGCTCAAAAACAATGAGGTCAGAATAAACCAATAGATCGAGATCGAGAACCCGAGGCCCCCAATGAATACCTTTAGCGCGATCTCTGCCCGCCTGCAACTCCACCTCCAACAACTTTACCAGCAATGCCTGTGGCGATAATGCTGTACTCAACTCCGCCACGGCATTCACATAATTCGGCTGATCCTGCGGCCCCAAGGGGGGATTACTGTAAAGAGGAGATTGCGCCACCAAGCTCGTATCCGGAAGATCGGACAGCGCGCGAAACGCCTGACGAACCTGAGTCACCGGGTCATTTAGGTTACTGCCAATACCAATATAACACCGCAGCATAAGCGTCTAGGTTTTACGCCGGCGACGACGCGGCCGACGACGCGCCGCATTCTCTGCATCTTCTTTTGCCGCTTTAGCCGCACCGAAGGCACGTGCTTGCTCTGCCTCAGGTTTGGTCTGAATTTCAGTCCACCAATTGGCGGTTCTAGCATCGACCTCACCGAGAACCTGGCGCAATAACATTAAATCGTAGGCAGCGCGAAAGCGTGGATGCCCAAGCATGCTCATCGCTCGTTTACCCTTGGTACGATTAAACTTGGGCTGTAGCTGCAGCATCTCGCGCATCGGGTAAGAAAACCGTTTGGGCATAAACACTATATCGTTAGTTCGCTGCACCAAGTTATTGGAAGCAATATTTCCTGCCTGCAGTTCCGTGCAGCCCTCTGCTTCCCTTAAGCGCTTAGTATCTTGAATCATAGGCCCCCAAAGAAACACACCAACAAGAAACATCGGAGTAACAGGACGACCTTCGGCAACACGCTCATCAGTATTTCTCAATGCCTGCTCAATAAATTTTAATCGTTCCGGATGATTGTTTTTAACGCCTTCATCCAGCCATTGGTCAGTTTCTGGGTACAAGTGCCGAAACAAACCCAGCTGGCGCAGATGGCGAAAACCTTCCAACGCATGGCCGGATTGGAAGATTTTACAAACCTCATCAAACAATCGCGCCGGGGGCACATCGCGCAACAGCTCTGCTAATCGCGGCAACGGCTCAGCGGTATCGGGATGAATGGTAAATTCAAGCTTCGCGGCAAAACGTGCGGCCCGCAACATCCTCACCGGGTCTTCCCGATAACGGGTTTCCGGATCACCCAGCATGCGCAAGGTGCGCCTTCTAATATCAGCCACACCCTCCACGCAATCACGTATCGAAAAATCAGCGATGTTGTAATAAAGCGCATTGGCAGTGAAATCTCTGCGCCAGACATCATCTTCTAACGTGCCATAAACATTATCGCGCAGCACCCGACCAGTGCCCTCAGAAACCTCATGGTCATGATCATCATTATCAGGATCAGCACTACTGCGAAAAGTTGCTACCTCGATAATTTCACGACCAAAGCGCACATGCACCAACCGGAAACGGCGGCCAATGACTCGACTATTGCGAAACAACTTGTGCACTTCATCAGGAGTAGCATCGGTAGCCACATCGAAATCTTTAGGACTTTTCTTTAATAAAAGATCCCGCACACTGCCACCCACTAAATACGCCTCGTAACCGCCCTTTTTCAGGCGATAAAGTACTTTCAGCGCTGCATCGGAGATGTTATCGCGGGAAACGGTGTGCTCTGGACGGGAGATAATCTCCGCGGCATGGGGTTTATTAGATTTGTCTGACGACATTCAGGAGACTTTAATTTAGTAACACTTGTGCAAATTTTGAGGAAAACTATAATACCAGCCCTCGCCTGCCAGAGGTAAGGTAATTACACGGACAGCGAGGACAGTGCGCCTAAGAGCGGCAAGTGGCCGGGACGTCGCGCCACAGATGACAACGGCGACGTGCGCATTATGCAGAACAACGAATGCTCCCTTCGTCTAGCGGTTAGGACACGGCCCTCTCAAGGCTGAAACACGAGTTCGATTCTCGTAGGGAGCACCACTTCAGATGCGCCTACTCTGGATGCAAGTCGATCAGCCTTAATCCAATCGTTTAAATACCAACGACGTATTGATTCCGCCAAATGCGAAGTTATTTGACATGACGTATTCACAAGAAATATTGCGGCCTTCTTTAACAATGTAATCAAGCTCCCCACACTCAGGATCAACATTATCAAGATTGATAGTCGGAGCAAACCAGCCTTCATGCATCATCTCAATTGCCAACCAGGCCTCAAGTGCGCCACATGCGCCGAGAGTATGACCCATGTAGCTCTTCATTGAACTGACCGGCGTGCTACTGCCTAAAACCTCGTGGGTTGCAAGGCTTTCTGCAATATCGCCATGATCTGTCGCGGTACCATGTGTACTGATATAACCTATCTGGCTGGCATCAATGCCCGCATCATCTAATCCCTCAGCAATACAACGCGCCATGGTTTTCCGATTAGGACGTGTCACATGACTGCCGTCAGAATTGCTCGCAAAGCCAACCAACTCGCAAATAATCTTCGCGCCTCTGGCCTTCG
>Ga0206677_10002745_pt1 | contig 15220 bp, 7 predicted proteins | sample M130m12015metaG_FD_155475 | JGI IMG/M metagenome (GOLD analysis project Ga0206677, IMG submission 155475) | Ammonia-oxidizing marine archaeal communities from Monterey Bay, California, United States - M1 30m 12015 | ecosystem: Environmental > Aquatic > Marine > Intertidal zone | place: USA... | reverse complement strand
GATGTAGACAACATTCCAGAGAACAATAATATTGGAGCAGAGAATTACACGGGTAACCTGAACATTATAAGTAAAGTAGGCGCAGTGATAACAATTTCAGACGATAACAACACCAACCAGCCTATTTCGGCATTGAATGTAGCGACAACATCGGGACCATTTAATGTAACAGGAAATGCGAATTATGTGTCTTACACGATTTCGAATCTCAATGGGAATGTGTCCATAATTAGTAATGATGAGCTCTACTGCTCCTATTTCAATCAAAGTGGATCAGCTTCTTCGGGTGCTTTTTATTCAGGATTTTATTCGCCACCCGATACTCCCATCAAAAATGATGGGCCAGGTTTGTATGGAAATTGTGCTCCTTACATGAACCTTGAGGCTGGAAACATGGATTTATTCACAAGTTTTGAGTGGCAGTACAGCAGTGGATCAGGATATTCAACAATATTGGGCAGTACCAATCAGACAACTATAACACCAACTTTAGGGGGAAGTTATTTAATCAGAGGGTTTATTAGTTGTCCTGGAGAACCCTTAGAATTTCTTGATTCTGAATCAGTAACTGTAAGCTTGTGTCCTCCAGAATTTACTGTAAGTCAAACTTTTTTAACTGTAAATGAATCTGGAACTACTACTAAGAGCGTATTGATCGGTTTGGTTCACAAACCTGATTCAAATGTTGTTTTATCAATTTCAGTTGATGATTCAACTGAGGTAAGTGTTTCATCAACTACCTTAACTTTTACCCCTTCGAATTGGAATGAGCAAAAAATGATTATCGTAACGGGGGTTGATGATTCCATCCGAGATTCTGATGTCACAAGTAATATTGTTGTTTCTGTTGTTGATACTTTGTCTGATGATGATTATGATTCGTTAAGTGATAAAATAATTCAAGTACGAAATTTAGATGATGATTTAGAAGTTTGTTTTACCAGAAATTTTGATAGTTCAGAGTTTGCAATAAATAATTCAGCAATTTATCAAGGTTCTGGTGTTTACAGAATTACACCTAATTCAGGTTTTGAATCCGGATCTGTTTGGTATCAAAGAAGGCTGGATCTCAGAGTCGAATTTACTTTTGATGTTGATTTAAATTTTGGAAATCTCGATTTTAGTGGAGCAGATGGAATCGCATTTGTACTACAAAATTTGGACTTGGGTCAAGGCTCCGATGGAGGAGGTTTGGGTTATGGTGGAATAACTCCGTCTTATGCAATTGAAATGGATACATTTAGAAATAGTGATGACCCCACTAGTGGAGAAGATCACATTGGATTTATCCTCAATGGTGCATCTTCAACTAATCAACAAGTATCTACTGATGTGATTGAGACAACTAATCTTGAAGACGGTAATTGGCATAATATGCTTATAAAATGGAACCCACAATCAACCACTCTTTCATATACATTTACTCATGACAATGGAACAGTTTATATCGATACCAAGAATATTGACTTAATTGGAACGGTATTAAATTCCAATATAGCTTATATGGGATTTACCGCATCTACAGGGGGTTCAGTAAATGAACAAAGTGTACGTTTCGATAATAATTCTTTTTGTATGGCAGATGAAATTTTAACTCCAACAGGTGCAAGTAGTCAAACTTTTTGTTTACAAGCATCTCCAACGTTGAATGATATTGTTGTGGACAACGGATCCGATGCTGGGGGAACGCCTTACAACGGAGTTTGGTTTTCTACTCCTAATGGTTCTGCTTCTGAACTCCCAATTACAACTCAACTTATTGATGGAACAACGTACTACGTGGAGGCAGCTAATCTATCAGATACTTCCAATATTGATTATCGCAACAGTTTAACTAGATTGGCAGTAACAACTTATCTTACAAACGGTTCTTATACCCTTGTGCCTCCAAGTTTAAACTTAATAGAGGGCACCACATTAGCTACCTTTTCTTTGGTTTTGAATAATCCTCCTACTAGTCCAGTAACTTATGATCTTGCTTCTTCTGATCTAACACAAATGACTGTTTCAACCTCGTCCATGACCTTTACTCCATTAAATTGGAATATTTCTCAAGTTGGAACTTTAACGACTGTGGATAACACAATTGCTGATGGAACTCAAAGTGCGAACTTTACGGTACGAATTAATGATCCTCTTTCCGATGATTGTTATGTGAATCCGAATCCCTTGCCAACCTATGCAATTCAGATAGCGGATGATGAAATAGCAGGATTTTTGCTTAGTACTGTTTCAGGAACTTTGGTAGAAAATAATCCACAAACTGCAAGTGTTTCAGTGGTTTTGACAGCGGAACCTTTGAGTAATATAATAATTGATCTTCAAAGTTTAGATACCACAGAAGCCACACTTGGAACTTCCAGTATAACTTTTACTCCTTCTAATTGGAATATTCCCCAGATGATCCTAATTAATAGTGTTGATGAACTCTTGGTTGATGGAACTCAAACAGTTTCAATTACAGCGAGCATTAGCAGTGGATCAGACGCTGCATTCATTGGAGTAGCTTCCAAAACAGTTACTGTTGATAACCAAGATAACGATATTCCAGGTTTCACAGTGTCAACTTTAAATGGATCACTAACAGAGGCCTCAAGTCAAACCGTTACTTTTACAGTTGTTTTGGATGCCCAACCTGCCTCAGATGTTATTTTATCTTTGACCAATTCCAATACTTCCGAAATTTCATTATCCCTCACTTCTCTTACATTTACTAACTCTAATTGGAATATACCGCAAACAATCACCGTAAGTTCAATTGATGATTTTTTGATTGATGGAACAATAAATACCTTAGTTACAATTTCTGTTGTTGAATGCTCGTTGGATTCTAACGCAAATGGCATTCCTGATTCGTTAGAAACAGATATATATGCCTTCTATCCTTTTAATTCAAATGCAAATGACGAAAGTGGAAATAATAGAGGAAACGGAACCATAAATGGAGCTAGCTTAGATATTGACCGAAATGGAAATTTAAACAGCGCATATAATTTTGACGGCTCAAATGACTTTATTCAGCTTCCTTACGGATATCAAACTCTTCCAGTTTCTTTTTCAGCGTGGATCAATACAACAAAATCAACGGGTGAGCAGTCTATTTTTGATAGTGATGTGAGTGGTAGATATGGCAAAAGCCTAATATTAGGATATATGAATTCGGATAATACTATAGACATTCAATATGATGATGGGTGGTATGATTCGAGTAAAACATTTTCAGTAAATAATTGGATTCATATTGTTGGGGTATATTCTGCTGGAAACGTAAAATTATTTGTTGATGGAGCATATGTTGGCGAGAAAAATTTCACTCAGGATAATAGACCGGATAATAGTAACTTGAGAATTGGAAGGCACAATTCAGGTGATCCACAGTGGTTCCAGGGTAGAATTGATGATGTGACGATTTTCAATACAGCTTTATCACCTTCTGAGATAAATCAGTTATCCTGTATTGGAGGATCAGATGCAAGTTATTCAGGATTAACTTCTCAAGCACTTGTTATTCCAAATCAGGATAATGAAAATGTTGGATTTACACTCAGTGCAATTGAGGGTGGTTCCCTTCAGGAGGCATCCTCGGCTAATGTAAGTTTTACAATCGTATTAGATGCTCAACCGAATCCTGCAGATAATGTAATTCTAGATATAACAAGCATTGATTTAACTGAAGTGGTTGTTGAGGGATCATCAACCCCAAAAGTGTTTACTAACGCAAATTGGAATATCCCTCAGACTGTAATATTGAAAAGTGTAGATGATATTATATTGGATGGAACCACAACTAATTCTGTTACAGTAGCTGTTAATGGTCTTTCTGCTCCCTCGTTTTTAGCTTTGGCAGATCAAAGCTTGAATGTTCAGAATTTAGACAATGAAATCCCAGGGTTTCAAGTTTCAAATGTTTCAGGAATTTTATCAGAGGCTGCTACACCCACAGCAAGTTTTGAAGTTGTTCTTGATGTTCAACCCTTAACCAATGTGATCATAAACTTATCCTCAAATGATACTACAGAAGTTGATGTGGTTGCACCCTTATTTTTAACATTTACTCCTGCTACTTGGAATGTTTCTCAAACAGTAAATCTTTTTCAGGTAGATGATTTTTTAATTGATGGGAGTCAAAACTCATCCATAACAGTGTCCATAGATGCAGGATCCGATTCCGGTTTCTTGGCAGCTCCCTCTAAAGATGTTTTGGTAACAACACTAGACAATGATGTAGCGGGAATAACCATAATTGTTTTGGATAATTTAAGTTCTGAAAGTGGAGATACTGCCCAATTTACAATTCAATTAGATGCAATTCCAACGGCAAATGTTACCATAGATCTTGATTCTAGTATGATTAGCGAGGCTACTGTTGGTTCTAATCAAGTGTTATTTACACCTGCTAATTGGAACATACCTCAAAGAATTATGGTTACTGGAATAGACGACTCACCTCCAATTTCTGACGGAAGTCAAACCGTTACAATATCTACCTTTAATGTAAATTCTACCGATATAGATTTTAATGCCATTACGGATGATCAGGTTGCCGATGTTGTTGTTTTGAATCAAGATAATGATGCCCCTGGAATTGTTTTGAGTTTATTGGACAATAATTTTTTTACTTCTGAGAATGGTCAAACTGTTACTGTCCAATTCCAACTTCTTTCACGACCGCTCGGAGACGAGAGTGTCGTTGTGCCTTTATCTATAGCTGGGGATATCGATGAGATTACTCTCAGTGTAGATAGTATAACAATAGAAGCTTCGAATTGGGATGATCCAGCAGCTAATCAGATTATTGTTACTGGACAAGACGATTTTATCATCGATGGAACTCGATCAATAACACTGTTGACAGGAGACCCGAGTAGTATTGAAGTATCTCACAATAACTTAACAGCTCTGGATGTTGCAGATGTGGAACTTTACAATTTAGATAACGACTCTCCCAGTTTGATCGTTTCCCAACCCCAATCAGTTTCTGAGAATGCTAGTACCACAGATTTCACTGTTAAACTTACAACTAGTATTTCGGTTTCCACTACGATTTTAATTCTAGCAGAAGATCAAACGGAGTTATTTGTAGTTACTCCTCAAATTGTATTTACACCAACCAATTGGGATATCCCTCAATCGGTAACGGTAATCGGGGTAGATGATAATATTATTGATGGTGACATAACAAGTGACGTTGTTATCAGGGTAGACGGTTCTAATGCCGATCCTGATTACAGATCACTTTTAGATGAAATTAGAAGCATAATCAATTTTGATAATGATCGAGATGAAGATGGTGATGGTGTTGTTGATGCTTTAGATAATTGTATTCTAATTTCCAATCCAGATCAAGCAGATATTGATTTAGACGGGATTGGCGATCTTTGCGATTCAGATATTGATGGAGATGGTGTTTTAAATACGGATGAACTATCCGATAACACTGACCCAAACAATCCTTGTGAATTTATTTTTCAAAGCATTACTCTTGCTGTTCTTGAGACAGGAGACTGTGATTTGGATGGATTGATAAACAGTATTGATTTAGACGATGACAATGACGGGATCCTAGATATAGAAGAACTTTTTGAGGATGAAGATTCAGATGGAATACCCAATACTTTTGACCTAGACAGTGATGGCGACGGTTGTTATGACGTGCTTGAAGCTGGATTTAATGATCAAGATGATGATGGTGTTTTGGGAACAGGAATAATTGAAGTTGATGCTCTGGGACAGGTAATAAATCAAGGAGGGTATGTTACTCCTGCTGATGTTAATCTCAACGGGGTTTATGATTTTAAGGAAGAAAATGATTTAATTCGTTTTGAAACTGAAGTAGCTCCTGTAACAAGGTATTCTTCAAATCGAATGGAATTTACCGTGAGTCTTTCTCTGGATAGTTTTGCTACCTATCAATGGCAAATAAATTTGGGGTCAGAAGAATTTCCTGTTTGGGAAAATGTTGTAGAAAGTAGTTTGCAAATAGGAACAAATACCAAGCAGCTGGTAATTCTTCAAGCTCCTAAAACCTCCATAGACAAGCAATATCGTGTTGTAGTAAACAACACAGCATTTGCTTGTCAAAACACTGTAATTTCTACAACTAAGATAACAGAGTCAGGTTTGTTTATTCCGAATGCCTTTTCTCCAGACGGTGATGGTGTCAATGATACTTGGGAAATTCAAGGCTTAAATTCAAGAGGAGGTTATGTCATTACAATTTTTAATCGTTGGGAAAATATCGTTTTTAAAACCAATCAATACAATAATGATTGGCAAGGAGAATCCGTAAATACAGCTTTACTTTCTTCCAATAACTTACTCCCCGATGGCACCTATTTTTATCTGATAGAATGGGACGATAATTCTCAACCGAATACGGGTTATGTTTACATTAAAAGAAGACAGAATAGATGAAACAGAAACACTTATTTATTCTTTTTTGTTTTAGTCTAAGTCTTTCTTTTGCTCAACAAGAATCAGCATTTAATCATTACATGTTTAACCACCAATCCATTAATCCCGGTTATGCTGGAGCAAGGGGATTGTCAAGCTTTACCTCTGTAGTTCGATCACAATGGGCAGGTATTGAAGGAGCACCTTTAACCCAAACACTATCGTTTAATACCCCCATTACTTCAAAAAACTTAGGGTTTGGCCTGAGTGTTTTAAATGATAAAATAGGTCCAACTAGCAGCACCTCATTTGATGTAGATTTGTCCTATCACTTGCGACTGAATCGCAATGATCATAGGCTTTCAATAGGACTTAAGCTTGGTGCTTTAAGTTATTTTTTAAATCCCGATATGATCAATACTTTAATTGGAAATGATGCCTCGTTTGAGTCGTCTATGGATAAAAAAATAATGGCTAATATTGGTTTTGGAGCTTATTACTACACTCAAATATTTTATCTCGGATTGGCTGTTCCGCGTATTTTAGAAAATAAGGATTTTGGTTTGGAACGTCATACTTATTTGATGACAGGAGGTCTTTTTCAAATGAATAAGAGCTTGCTTTTAAAGCCAAGTTTTTTATTGAAACAAACGAAAACAGTAGCAGCTTTTGATGCTTCCCTATTGCTGATAATAAACGAACGCTTTTGGACTGGTCTTCAAATTAGAAATGCAATTAACAGAAAAGATTTTTTCAACTTTGCTGAGGCAGGGTCAAGTGCATTGATTGGTATTCAGCTAGGTGAGAATTTGTCTATTGGATATTCTTATGGTTTACCTGCTTCTATTACCAACAAGGGTTTAAATGCTTCGTCCCATGAACTGATGATTCGTTTTGACTTGTCACAGAAAGTTAAAGGTTATTTACGTTCACCAAGATTCTTTTAATTATGAAAAAATTATTAAAATTTTTTACGTTTTTTTTTATGGGTGTTTCCATTCAAGCTCAACTAGAAGCTGAAGTTTTTTCTACCGAGAATTGGGGGGATTATTATTATTTAAACCAAGATTATGAAAAAGCAATAAATTTTTTTAACAGAACAAAAGACAACAAAACTATTGGAACTCAAAGGAATTGGGCTCTGGCGTTAGAGGCTTTGGGAGAAAAGGGTAAAGCCAGAATACAGTATGAATCTGTTGTCAATTCTGTTGATGCTAAGGTTGAAGATTATTATAATTTCGCAAATTTATTGGCAGATGAGGTTTCCTTGTCCAATGAATACAGAGAAAAAGCCTTCCTCTTACCCTGGTCGTCACCCAATTTGTTTCAGAATGATAGTTTGTTGTTTAAAAAACGTTTTGATCAAGAGGATGTTTATGATATCAATTCTGTCCTAGGGAATACAGAGGGATCTGAATTTGGTATGGTTATTTTAACAGAGGACAATCAAAGCTCTGTTTTTTATCTATCCGAACAAGATCAAATAAAGGCTTCTGCAAAGGTCATGAAACGAATCAAAACAGATTATCCTGTTTATAATTTTTACAAAGCTGACTTTGATAAAACAAATTTTGCGTTGTCAAACAAAGTCGAACTTAATACCTCCATTAATTCCCTTTTTCAAGAAGGGCCGGGTAGTTATGATCCCGATACAGGATATTTTTATTTTACCAGAAGTGCCGCGAAATTGGATCAAAACAAAACAGTTCAATTAAATTTATATAAAACTCGATTATCCGATTTAAATCAAAATAAATTACCCTTAGCGCTCCCTTTAAATTTAGATGGTTATTCAACAATTCACCCGAGTCTAAGCTCCGACGGATCTCGATTGTATTTTGCTAGTGATCGTCCGGGTGGATTTGGAGGAATGGATTTATATGTTGTCTCAATTGTGAACGGAACATTTTCAGAACCAATTAATTTAGGTTCTGATATCAATACGGAAGGAGACGAGGTGTTCCCATATTCCTACAACAATCGATTTCTGTTCTTCACTTCAAATGGAAGAGAGGGAATAGGCGAAATGGATATTTTTTTAGCAGAAAATCGAATTGAAAAGCGTTGGGAAGTACACATATTAGGGAAGGGTATTAATACTACTGACGATGATTTTGCTTTTGTTTTGAATCAAGACCTTTCACTAGGTCATTTATCGTCTAATATATCTGGAGGTAAAGGAGCTGATGATTTATATGCTTTTGAATTTAGTCCAAAGATAAAAGGCATAGAAGATTTTTATGAATACATCCCATCGGACACTCTTGTTGTTGCTTTGAATAACATATTGACTAATGATGAGTTAGAACTGGAACAACAAGACCCTTTACAACGTTTAGTAGAAAAAGAAGTTGAGGTTGCTAGACAGCCCTTGTACGGTCAACTTCAATTGAATAAAAACGGATCTTTTTTTTATAAAAACAATGCGCCAATTCAAGCCAAAGATTCTTTTGCTTATCGACTTTTGAGTAGTAAAGGTAATTCTGAAGAAGTATGGGTTCACCTAAGCAGAAAAAAGATAACTGAGGAAGAGCTCAGTCCTGTGTTGACGGATACTTTTTCGCCTATCTTCTATGATCTTGACCAGAGCACAATATTAGATACTTACCGAGATCGTTTGGATAAAGTAGTTGCTGTTATGAAAGAAAATCCTACACTTGAGGTTGAAATCAGTTCCTACACGGATTGCAGATCCAGTTCTGAATATAACTTAATACTGTCCAGTCGGAGAACTCAATCCATTCTTAATTATGTGCAAAAACGTATTTCAAATCCAGAACGGATTTATGGGAAAGGATATGGTGAGGATATTGGATCAACATTATTTAAAAAGGACTATGCTCTGGTTGCAGGAAGTTTTTATGATTTACCCAACATAAAAATTATGATGAATAAGTTAATAAATAAAGGCTACGAGCCCTTTATCCAAAAATTTGGATCTTACACAAGAGTACTCTTTTCATCTCTAGATTCATTAGCAGAAATTAATAGAATAAGAGAAGAATTAAGAGTATTGGGAATAGATACTTGGGTACTGAAAAATCCTTGTTTACAACTAACAGAGGAGGAGCATCAACAAAAAAGGAGAACTGATTTCAAGGTAATCCGCCTGTAGCTATTCTTTAAAAATACTCATGCTTTTGTCGTAAATGGGACTTTCTATGGCTAGGAAATCCAAGACAGTGTGGAAAACATGGTGTTGTGATAAGAACTCATTTTTTTTGAGTTCTTTAGAATGGCTAGATTGCCATACAATAAATGGAATGTCCAATTGCTCTTTAGGAGCAATACTCTCTGGGATTCCATGCATGTACAAGTTTTTTTCTCCTAAAGACTCACCATGATCAGAAACATAAAGCATCAGACTATTGTATTCAACCAATTGCTTTAATTTATGGATTAGAGTAGCTAACATATAATCTGTATAAACGATGGTGTTGTTGTATGCATTGATCAACTCCTCTTGAGTACATTTACCCAATTCAACTACCTTACATACGGGTTCGAACTTATTAAACTTTGGAGGGTATTTTTTGTAATATGTTGGTCCGTGACTTGTGCTTGTATGTAAAATGATTAGTATTTTATTTTTTTTACTGGCTTGGATTTGCTCCTTCAAATTAATCAGTAAAATTTCATCGTATTCACATCCTTCTCCTTGGCATTGTTTTTTTAAATCTACCCTTTTTTGATAGTTCTGAATTTTTACATTTGGTTCCCCCCAATTGTTAGTTCTCCAAATGACTTCCACATCATTTCTGAACAAATAATTGGGCAAAATTTCATTTAACTTACCACTGTTCTCATGTTCTAAAATACATTTAACTCCAGCAGTAGTGTAGGTTGCGCAGGAATTCGCTTTATAACTGTAAACATTATTTATTTTACTCAACAATGGGTTTGTGTCTTTTTCATATCCATACAAAGAAAAGTTTTGACTTCTGGCTGATTCTCCGATTACAAGAACAACAATAGATTTTTCATCATCTTTTAGGGTAGCATCTGGAAGTAAAATTTGTTCTTGATTTTCCTGACTTTTATGATAATAAAATCGATTGAGATTAACAACATAAGACCATGGCATAGCCAAACCACCCAGTGACTTTGAGTTTTTATCAATCCAGAGCCAATTACTGGAATTGACATAAGCGAGTCCTACAATAAAAATAAAGGTTAGTACAATATGCTTTAATGCTTTTTTATAACCTTCTTTTATAATTTTAGTTTTGATTATGAACACACTTGGAATGATTCCCAGCAAAACCAGATACAAAACAAAACCGAAAGAGAGGAAGCTGGTTGACTCATCAAAATTGGTGTTTAGAATATTTCCAATCATTGTTTTGTCTATGATTACATTGTAAGTATTTATAAAATAGACAGCGATTGCATTTATGATCGTAAAAAGAACCAAAAAAAACTTACCAATAAAACGAGAAATAAATAAGACTAAATAAAAAACTAAAGCGTTTAATGCTAAAATTAAAACGGCCAAACTAAGGACCAACAGAACCTTATCTAAGTTTTTACCATCATAATTTTGAACGCTGAATCGATACACAGGAAGATGAAATAATAATAGATTTAGAGAACTAATTATTAAAATAAAGGAACTCAATTTGATACTTTTGTTAAACATATTGGTTTTATTTTTTTAAATAAGTCTTTATTGTCAAGCCCAACGTCAGGACCAGAGCACTGAGAGAAAAATAGAATATTAATAGATTACGATCCATTATTTCATTGATAATTGCTAGCATCCAAATCAGTAAAAACAGCATTAGTATTGGATAGTGTTTTTTATTTATCAGATTAGTTCCCAATCCAATATTGTTGTTTATGTAAATTCCAAAAAGTGCAGCGATGTAGCCAATTGTACACCCAATGATTACATCAAAAGGATAGTGTGCACCAACTCCAACCCTAGAAAATGCAATAAAAAGACCGGCTGAAAAAATAAGTATTGACCATATTACTTTTGCTTTAAATACTTTGGGCATAAAAGCAAACAACAAAGTTGTAATTATCATAAAGGTGGTTATAGAATGACCAGAGGGTAAACTCGAATGGGTCGAGGCAAGAGTTCTTCCAATAATGGTAAAACTTTCATTGTCAAAAACTGCGGCTGGTCTTGGAATAAGAAATATTTTTTTTAAGGATACAGAAAACAGTAATCCAATCAGTGATGAAGTTAAGAGTGTACTCCAGAATTTTGGAGTGTAGATAATCAACACTGTGAAAAAGGGTAAAAAAATAATAGCATCCCCCAGCTGAGTTATGTTGAATAACAAATCGGGCAATTTGGATAAAACACCGTTGAGGCTATAAAACATTTTTTTTTGAGTTTCGATGTATCCTTCAGTATTCAATGCATTTTTTAAAAAAAATGTAAATCCAATAATTAACAACAAAAAAGCAGGGGGAATTAATAGAGTTAATTTTGTATTAGAAAAGTTGTCAATTATTTTGTTGTTTAATTTATAATTTTTCAATGCTCATTTTTTAAAATAAAATTGGTTTTTTTTGAAGGGAAAAAATCAAAAAGTAATAAGCAAATTAGACTAGCTTTATGGCATAGATTTATTTATGGGGAAGATTAAATTTACTCCAATTTTTTGAGCTTCAAGTTAGATAAAAAAACCAGAATCACAAAAGTATTTATTGCAAACCAAAGCATTAAATTAGGTTTTTTAGTCCTAAATCTCAGAAGAATTTTATTAGTCGGAGTGGATCAAAAACTCACGATTTGAGTTTTGAAACAAACTCAGAAATAGTATTTTGCATCTGTTTTTTAATATTAGATAGTTTTTGAATGTTACATAAAATTTAAGCTTGATTTGAAAACTGTTATTTTTAGAATGTCAATTATTCTTTTTTAAAATTCTAAGTATTCTCTTGTAGACCTATTCTGATTTTGGCCTTGAATTTCCACCATTTGTGTTGAAAAATTAAATAAAAACTTCATTGATACTTTAATGATGTTCTGCAATGCTTTAATAGCCCATTAATAGTCTTGTATGTTTGTGCTTTGAGATTAAGTTGTATATTTCTTTTTTTCTTTATTCATTAGTAACTGTTCAATCAGCGCTTAAACCTAATGAAAAGGAATGTCTATGTTTTAGTCTATTTTCCAATAAAAAAAATATTTTTCGTTGTCCATTTGATGTATTATGCTGTCTAAACTTTTAATGTCCTTTTTAATTAGGTCATTTTGAAATGAAAGCTGCTGTCTTACATTAAGTCTCCATAAAGCATTTCTTTTTTTAAGAAGATGTTTTAAAAACTTATCGTTTTGAATGTATTTTCTGTTTTCTATCCAAAACTCTTTAGAGTCTATATCTACCCACGGTAAATCTTCAACCCATTTACTTTCAATTCGATCAATAAACTGATTTAAATATTTTTCTTCATTCTTCCCTGTATCTTCAGAAAGATATTGAATATCAGACCCTTCATATAGTTCGAAAATACGATTAGAAATCTCTGGATTGATTAAAAAAAAATCCTGAGTCCCCTTTGAAAAAGTTCTGTACTCTGTTCTGGGTGGGTTATATGGTTTGGTGTTATTAAACAATCCCAATGGGGCAAAATAAAATTTCCCATTTGATGCTTTCTCATTTTCAAAATAATCGATAAATACGCTATCATTGTCAATATCCCATCTATCGTATTGTTTTTGATACATAGGAAGCATAAAATCGGTTTGTGCAATATATTCATCAGTATATTCAGATGCAAGATATAATTCACTTAATATACTCTTTGAAATATCTAAATATTTTTGTCTGTTTTCATAATCATCCCCAACACTTTCCACATAAAATGTAAAGGTGACTACTACAAAAAGACCTGCAGCATTCAACAAAAATTTTTTAGTATTATCGGAGAAGGTTTTAGTGCTAAAATTTCTACCTAATGTAAACAGCTTTACATACCATTTGTTAGGTTCTTTAATTACTGTCATTTTATATGTTTATTATAACAACAATGTACAAATAAATACTCGAACAGAATTAAGATGATGTCATTGTTACTGGTCTGAAGGACAAGTTTTCCAGATAGGTTGTTGGCTTCTGTAAGGAATGAATCTTCTGTGAAACTAATCGGTTATGAGGATATATTAGTAACACAAACTTAAATCTTGATTTAATGAAAATCAATTACCAAACATAGAATTAACATCAATAAAACTTGAAAATCTCAAGAGCTTATATCTTAGTGAAATATTTATATGTTAAATTTTTAGATGTTAGTCAATAAACAATTGCTGGTCTCTAACCTCGTTTACTTCCTGTTTAAACTCAGGTAAATTTATTGCTAAGAAAACTTCTTTTATTTACAGTTTTTTAAAATTAAAAAAAATATTTTGATGTAACGTTTGCGTATCATAAAATTTAATGTTACGTTTGCGTTACACAAATTAAAAATCAACAATATGCAATATCAAACTGAAATTTTAATTCCAATTTTTGGAATGCTCACAGGAATCATTATACCAGTTGCTGTTTTTATTTGGCAGTATAAGGATGCGAAAGGAAAGCGAGAGACTGTTTTAGAAATTTCTAAAAATTTAGGTGATCCTTCAAAAATAGAAGAATTGTTGAATATTTTTGAAGAAAGAAAAAAAGAGCCTATCGATTATCGTAGAAATGGAGTCATTACAATTTTTGTAGGGATTGGTTTATATTTTCTGGGGTACTATGCACTTGGAAGTATACTAAAAGGAGTTGGTACTTTAGTTGGGTTAATTGGAATAGGTACAATGATCGCAGGTTATCTATATCCTAATACTGGAAAAGAATTAACGGATGCTGTTGAAAAATATGAAAAGGAATAGCTATGGGTAAGAACCATGCAAAACTTTTAAATGATTTAGAACAACTGAGGAAATCTTCAGGTTTAACCCAACAAGAATTATCAATTAAAGCAGAAGTTTCAAGAAAGAGTATTAATGCCATTGAGAACGGAGTCTATGTTCCGTCGACTGTATTGGCCCTAAAAATTGCAAAAACTCTAAATTGTAAAGTAGAAGATTTGTTTAAACTCCCCTAAATTAGAATCCTTCTCTCAAAACGAAAAAAACGGTTATGGTATTATAGCATAATCGCTTTTTATTTTAGTAACGTTTTCATTTGAAATATCTAATATATGGAACAACCCAAATGATTAATCAGCACTCATACTTTGATGACAGCTATTTCTTGAAAATAATGCAACAGTGCAACTTTCTATTCTTACCAATTATTTATTACATTTGCTCGATTATTTACCGATTACTCACCGATTCTTCTATGAAACGATTCTTATTTACCCAACGTATATTAATCTTAGGCTCAATAATCGTTGTACTTCAAGGTTGTGCCAGCCTTGGAATAATTTCCAAGAAAAACAAAGTCATTGAGACTTACATCGATCTCAACGCAAGCGATAAAGACCAACTTCTTGTTAATCTAGATCCTGGACCATTTCCAGCAGGGGAAGTAATTTTTTATATGCCAAGTGTAATACCCGGCACATACAAGCATACCGACTTTGGACGCTTTGTTTCTGATTTTAAGGCATTTGATAGAAACAATCAGCCCCTAGATGTAGAGCAGGAGGATAAAAATACCTGGAAAATTGCAAATGGGAAAAAACTTGATCGAATTACCTATTTGGTAGATGATACTTTTGATAGTGTGGACGGCAAAACAATTTACCCTATGGCAGGAACCAAAATAGAAAAAGACAAAATGTTCTTACTTAACCTTCATGGATTTGTTGGTTATTTTAAGGGAGGTAAGGAATGGTCTTATAGGGTTACTATTAATTCTCCTGCAGATTTGAT
>Ga0206677_10002742_pt1 | contig 15226 bp, 6 predicted proteins | sample M130m12015metaG_FD_155475 | JGI IMG/M metagenome (GOLD analysis project Ga0206677, IMG submission 155475) | Ammonia-oxidizing marine archaeal communities from Monterey Bay, California, United States - M1 30m 12015 | ecosystem: Environmental > Aquatic > Marine > Intertidal zone | place: USA... | reverse complement strand
ATTACTGACAACCACATCGGCTTCGCCTTGCATTACTAGTAATGGAGAGCCTTCCTCCATTCTTGTACCAAGAATTGATGCTGTTGTTTCTGCGTTATCGCCAATAATCAGGCCGCCCCAGAAACCATTCCCTGTTGATTTGATTGTTGAATATCCTGAATTGAATGTCCCCTCAACGGTGATAGTTACGTCTTCACTAACGCGTAATGCTACTCCATCGTTGACTGTCAAGGTCTGTCCTTGAGGAATGACCAAATCGCTTGAAAGATGGTAAGGGCTCCATGCTTTCTCTAATTCTAGCCATTCTGTTAATGACCCACCGTCAATTGTTGACGCTGTAAATGTATAATCCAAAGACGAGGATGTGTTCCATGCTTTGTAATCGGTAATTGTTCCCCATTGCATGGTTATTGGTACCATGCCTGTTACCACGGGGCCGCTAGAGTCTACCAACAATGCAGTAACTGATTTGCTAGCCTTGCCATCTGCACCGGTATTGACACTTTGACCATCTAGGAAACCTGAAACAGTCGCTCCCTGTACAGGTTCGCCCTTATCTAGAACTGTAATTTCTAGAGTGTTGATTATCTCGAATGTTGCCCCAACTCCAACAATCACCTGCCCAACAGTTTCACCTGAGGTGATCTTCACCTTGCATGAATTATCTAGTTGAACATCGCCTAAAACCTGAAGATTATACAATTCAATATCGTTCTGACATGAAGTCCAAAGAACGTCCCCGTGTATGGATATACTCGAAGTTAAAGAGTCACTAAAGTCGGCAGAATGAGAAATTACATCGCCCACCAAGTGTCCATTTGACCCTTCGAAGTCCCCATAACTATCTACGGTTAGTGTCGCTCCTTCAGGCAATTCAAGTGTTGTATCTTGCAGGAATAATTGTGCGTTTGGAGGTATTGTTACGTCGCCTCCTGCCATGTGTGGTGAACCGTCGGCAGTTGGCCCTAGTACGACTACTGTGCCGGCTGTTAGTGTCCAATCGCTTTGTGGCATAATTGGAACTTGCATTGTATGAGACCCTCCTTGTGCGCCAGTTGGCGTTGATTGAGCGCCGACACCTGCATATGTTGCAACAATCATAGATCCTGCTTCACTAACTGGCAGTGTATCCATGCCGCCTGTTGCGGTCCCGCTGAAACCTAATACTGTCCAATCCGCATCAACTGGGTTTCCGGTTAAGTCTTCAAAGGTTACAGCCATTTCCCAAATTCGGTTATCTGTTCCCGTATTGAGAATTAGCGCTTGGCTTGTCCCATAGTTTAGAACTCCATCTCCTGTAACATCCGCATATAGGTTATTGAGAGTTGAAAGAGACCAAATCGTAGCTTCGGATTCAGAATCAATTACTCCTCCATCATCGTGATAACTTGCGTCCCATGTACGGATTACTGCTGATGAAGAGTCGAGAACTAGGCCATTATCTGAAACTCTTGTCTCTAACAAATCATTCACTGAAACCATTGAAGAGGATGCATAAAGTCCTTGTTTGGCTGAATCTAGAAGAATTAAATCGTCTATATTCAGAACTGCTTCATACACAGAGATGCTGTTTGCGAACCCAGTTACTGTGACATCTCCCCCAATGAGATCACACCACCATGCGTTTATTCCCGTACTGCCAGTAGCAAATTGGTTGTATGGCATATTAACTTCTAAATCGGTGAATGTATGGCTTCCCTGGAGGATGTCAACTCCCATTTCGCCATCTGATGAAATATTAACAACAACTCCGTCCAGAGTTGTCGCTGAAATTCCTGAAAATGACATTCCGATTCTATCTGAGATAAATGTAGAATCAGTAATTGTTAATGTTCCTGTACCGCTAGCTTTCAGTGCAGAATCTGTTGATTCAATTGTAGATGAGTCGATTATGTAGTCCCCACTACCTGCTAGTGCCATACCAATCCACGGAGCATCAAATGACCCTTGGTTTGAATTGAATGAACCGTTGAGTTCTACATCTGATAATGTTACTGTGCCGGAAGTTCGAATATCGATAGGGGTTTCTCCGCTGTTTGAAACATACACTGCATCAGATATTGTCAGGTTTCCCGCAGACCAGGAATTAACAAGACGTTCTCCCGACATATCGATATCTGTAATTGTGAATCCTGTTGAATCCATAGAGACGATGGCGTTGGTCGAGGACCCAGACATCCCATCGATATCACCGCTAACTCCTGCAGAAATACTGACTGCGTTTCCTACTCCTGAAAGGAATTGTAAATCTGCGAGGTCTGCTGTACCGCCTGTCAAGGTAACTCCTGTTCCAGCATTCATGAACCCAACATCATTCAGAACAAGATCGCCGCTCGAATGAACCCCTCCAGACAGATCAGACATTTCTCCATCTGAAATATCTGCATCTCCTGTTACTCTCACTCCGTCTATGTCTACATCATTTGCAACAAAATGTTCAATCGTTGCCGAGCCATCGACTTCTATTCCTATTAAACAATCTGCCACAACAAGGTGTTTGGCTTGTAGTAAGCCATCAACTATCAGGCAAGACTTAGCATTAGAGACTGTTACATTGTCCAGTGCTGCCGCACCTAAAGAGGAAATTGTTAGAGAATCCCAAACTCCAGCATTGTGGGAGCCAGCGCCTGTGGTTTGAATCGAGGACATGATTGTTACATTGTCTGCGATTAGGTTACCATCAACCTTCATCCAATAATCCTGCATATCGACTGTAGCGCCTGGTTTCAAAGTCAATGTCGTGCCGTGACTGACTGTATAATTTCCAGTCATGGTGTAATTTCCAGAAATTTCTACGTCTTGTGTAGTTACGGTGTCACTAGCAATTACTGATGTGATTGAAGACAGTATAACAATGGCAGTCAGCACTAACGCGCGGATTCTCATAATTACGGGTGACCTCTCATCTACCATGAACTCATTCCCTTCGAGTCTCCTACGGAGACTCAAATAGGACGTAAATGGAAACTACATTCCGTGCAGATGGGCCTGCCCAGATTTGAACTGGGGTCTGACGGCCCCCAGCCGCCAAGTATAGGCCAAGCTAACCCACAGGCCCTTAAGCAGGGAATTAGATGTAATTCTTACGATTCATTGGCGAGGGGCACTGAAAGGTGCAACCTCTGTAACGAGTTCGATATGTGAAACATACATTCTACGGCAGCAGTATCTGTCAAGCCCGACCTCGTCGAGAGCGGTCATCACATCGATGCCTGCGTCCTTCTTTTCATTGAATTCTTCCCACTTGTGTGCGATAAGTCCGCCACAACTGAAACAACGTACTGGAATAATCATCTAAATCACCTATACGACTTCTGCTTCTTACGGCGAGCACCACGACCGAGCTGGTGTTTAGGTTCCTTGCGGCGAGGGTCGTTAACTAGTAGGCTACGATCAAATCGTAGGTACTCGTCACGAAGTTCCTCATCAAGGCCTTCTGCACCACCGTTGTAGTGAACTAGTCCACGAGCGATTGCGGTTCTAATCGCATCGGTTTGGCCCATTATTCCACCACCATGGGTTAAGATATTGATGTCTACTTTGGCTAAGCGCTTCATTGCATCTGCAATGATTAGAGGCTCCATTGCCTTTCGGCGAGACAGAGCAGGTTGTAGAATCTCGATAGGTTCGCTGTTAACACGCACTCTTCCCTTGCCAGCCTTTACGGTAGCACGGGCAACTGCGGTCTTTCTCTTACCTGACATGTGTACAACTTTCTTTCCCTTACGAGCCATCACTGCTCACCTCCGTTCCAACGGTGTGCTGGTGCGCCGAGGTTGGCGCTGATGTCTCCCAAGCGTACGAAGCGCATTGGGAGGGCACGGCGAATCTGGCTGTCATCACCTGTTTCGTGACCTTCAGGAAGGTCTCCGGATAGGTGGCTTGGGCAGCCAATTTCTACACGTAGATTGCGTAGTGCTTTGCGGCCACTGCTCTTTTCCTGGTAAGGAAGCATACCTCTAACGGTTCTTTTCAGAATCATGTCGGGCATACGAGGGAAGAAAGGTCCCTTTCGAGCGTGGTTTAGAGCGTATTTGTCGTGGTATGTTGCAAAGACAGATGTTGGCTTTCCAGATACGATTGCCTTCTCTGCGTTTACAATAACGACTTGGTCGCTGTTTCCAGCACGTGTACTCTTCAATAGAAGAGAAGCAACTGTGCTAGCCAAACGGCCTAGGACTAATCCGTCGGCATCATAGACGTATGTTGTGTTATCAACCAAGGATGTACACCCCCGATCCGTTTGGGTTTTCGTTCATCAATTCAGCTAGTGAAAGAACTCGTCCTCCAGCAGCTTCAATCTTCTCACGGGCTCCAGCGCTGATGCTGTATGCGGCGACGTCGTGCTTAGCCGAAACTTCACCACTGCCGAGCAACTTGCCTGGTACGAGGACTGTTACGCCCTCTGGGCAGTGGCGGCTCAAGCGGCTAAGGTTCGGGTTTGCCCAGTTACTACGACTCTTTGAAAGTCGTCGTGCGACATCTCGCCACAAAGCTGCGCCGGTCTCGCGAGACTGTGCCTTCAAATCGCCGATTAGACCGACTAAATTTGGGTTTGTCTTGCTTACGGGTTTACTCATATGACTCCCTCGATGCTATAGAAGCAACTCGCCGACCGACCACCCTGTTATGAAGCCACCGACGCGGGCGAAGTGTGTTTCGCGCCGAAGTACAGCGTTCTGCGCGATTCATTCGAAAAGAATCTCGCCTTTCGCATCCAATAATTCAACAGTCAAGCCGGCTGCTCTAGCCTGAACTAATATGTCGTTGTGAAGTGTGTCAGAAAAGTCATCCAATGCTTGCAAAGAGGTTACAGATGCTACATCTGTCAACTGATCGATGATGTGATTCAAAACACATGATACGCCGTATGCCTGCCCTGCCCTAAATGCATGATCGACCCCGCCGACCTCAGGGTCTTCCGCTTTCATTCTAGTCATTACGACTTGTGAATATGCAACTAGAGCCCCATAAATCGACTCGACTACCTTTGCTGCTTCTAAATCATGCAATTCTATCTGTGTTGCTTGAAGGGCTGCTTGTACTGCTTTTCCATAGGTAGCATGCGCACCGATTGTGTTGCTTCCTTCCTGCATCATTGCCTGGTCGATAAGACTCTTCCAATCACTCATGCTACACCCACAGAGGATATGGCACATCAAACCTGCGCTGCTATTTGGGCAAAGCGGGGACATTGCCCCGCTTTGCCCACTAGCCATAATCAGTTTCAAATCTTGAAATCTGAAGCTTCTGCGTTGTCATCGACTCCTGCTTGCTTTACAGTCCCGTCTGCTGCAACGAATTCTCCTGCTTTGGTAAGTCCGCCATAGAGTTTCGATTCATGCTGCTCTCCACGAGTAATCATTCCACCATCGCCAAGAGCAATTGAAAGGCTCTGTGTAATAGCGTTCAATGTCTCAATCGCACGGTCACGGTGGCTTGGGCCAATTTCGTGATCTGAATAGCGTGCTTCTTCGAAGATAGCAATGAATGAATCCAATTGATCTGCAGGGACCATGTGGAATGCACCACGAACAGCACTCTCGAATTCACGAGTCGTTTCGTAGACTTTCTTCATGAAACCATGTCTGCGGAAGTGCTTGACTAACTGCTTGTAACAATCGAAGATGATTGCTATGTATTCGTTTGCAGCCTGAAGTTGTAGCATTGTATCGGTTAAGATTCCACGTAGTGCTTCGACTTGGCGCCTTGCGACAACTCGCTGGTAATACATTACGCCGGCAATTGCTGCGCCCAACAGAACTATGACAAAGGCCATGATTGTGCTCGGTGTGAAGATTCCTTCGCTTTGGTCAGTAACAGTTGCCTTCTTCCAGTGTATCTCGTGAGAGATATTTTCATCGTCACTGGACTCTGCAAAGAATGTCGAGCCGGGGTAGTATGCTGTTATTTTCCAATCTCCAACACAGCTTTCACCAGCACAGGTTTTTCCTGCGAATGCCCAATCGAATGAAGCAATTCCCTGCTCGTTAGTATAGGATTCATTGCGACCTTCTACTACCCATTCCATATTATCTGAATCCCAGTATTCACGGACGAAGTAAATCTCTTCGTTCTCAACTGCTAGATCTAATCTGTCACGTAATAGAGCAATCTCTCCGTTTACATTGTCATCAGTATCCAATCCATTATTATTCACAAAGGACCATGTTGTCTTAACTTGTAGGTCAACCTTGCTTCTAACGAGGACTACGATGTCCATATGTGATCCATTCAGTACATTGCTCGTATCTTTGTCACATCCACCAGGGATATTCAAATCAGGTTCGAAAGCAACTCGCAGTAACCTGAACCCTTCAAGTTCACCGCCAGTAGTTTCAACGCCTTTCAATCCAGGGTTTTGACTTGGATCGCCACTGAACCATTCTACCATTCCATCAGACTCTCTAGTGTTGATGCTCGCAAGTGGGCGAACATTCTTCTGAGGGTCCAGATAGATGTTCAAACACTTTCCACCGACATATTGCCCATTGGACTGAGTCAGGATTGCATCGATGTGGAAGCTTTCCTTGAGGTACAAAACCGGGAATGCTGTTCCGTTGTTTGGAGCAACATATGTTTCAACGTTAGACTTGAATGGTCCAACTTCTGCAATCTGTAGTGTAGAATTGCTGAAGACATCGAACTCGGTCTGAACTGTCTTGTTCTGGTAGCGATAAGCATCGTTGTTATCCCAAGCAGAATAAGATACTGTAACACGGGCTTTACCCGCCATTACGTCAGATAGTGGACAGGTTATCGCGAAATTTCCGTTAATATCTGTGATGCCGTTGTAACAAGCAACAGGTCCTGCTGGGCTGTTGACCATCTCGTAATTAACACGGACATTTCTGAAGGTTAGATTTGTGTCTAACTCGTCGGTTAACTGTCCAGTTACAATCATTGGCTTAGGAACGATTTCGCCTGTCAATGGGTCGATTTCACTTGTGTAAACAATCTGGTCGTCTACATCTAATGATGTTCTTCCGATTAATGCGAATCCATTCGCATTGTAAGCCATCTGTACACGGAAGTGGTCATTGCCGATTTGATCGACACATGGGTCCCACTTTCCTTGCATTGAAAGATACTCTACTGCTAGAACCTCGCACCCCTCGTTAGGCAGTGTTTCACGGAACCTTAGGTAAACAGATACTGGGCCGAACCCATCAGGTAGGAAACTATCTGGGTCATCCCTCAATAACTGTGGATTCAAAGGAGATACGTTAGCCTTCAGGCAACCGATTGCTTCTGAGTCATCCAATTGTCCGTTTCCGTTAGAGTCTCGGTCAGGGATTCCATCTCCGTTTCCGTCATAGAAACAAAGGTGGCTGTCATCGGTTTGTGGTTCTGGAAGAGAAATCAAACCAGCATTAGGGGCCAGTGTTGCTACAACTTGCCTATGTAGGACGCCATCAAAATCCAAACCTTCGTAGATAACGTCGACTAAACCGCCATTTGGCGTGTTAGGGCCGCTTAATTCTCTACCACCAGAATCTCTGATAGTGGCTGTCTTGTTATCATCTGTTACCTGAGCAGTGAAGCCCCATCTATCTCCAGATTCCCTAATATTAGAGTCTGCAGATATCACATTAACGAATGTTCTAGAAACTACCCAGACGCTCTGACTGTCGGTATTTCCTTTCATCAATCTATTTCCTTCATATTCAAATTGTAACGAATAGTTTCCTAGCGCGTCTTGAGGGTTGATGTCGAACGGTATTGAGAATATTCCGAGATCATCGGTATAGTTCACACCACTTCTTCCATCGTATGACCATGTCCAGGTAACTGGAGATTGTCGAATAGGTTGCAGTGAGTTATCAAGCAATCTTGCTTCAATAGTGGTTGTAGTGTTACGATATAATCTTGGAACGCTCGTCATCTGGAATTGTGTAGTTCCGACAACTGTTACGTTGATGTAGGCTCCAGTAGCGGCTAAGTTCGTCGAGTTTCCTGTGAAGTAGTATGCATTGTTTGTGAAATCTACGCGTACACCATATGTTCCTGCAGCGAATTGACTGTACCAAGTCCAGTTGTAATCGAAAGTTGCTTCACCGTCAGCCATTACTGGGCGTTGGGTGTATGCAGTTTCCCCACTACCTAGGAACTGGCCATTGCCGTCGATATCAACTTGCAAAGCGATTGGATCTTGATCCCAGGGTTCGTTAGTCCGGTTAGTAATAGTTCCCTGTACACCGAATGTATCTCCCGTATTCATTTCAGGAACAATTTCACAGCGAACTGGGCTAGATGGATCTGTTGGGTCGACTTGTCCACATGGTGGAAGGTCGCCATCTCCTCCGTTCACTAGAGAAATGAACCAATGCGTTGTATTTGCTGTCAGGAAGTTTCGCAAATTAATTGCCTCACCTGGAAGGTTCTCCGGAGTTCCATCCCACAAACTTGGATAAGGTCTCAATATCTTTGCCTCTTCGAAGGTCACTCCTGCTGCATTGAGAGCTTGTTGATGGAATAAGGTGGCCCAATTACCGAAGGTTCCATCTCCATTGTTGATAGTACCATCCCAGTAGTATACTGCGGATAAACCGCTAACAGTCATTTCTCCTTCGATATTCATGCGGTGCATTACTCGAACTGGGAATGGATCTGAGGAGTCGCCGTGTAGGTATGGGAATGGCCATTCGTCGGCTAAACTCGGAAGTACGGATGCCGCGATCTCAATATCGCCTGCAGGCAGACTAGTGTTGGAATAATCATATCTAACAGGCATTCCATTACTATCAACTAATACATTGTGAGACTTAATCAGGTTATTCCAAACTATTTCTTCATAGCCGCCAGGTATCTGGCCGACTCCGTTGTCCATTGTAGAGTTCCAACGGACTTGCTTCCAAGTACCATTGGCTCCCAAATCCTGAACGAATGTAAGAGAGGCCCATCCATCAACATCGGTTCTGTACCCGTTATTGTCGAATCCAGAGAAGTTGGAGGGGTTGGTCCTGTTGCCAAATAATCCACCAGTTATTTCGAAACTGATTGGAGAATGCTTGATTCGGTTATCATACAATCCACGTGACCAGTCTGCAGCATAGTGTGCTTTGAAGTCGAGCCAGAATGGTTGTTCATCGCTTCTGAAGTATGTCCAAGCTGAGTAGTCAACGGTCATATTTGCTTCTGCGCCCACGAGGTAAGATTGGGATTGGTTGCCATTAAAAGCAAACATTTCTGTTACTTCAGCATAAACTCGGTATGTCGTGTTATCGCCGACAACCAAGTCCTCCGGGTAAAGGAATTGTCCAACAGTGAAGTTACCCCACATGTTGGTAATGACGTCGATTGTTTCTACAGCCGTTGTATTGTTACCAGTCCATTCGATGTGAACCTGAACTGGCAGACCGGGTGCTGGCTCGAGAGTTCCGTTTATCGGACTTAGCCAGTCAACATGGCCGCGGAATATTGCAGGGCTTTGTGCATCTAACCAGAGGGTATCTGGAATATCCATTGAAATGTATGTCGGGAGTTTATCATCAGCATCCAAGATACAATCGTTGTTGTGGTCCCAGTCGCTAGATTGTACGCCGGGGTTACATGGATCGGTGGTGAAGCCTTCTTCTAGGTGGTCCCAATTGTTGTCGGCTCGTGAATCATTGTCATCATCTTGATCGACTGCGTCAGGGCCGGTGAACGGGTCGAGTGGGTTTGCAATTCCAACGCCTCCGCCAAAGTCATCATGATCCCAGGGGTTGGTCGATTCGGTATCGAAACGTAGAGGCCAAAGTAGAACCTCGTCAATATCTTTCATCCCGTCTTCATCATCATCCAAATCTAAGTCATCACGAAGTCCGTCGTTGTCGTGATCGTATGGGGCTGTAATTGAAACTGCGGCCTCGATTAGGTTTGCTATTCCGTCGCCGTCAAAGTCGTCATCTGCCCAGTCCACTATTCCATCGTTATCGTGGTCGTATGGCTCTTGTTCTTCGCCAGTGAAACATCCGGCAATCAATTCTTGGTCGACATCCATGACGCCGTTATTGTCATCATCCGGATCCTCGGAATCTGGAACTCCATCGTTGTCGTTGTCGACGTCATAGAATTTAGGCGATTTCAGACCTTGACTCATTATACCTTGATCCCAAACTGCTTGGAACCAACCGTCGGAGTCTACGTCCTGGTCGTTTCCATCGTCGTCTTTATCATCACAATTTAATCCAGTAAAGAAGTCTGAACCGTAGTCTTGGTCAACGTCATCATCTAAATCGTCATTTGTATCGACTTCAAAGAAATCCCAAACTCCGTCGTTATCGTCGTCGACATCATTCCAGTCGTAAATTGAGTCGTAATCTTCGTCGAGATCTACCGTATTATTGGTGAAATCTCCGTCAACGTCGCCATCTTCAGAGTTGTGAACTAAGTCTGCTCCTAACTCGTCGGGGAATCCAACTGTTGATGGAGTTGCAGTATCGTCAAAGTTCCACTGCCAAACGCCAGTAAATAATCCCATCCAAGTGATGAACGCATCGCGATTATCGTGAATTTGATCATAAGAAATAGCACTCTCTACATCTCCGTCTCCGGCGAAGTCATAGTGCCAGCAGCCGCCTGTCGGGTCAGTTGTTGCAGTACCAACGTAATCTGGAGTACAGGTCCAGTCGGTTCCTTGTTGGGCCTTTCCTCCCGCTCCTTGATTGTAATTCCAATCCGCTCGTGTAGAATATGGTGAGCCGAATTGAGCGTTTGTTCCTGTTAGTGGCATATGGTATGCTATTGCATAAGAATACCCACAAGTGAATCCAGATCCAAGTTGCCCTACTGTCATGCCACATTGTGTTAGATTCATTGTACCGCCCATCTTCAGATCGTTTACATCCAGCAATCCATCATTGCCTTCGTCTTGATCCCACCAATCTGGCATTCCATCTGCGTCTTGGTCGGTGTCTAATCCATTGATTAGAGAGTCGCCGTCAGCATCGATATCCCATTCATTAGCACCGTTGTAAGAAGACCAGCGTGTGTACATGAACCAATAGAACTCGGGAACGTTTCCGCCTTCTGGTGGGTTTGTTGTTGCGTCGAATCCGTTGTAATTGAGAACAACATCAGCGAATGGGTTAGCGCCCCATACTAGATTCCAGTAATTGTCAACATTGTCAGTATAATCCTGATTGTCTTCACTACCGTCTAGGTCTGCGCCATCACCAAGCGGATAGTATGGAGTTGCGAAAGAATCCGTGTTGTCGTAGTCAACAATTCCACAGTTTCCGTCATCGGGGTCATACAAGTCAGTAATTCCATCATTGTCATCATCCCAATCAATATCGTTCGTCAATCCGTCACCATCGATATCATTGTCTACATCATTAGGGCCATCGTCCCTGTACAAACTTCCGTTTATTTGGTGAATTTGAGCATCGTTATCGAAATCACAATCCCAGTCGATATCGATAATGTCTGGGATTCCGTCGCCATCATCATCTACGTCATCCCAGTTAGAGACTCCGTCGCCATCCCAGTCGTTGAATAGAGATGAAGAAGCCCTTCGAGTCAAACACCTAGGGTCGGCATTCTGTGGATTTGGGTTTGAAGGAGAGATACAGGTAGCAATCCAAGGCTCGGAATTAGCATCCATTGGGAAAGAATCATTCTCGTTCTCGATTTGGTCGTTATCCATATCATATGGGAAATCAAGAGCTAGTCCTGCTTTCTCAACAGCGTCGTCCGGTGTTGGTGTACCTCCCATGTCGGTATCCAACCAATCCCAAATTGCGTTGTAGTTTTGGTCGAAAGGACGGAATCTGTCGTCATCTAGATCGGCGTCATAATCCATCTCACAGTCATGACCTGCAACGCCATCTGTATCGGCACCAGGTGTTTGGTATGGAGATGAGTCAAGTCCGGTGTAATCGTTTAATCCGTCGTTATTTGTGTCGATATTAGTACAAACATCTGGTATGCCATCGTTGTCGTCGTCAGGGTCGTACATGTCCAATAGTCCGTCGTTATCATCATCGGTATCTGAACTGTCTGGAGTGTCATCATTGTCGTTATCAGGATCTAGGAAGTTAGGTATTCCATCTCCGTCTAGGTCGCCGTCGACGATTGTTGTGAATGCTGGGGTCCCCGCTGCTCCGTCTTGGCCAGGGCCTCCTAATCCGTTGTTTGCGTTTCCATCGAATTGGTCGTTAGCATCAACCTTAGCTGCTTCGAGGTCGACAAAGTTAACTCCTGCAGAATAAATCCGGTACTGGTTGAAAGCCCATGGTTGGTATGCATCATACATATTACCGCTATTTTCCATTGAAGTAGTGATTGAAGAGTCGTAAGGTGCTGCGTCGTCCCAATCTAGAGTCCCATCGTTATCGTCGTCAAGGTCAAAGTAGTCTTGGCTGCCGTCATGGTCAAAGTCACACGGCCAGCGGAATTGGTCAATACGGCCGTCGTTGTCATCGTCTTCGTCATATCTACCCGATCCTGAACCGTCAGAGTCTTCGTCGGTAACTCCATCATTGTCGTGATCAAACGGCAACTGGTCTGCACGGTAAGAAATACCAACTGGTTGTCCTGTAAGTGGGTGAATTGTGCTGGATTCGACATACCTATGCATAGATACATTTCTTGGGTCAAGTCCCAAGGCTTCCAGAGCATCATAATCTATTGGGCCCTCGAGGATTCCGTCGTTGTCATCGTCCCAATCCAAGTTGTCTTGGATTCCATCATTGTCGTGGTCATATGGGTCTGTGCCTATGCAGCCATCGAATCTTTCTAATAAATCGTAAATTCCATCGTTGTCATCATCCAGGTCATTCAAGTCGTCGATTCCGTCGTTATCGTGATCGTCCGCTCCGGACTCTTCTAGCATCATCCCATAACCAGGGTCGAGAGACAGAACAGATAGATCGCTAATCTGCCCATACCTTGTAGTTGAATCAGCCCATGCCAAGTCCCACAGGGCATCATGCATTTCCAATCCGTATTGTGATGGCATTCCGCCATTCCATTCGCCTTGACCGCCTTGGTCTGTCGATTGTGCATCGCTCATAGAGAGAGGATCTGCGTCAACTAGAGTAGATTCGATTTCATAATCTTGACTCACTGTAGAGATTAGACCTAACCATGTACTTGTAATCATCAATAATACGATACCTACCGATACGGTGGATTTTCTCCTACTCTCTATTTTCTGTGCAAACTGTCTGTTTGAAAGCATAGTTATCACTCCGGGACAGGCTGAGACTGACACCGTGTATATCAAGCGCGCTACGCGTATGTGCACACAGGTATCACGAAAGCCTAAGCGTATCATCGCCAAGAATTTGTAAATTTAAGAAAGAGGTGGAGATTCCATCGGGGGCGAACCCCCGGTGGAATCAGCTGACCCGAACAATGTCGAACGGGTATGAAACGACTGCCTATTCAACAATTCAGAGTTCAAACTTCGTATATGTCGATGATTCCATCATTGTCGTCATCGTCATCTTCGTGGTCTTCACTGCCGTCGTTGTCGTGGTCGAATTGACCAGTTAGGCTGTTTCCGTCGTTGACTTCGAACCAGTCAGACAGACCGTCGTTATCATCGTCGGTGTCTGTCATGTCCCAGATTCCATCGTTGTCGTGGTCGTAGCGGTATGCGCCAGTAGCGCCACCGATTTCATCCACGTCTAGGATGTTATCGTTGTCATCGTCGTCATCATCTGCGTCATTCATGCCATCGTTATCGTGGTCACGAGTGTAGTCCTCGCCAGCTGGGCCAACGTCGTTGCGGTTGTCGATACCGTCATTGTCGATATCAAGGTCCACAGCGTCGCTAATTCCGTCGTTGTCGTGGTCGTAGATGTTGGTTGTGTCGTCGCCGTCCTCAGTTTCTTCACGGTCATCGATTCCGTCGCCATCGTCATCATTATCTTCTGAATCTTCGATGCCATCGTTGTCGTGGTCGTTAGGGTTCTGATCTAGATCGTCGAGTACTCCGTCGTTATCGTCGTCGTTGTCGAGATCATCTGGGATTCCGTCACCATCGTTGTCGTTTTCGCCGTTTTGGTCCTGGTTGTCCAGTTGCTGGCCCTGCTGCTGATCAGTTTGCTGACCTTGCTGGCCTTGCTGACCGTTCTGGGTCTGGCCTTGCTGCTGCTGGTTCTGACCGTTTTGGCCGTTTTGGCCTCCTTGGTCTTGCTGAGACTGGTCGCCCTGCTGGCCGCCTTGTTGGCCACCTTGCTGTTGCTGTCCCTGTCCGTTGTCCTGCTGCTGTCCTTGCTGACCTTGCTGACCTTGCTGTCCTTGGCCCTGTTGGCCAGATTGGCCTTGTTGACCGGACTGCTGTCCTTGCTGCGAGCCTTGACCTTGCTGACCTTGCTGTCCTTGCTGACCTTGTTGGCCACCTTGTCCTTGCTGTCCTTGCTGGCCCTGACCTTGTCCTTGACCTTGTCCTTGACCTTGTCCTTGACCCTGTCCTTGACCTTGTCCTTGACCCTGTCCTTGACCTTGTCCTTGACCCTGTCCTTGACCTTGTCCTTGACCTTGTCCTTGACCCTGTCCTTGACCTTGTCCCTGACCTTGTCCTTGGCCTTCGCCTTGACCTTGGTCTTCAGACTCGCCACCACCCTCGGTGCCACCATCGCCAGAACCTGCATTGGACTCCTGGAAATCAGGGTCGTATGCGTCTGGGATGCCGTCACCATCAGAGTCGCTGTATTCACCGTCGTTAGGATCGGTTGGGTATTGATCGACATTGTCGTTCTTACCGTCGCCATCCGTGTCGGCGTTGTTCGGGTTAGTACCCGCTGCGTACTCCTGAGAGTTGGTTAGACCATCACCATCTGGATCACCATTGGCGTCTCCGCCATTGGTTGGTGAGAGGCCGTTGTTGACCTCCCATCCATCAGGTAAACCGTCACCATCGCTGTCGGCGTTGTTCATGTTAGTACCGTGGTTCTGTTCCTCAGCATTGGTTAAACCGTCGCCGTCCCAATCAGCTCCACCGTCAGATGGGTCGAGAGGGTCGGATCCGTCACCGCTAACTGCACTAAGTGCAGATACTGCGAGGAAAAGTGCCACAAGCATGCTTACAATTTTTCTGTTCATTTTCATTTCATCTCCTATTTTTTATCTAAAGATAGAGAACCCGCTGTTCTCTCTTTCCAAATCAAGTGCGCAGCATGGCTGGGCGTCTCGGCTCGGGAGTGATACGGAGCTAACGCTAATTTCGTTAGTTTTTCTAACTGGAAAGAAGGATTTTGCACTGTCGTTTTGACGGCCTGCAAGCACGGCC
>Ga0206677_10002736_pt1 | contig 15249 bp, 28 predicted proteins | sample M130m12015metaG_FD_155475 | JGI IMG/M metagenome (GOLD analysis project Ga0206677, IMG submission 155475) | Ammonia-oxidizing marine archaeal communities from Monterey Bay, California, United States - M1 30m 12015 | ecosystem: Environmental > Aquatic > Marine > Intertidal zone | place: USA... | reverse complement strand
TTGGTATCGGAACATCTGATCCTGACTATAAACTTGAAGTTGCTGGAACAGCACATGTAACTAATACTCTGTCCGCTAATGCTTTAACTATTCCAAGTCAGGGTATGATATTTAATCAGGCTTTTGGTACAGGTGTTCCATCCATTACAATGACAGGTACTGCAAATAATGGTAGAGGTGGAGCAATAAACTTTAAAGAATCTGACGGATCGGGTGGTGCTATTGCCAACACAGCGGCAATATATTCTACTGATGGAGTAGACGGTAATTCAAATTATGGCGGCATAACCATAGCGGCTTACCAAAGCGATATTAGATTTTCGACAGGTACTTTAGCTGGTACAAAGATGATTGTTGCTTCAGGCGGCAACGTTGGCATTAATACAACTGATCCAAAATCAAAGTTAGATATACAAGGTGCAATTGCTATATCAAACGGCGACCAGGATTTAGGAACGCATACATACAGTTCATATGCTAGTCTTGTTAATAGTGGTTGTATAAAATTTACTGCAGGGTACTCAGGTACCCTAGTCGCAGGTAGAACATTTGTATTTAAATATAACGCAGTAAGTTGGAAAGCATATCATGGAACAATAACAATTGCATCAACTCAAGGATTTAGTAAACATCAGTTTGGTGGATATTGGAATAATAGCGGTGGCCACGACGTAGACAGCTTCAATGGAGCAAATGCAACGTGTGCAATATCGCATACAGGTCAAACAGTAATTGTCACTCTTACACTAACAGCAGGTTGTACTCATCCAATGATTTCGGTAGAGTATCATCAATCAGGTGGAGACGGACCTCCAAGACTCGATAGAGCAGAAATGACAATAGGATAATATAAATGACTAAATCAACAGAAATTATAAATCACTTAACAGGTCTAGATTCTGAAACCCAAGATATAGTAGGGACTACATGTCAAGTACAGCTTATTAAAAAAGAAGATACGATGCGTGATATACACGAATTTTATGATACTGAGGCAGAGGCTGTAGCTGAAGCAGATGCTTGGAAAACTGAGATTCAAGACGAGGGAGATTTAAACGATGGCAACTAGAGCAAAAGAATTAAGTGATTTAGGTAATCTTAAAAAGATTAACCCCTAGCTAAATTAATAACTAGGGGCTGCTGTCTAATGTACTTTATATAAGGACTATGTCCTCTTATTCTTTACTTGTTTATAATTTATTTGCTTGGCTTGCCGTTTACAAAATCATAAAACTTATCGGCTGCATCCATTACAGCATCAACACCCGGTACTTCTGGCATTGTTACTTTAGTTACAACTTCGTCGCCTTCTCTAGCAACAGTAGTTTCAAATGCACCTAGTTTGGCGTGGTAGTCTTGCCATACATTGTTTTGTGCCATCTCTAGCACTTTGGTGCGGATTTCGTAACCGTTTTTATTTGTGTTTACTTTGGGCATTGCTTGCTTAAACATATCTGCAATCTCTTGCGTTTGTTTTAAGATAGTTTCGCCGTATTTGGTTTCTACTGTACTCATAATATTCTCCTTGTGTGTATGTGTGTAGTGCTATTATTATAGCACAAGTATTTAGTGTTTGTCAACACCTACATTGCCTGTATCGGCGATATGATGATTAACATCTCTATGTCCTGCTTCGTCTTTTCTTACAGCAATAATAACTTCACGTAACCTAGCATCTTCATCTAAGTTCCAATAGTCTATTGCTAGTCTTGGAGCAGGAACATTCTCTATTCTACCTTCGTCTACTTCTTTAAGATACTCTGTGTAACTGTAAACGGCTTCTTCTTCAAAGTATCCTACTATTCTATGTGCAGTTCTAGGCGACAGTAAGAATACTAAAAAGTAAACGTGCCAAAAAACAAACTGAGCAATTAATATAAGCAGTCTTTCAAACCAGTTTGGATTTGCTATTGCAATAAACGTCATTAAGTGCATACGCTCATTTTCAGCTTCTGCTAGAAGTGTGCGTATTAATGGACCGTATCCAGGACGTAGTTTGCGCAGACTCTTCAAGTGTGTCCACATGCCTCCTACCATACCGGGTACAGCCGCAACTGTTTCCAACACTACAGCTCTGTGTCCGTAGCGTTCACGAAAGAATGTATCTGCAAACCATCTCATAGTTCTAGTGAAACGGTATGCAAACTTGTCTGATAATGTATTTGGAATATAGTGTTCCATGTTAGCCACTCACGTATTTGTCTTTAGGCCTGTACCAATTCTTTTGATGGTACAGTCTAGCCAATAAATTGACTATCTCTTTCTTGTCTGCATCATTGTCAAATGACGTTTGAAGTAGATGTAGAGCACGTTCAATATGCTCTATATCTTTTACTGTTAAATTAAAGTTTCCGTTTGGTTTCACTTTGTATTTAACCCCGTTGGACTATACTGTTCTCCATTATATCCTGGATAGGTGTTGTCTTCAACACCAAAGTTACAACTTGCAACAATAAACAAAAATGCTATTGAAGCATAGGTTGTGCGTTTGCTCCACAAAATGAAACCGTCATATGCGGCTTCAGCTTGCTTTTGTGCGTCAGCTCTAACCTTGTCCATTAGAGATCAGCTAACAGTGCTTTCAATTTTTTCTTTGACTTGCCACGTACTTTCACATCTTTGAAACGATCTTTTACTTCTTCTGGCTTACCAACGACTACAATAGCAATCATTCCCATTGACTTGTGTGGGGTACATTGGTAAAGGTAAACTCCTGGCGTGTCGAATGTGTAAGTATATTGTTTTGATAGTTTTGATTTCTTAGGTGCGTCCCAACCATCTGGACCAGCAATGAATTCCACATTGTGACCTTTTGATGTTGGTAGCCAAGTAATTGAATCTCCTACTTCGATGCGTGAGATATCTTCACTGTATACCATTTTTGCTCCGTCGTCTCGCTTGTTTAGCATATCAACGGAAATGTCCTCTGCAAATGCAGGCATTGATAGTAAACCCATAAGGGCAACTGTAGATAGTAATTTCTTCATTGTGTTTTCCTTTGTGTATATGTGTAGTGTGCTATAAGAATTTATAGCGTATATAATATATAGCAGGATTCACAGGCAATGTCAACCCCGCTTTATATAAGTGTGCTGATTTGTAACACTATAGTATTTGGCTGATAGATACAAAAATTACAGTCATTGATGCAACACTAACCAAGCCAATGCCAATAGCATCGCACAGTTCGCCTCTACAACCTGTTACTAATTTTAGTACGTTCATAATTTCTCCGTATAGGGCGACTACTTGCCGCCCTTTTTCTTTTCGCCTTTAGGCTTTGTATATGTGTGATCTGGATCTAACATTAGCTAGTCTTATACATATTATGTTTGAACTCAGAAATTTCATTGGCTTTTGTAAATTCGCCCATGTCTCTAAGTTGTCTAATACTCATACAATAGCTTCTGTATTCCATTGCTTTTAAGAATCTTCTAAACATTATTTTCTCTCCAACATTAGACGTTTTGCTTCTTCGTGGTAGCCTTCTCTCCAAAGTGCTTCAGCGGCTCTTGCTCTGCCTGCTGATTCACCAAATGCTATGAAGCCAATCCATATTGCAAGAAGTGTTTTAGCTATTGCTTTGCCGAGGCCTGTTGTTGCTTGTGTCATTGTTGCTACAGTCATTATACAGATCCTCTCAAATTTTCGTTAACTTCGATCCCACGCACGATTGTTTTATCGCCACGTGCAATGTTTTTAATGTCGCCACGGCAAATGCCAATGTCGTTCAATTCAAAGTCTGTTAACTTGCTAAGTTCTTTTAAAGTTTTTTTGTATGAAGCTTTACGTTCTGCACGTAGTTTCATTGATCTACGTAAGTCGTTAAATCCTTCAATTGCGTCTTGTAACCAGCTCGATGCTGTTAATACATAATGTGTCATTAGTTATATACCCCCGCTCTTGGTCCACGACCGTTGTGCGTTAGCATATAAGAATAGGCATACCGCCAATCTTTTCCGTACTCTGTTTTTGCGTAAGTGAGCATCTCTTTTTCGAACTTCCGTGTCGGAAGTGGGTTTCCAAGTAAACTCACAAGACCGCTGAATGTTTCTCTAAACATTTCAATCTCCTTGATTAAGTTTTTAGGATGCTTGAGGAAAGCAATACCCCGGAACTTCCCCGGCGGTGCAAGCACCTTTGGTGCTCGTCAATCACTTGTAACGGATGGATGATCCGCATTGTCTATCCAATGTGTCTATGTGTGTTGTTAAAACCACCATTGCAGTTGCTTTAACGCTTGTATTTATACTTTATTGTTTTATAATACACGGTATTAGAGCTAAAATCAAGTTACATTTGTGCATACTCGCTATGCGTTAGATGCATACCAGTACAAATAAATTACAAATTAAACTTGACAAGTATGCCTAACGATAATATAATAGATGTATAACTTAAATTAACCCACAACATAGAAAGGACTACGTTTGAAGATGAAAATTATAGCAGGGAACGCAAACATACCCCTAGCGCAAGGAATTGCGGAACACTGTTTTGCTGGCCTAGTTCCAGCAAACATTTCAACATTCGCCGACGGCGAAACAAGTGTTGAATTTGACGAAAACGTACGAGGCGAAGATGTCTTTATAGTACAAAGTACAGCAACTCCAGTCAACGACAGTCTAATGGAACTGTTGATAATGATCGATGCTGCCAGGCGTTCAAGTGCTTCACGAATTACAGCAGTAATACCATACTTTGGTTATGCTAGACAAGATCGAAAAAGTGCTTCACGTACTCCTATCACAGCAAAACTAGTTGCCAATTTGTTAGTTACAGCAGGTGCAGATAGAATTCTTACAATGGATTTACATGCAGGACAGATACAGGGCTTCTTTGATATTCCGGTGGACGATTTAACAAGTCGTGTTGTGTTTGCAAAAGATATTAAACGTAGTATTGGTATTGTAGACGATCCTGAAATCCAACAACAATCTACAGTGTTTGTATCACCAGACGCAGGTGGTGCAGTTAGAGCTCGTAAGTTTGCTGATATGTTCCACGGAGATATTGCTATTGTAGACAAACGCAGACCTGAAGCAGGCAAGAGTGAAGTAATGGCATTGATTGGTGATGTAGAAGGTAAACACGCTATTCTAGTTGATGACATTGTTGACTCGGGCGGAACACTATGTAAAGCAGCCGAAGCAATTATGAAAGCAGGCGCACTATCAGTTCGTGCATATATTACGCATGGTGTACTATCAGGTGAAGCATGTCAAAAGGTAGAAAAGAGTGTTCTTGACGAGCTTGTGGTTACAGATACAATTATTAATAGGTGTCCTAAAAATTGCAAAAAGACACGACAGGTTAGTGTCGCGCCTTTGTTAGGTGAAGCAATTAGACGTGTATCTAATGAAGAGTCAGTGTCTAACTTATTCTTGTAAATTAGATATGTGCTTGATGTACTCGGTCATTGAATGATCACTAAAGCTATCTACTTTACCTTGCTTTAGACCCATCCATATGCCGCGCCACTTGTCTTTAAATAACTGCCATCCTGTAGGCTTGCGATACTTACCATATGCGTTTAAGTAATGTTCTGTACCGCAATGCTTGTAACCCATGATACGTAAAGGAACAGTGGTAACGATGTCATTGTTGTTCTTCCATCTGTGATGTACAGTACCAAAACTTTTAACGTAAGTTGGCCAACCTACTCTTGGGCTACCAAATGTATATAATTCAATTGGGTCATTTAATTCAACATCACACTCACAACGATTGGCCATGATAGTTGCCATTGCCGCTCCTAGACTGTGTCCACATATCCATAAATTTTTGCCTACGTTAACAGTACGACCGATATCTTCACATATCATAGGCCAAAGTTCGTCTACTTCGTCTTTGAATCCTCTATGTACCCTACTGATTGTCTCAGCAACAACAGGAAATGCTTTCAAGTCTGCACTTATATCATTAAACTCTGTTGGTTGTGTTCCTCGACATGCAATAACCAAATCTTCTTTGTTCATAAAGCGGTATGCTTGTGCGCCTTCTCTGTTGTAAAACTCAACAGTTGTAAATCCTAATTTTTTTACTTGTTTTTTTACGTCTTTGATGTTATCATTGTAAGCAATACTTGCTAGTTTTGCAAACAATAATGAACGCTCTGGAAAAGACATTTGTGATATTGACATATAACCCTCCATTGTGTGTTGCCCCATTACTAGTTATATTTATAGTCTACATACGCTAAATACAATAACGGAGCATCACAATGAAAAAACGTACTAGAAGTATATTAGAAGAACTAAACAATCTAGATCGTGCTAGAGATAATGATCATCTAATCGAAACTACAGCAAACAATATAATTGAAAGTGCTATCAATCTATTAAATAGAATTGGTAACACGTACAATGAAAACACTGCTGGAGAATTAGAAAGACGTTTTTTAAACAGTATAAAAAGTGGTGACCCTCGTAAATTTAAACGTGGTATCCAAAAGGTAATTGAGAGCAAAAAGAATGACAAATAAACTTTTTGAAGGTGGCAGTATGCCAGGTGTAGGGCCAATTCACATTGATGAAATTAACCCTACTCTAGATACATTAGAAAAGCATCTAGGTATTGACCTAAAAAACAATGTTCTTGGTAGCGTTGGTAAAAAAGAGTTCAGCGGCGACATTGATGTCGCAATACAAGTTGATGCAGACAAAATTCCAGAGCTAGTCAAAAAGATCGAAGCGTGTCCTTTAATTATGGATATTGCAAAAAGTTCAGTTATAATGACAAAAGTTAAAATTGTAGGCTTTGATCAAAGTAAACAAACAACTAAACCACGTACAGGATATGTACAAGTTGACTTTATGCCAGGTGATCCGGAATGGATGAAAACGTACTACCATTCACCAAGTGACAAAGAGTCTAAGTATAAAGGTGTGTTTCGTAACTTAATGATTGCAACTATTGCAGCCATACGTGACAGTAGAGCATCAGGCGAAACAATTGACGATGGACGTCCAGCAGAAATAGAACGTTGGATTTGGAGCCCTACAGAAGGACTTGTAAGAATTAAACGTGTACCGGCACAACGCAAAGACGGCAAAGGGTATACTAAAAAGAATATTGATACACCTATACAAAAGCCAATTAAAAATCCAGATCAAATTGCTAAAGCATTAGGATTAGATGGCGCAAAAGATTTAAATAGTTTTGAAAGTTTACTAGCAGCAGTTGAAAAGAATTTAGCAGCTGACGAAGTGGAGAAAATTAAAACTAGTTTTGCTAAAAACGGAACAGTAAAAGATATTGGCGTACCTAGTGAACTTACACAAACAGAAAGTTTAGCAGATAGACAACTTTCTAGACTTATTAATTTAACGAGTACATTAGTAAGATGAGATTTTTTGAATTCAAACAAAATAACAAACAGCCTCTAACAGAAGGTGCTCGTATTGAACACTTAGAAGACCTAGTGTTTAGAGAACTACCGCCTAGCAAAGGAGCCAATCGTGCTTTACAAAGTCTTATCAATATGGAAAAAGGCGGTCACACAGATGTCACCGTTAAGTGGGATGGCAGTCCCGCAGTCATCTTTGGGCGCAATGATGATGGTGATTTTATATTCACCGACAAGTCAGGATTTACAGCAAAAGGATATGACGGCAAAGCAAAGTCAGCAGACGATGTAGAAACAATGCTTAAAAACCGTCCTGGATATGCAAAGAATCCAGAAGGCTACAGCGTATTAATTGACAATATGAAAAGTGCATATACCGCATTTGAAAAAGCAACTCCTAAAGACTACAGAGGTTTCTTTAAAGGCGACATGCTTTATTTTGTTAAGCCATTAGCAGAAGGCGGCGACTATGTGTTTAAACCAAATATTGTTGAATATAGAGTAAAACAAGATTCAGAACTAGGTAAAAAGATTGGAGTAAGTTCAGCAGGTATAGTTATACACAGAGAAGTAAGTGCCGACGGCACTGAAGGTCCATTAAAGAACGGCGATATTTTTCAAGGCAATGAAGTATTAGTTGTTCCTCCAGTCACAGTATCAGATGCACCAAGTATAGACGATTCAAGTGTAAAAGAATTAAAAGCAATAATTAGTAAAGATGCTGCCGCAATGGATAAATTGCTTGATCAGAACACTCTTACACAATTAAAATTAAAGAAACTGTCAGAAGTATTTTATACTTACATGAATAGTAAAGTAGACACAGGCTTAGATAATTTAGGCGGAGACTTCTTAGATTGGGTACAAGCACGTAACCAACTAAGTGGAGCAGCAAAGAAAAAGATTGCAGAATATGTAGCAAATAATCAACAAGGTTTCAATGCACTATGGGAAGTAGTTGCAAAGATACAACAAGTAAAAGATGATGTTATTGCACAATTAGATAACCAACCAGGTGCTCCTGTTAGATCGAGTATGTCAAGCAAAGACGACTCGGTAGAAGGCGGCGAAGGATATGTACTAGCACATCCAGAAGGCGACATAAAACTTGTGCCACGTAAAACTTTTAGTAAATACAACAGAGCAGTTGAACGATAAGGAATAAACAAAATGAAAATGATTGATATAGCAGAGGGCATCTACGGCGATGATCCTAAAACAAAAATGATTGCAAACCTAGGTCGCAGACTAATGGACATGAGTGCAAAAATGCCAATGGGCAAAGGTGTAAGTGACGACGATATAGCAAAGTCAAATAGAATGAGTTCTTTTGGTGATGCACTAACACGTTACAACACAGACTTTGGTCCTAAAAACATGAAAGAATTACTTAAAGTAGCTCGTGTATCGGCAGAAGAAGCAGCAGAATTTATTGAGCTTGCTAAAAAAGCAAAGACAGCAAGTATCAAAGTAGCTGATCCTGAGCCACAAGATGAGCCAGAAGATGATATGGACGGACCAAGTGATGACGAAATTGCTCGTCAAGCAGACGCAGCGGCACGTGGCAGATAATGGACTTTATCAAGAACATGTACGAAGAAGGACTAGTTGACAAACAGCTAGACGAAGATGCATGGGCTGATATACGCAAACGTAGAGTAGAGCGTTTACGTGATGAAAGAAACATTGCGCTCTACGGATACTTAGTAGGTCCTGAAAAAGCCATGCGAGCTAAGAAGTTTATTGAAGCAGCAGAAAATGGCAAAAGTATTCCTAGTGCATTTGTAGCTGGTTACTTTCCTATTATAGCAATGATAGATGACATTGTAGACGCAGGCCCGGGTGCTATAGCACAATTGCGTAATTTACACAAGAGACATCAAAAATAGCATATAAACGCTATATTTTTACAAAAAGACTAAATACATATAACAAGTTCACAGAGAAATGAACGAGTTTAACCATTTAGATTAAATTATAGGAGAATAAAAATGGCAGCAATAACAGCAACAGGCAAAGCAGTAGCAGGAAACGGCTTGGGCCCAGATACACAAATCATCGTAACAGACGCAGCAGTTGCGGACGACGCAGCACTGAAAGTAATCGTTGACGAAATCGGCTTTGAAGGCCACACAATCGCAGGCGTAGCAGGAACAGCTAACGGCGCAGGTGTTATGCACTTTGCGTTACAAGGTGGACCAACAGCAGACATCACAGGTTGTTCAGCTGTAATTACCTTTGCACAGTAAATTCTAACTACCTTAGAATCGTGATTATGGCCCACGGGCAGGCGTCACACTAAAGGCTCACTTTTTAAGTGGGCCTTTTTTTATGGCTATAAGTAATAGTATGAACTTTCGTTTACAAACACTAATAGACATTACTGAAACAGGCACTCGCCGCCAAAGTCAAGATAAATTTGCATATAAACAAGAAGCAAATTTTCAAACTGTGCTACAAACAATTGGTATGCGAGTAAATTTAGATTATGAAAATAGTCCAAGTTTTGAGCAGTTAACGCTAAAGAAAAATACATTTAGTGATAAATACATAGGTAAGCAGATGTTATGGACCTTTGATTTTATAGTAAATTATGAAGGTGCATTAACATTAGAGATGCTTAAAAACGACTTTGATCTTATACCGATCATAACCGGATTAACAGAAACTGTCCAACCAGACAAGGCACTATTTAGAACAGCAGGTAAGGATAAAAACATTATCTTTTCTATTGCTGATTAAGGCAATTAAGGCTAACGAACGAGTTTACTTAATAAACACTTAACGGAGAATAAAATAGTGTCAGACATAGCAACTACAGATTTAGAAAAGCAAAGCCTAGAAGCACACGTTGATCTGTGCGCTCTCCGATATAAAAACCTTGATGATCGAATGACAAAGATCGAAAAGAAGGTAGAAGAAATTCACGAAGATATTACCGAAGGTAATAAGTCAATGACAAAGGTCCTAATAGGATCAGCAGGTACAATAGTAGCAGGACTACTTTCGACAATAGTTGTATTACTAATGTCACTACCATCTTAAAGCAAACACCTTTCAAAAAAACTAAATACTACTATGCAGTTAAGAGAACTTACATCAAGCCTTGACGAGAAAAGAGTTTGGGCACGAAGCGGCAAGAAAGTTGTACGAAAGTATCGCTGTTCAGGTGGCCGCAGACACGGTCGTGTTGTAGCTAAAATACAGCAGTGCTTTGCAGCACCTGATATGAAGAAGCGATTTAATCTAAAGAAAACAAAAGCTAGACTGGGCTCTAGAATAGTCCGTAAGGCAAAGCGCACCAAACGAGTAAATCCTGCTAGTCGCAGAGTACAAGCACTTAACAAGAGGCGTTGATATGAAATTTGTTGAGTTTAAGGACATCGAAGAAGAAATGTTTGACGAAGGCTATGTTCAAATTGCTGGACGCAGCGGCGGCAAAATTGTTCGAAAGTATCGTTGTACTTCAGGCTCAAGAAGAGGACGTATTGTAAGTAAACCTGCTACCTGTACAGCACCAAAGAATGTTAAAAGTACAATTAACATGAAAAAAGCAAGGCGCAAATCAGGTTCATTAATGACTACTAGAGCACAACGTACAAAGACTGCTCTTAAAACAACAAAACGATTAAAGAAATTAAACGTGCATTCACGTTCTAAATTAAAACCAAGACGTAGAAAAACAGCGAGAAGAAGATGAAATTTAACGAATTTGAAAAATCAGCAAAGCGTAATGTAGCAGAACGCCGTGACATGACTGAAGAACAGTTAGATGAAATAATTCCCGCAATTGCAGGCATAGCAAGAGGAGCAGCTACACTAGGTGCAAAAGCCGCTGGTGGAATTGCAAAAGCAGGAGCCAAAGTAGGTGCTGCCGCAGCAAAAAAAGTAGGTGCTGCCGCAGTTAAAGGTGCTCAGGGCGTGGGCAAAGGCCTTGCTAAAAAAGTAGCATCAAAGAATGCAAAAGCACTAGCCAAAGCAGTGCTTAAAAAAGGTCAGTCATTACCAATGCCAACTGATAGCGGAAAAACAGCTGACTTCAAAATAGATGATTTAAAGGGTGACGAAGTTACACTAACGAACCCAAAGCCAAAACCAGGCGAACCAATCAAAACTGTACACAAGACTAAAGAACTAGATCCAATTATACAGCAAATGGTACAAGGACAATAATGAAACTTAATGAGTTGATAGACGCTTTTACTATCTATACAACAAATGAAGAAAAAGAAATGTTATCACGAATTGATGACATGATGTCCCTTGATGCATTTACTGAGCGAGAACAAGCCATAATTGAGAACTTGATTCGCAAAAGTCTAGTAAGTAAAGTACAGCAACGAGGTTCGACTTTGGTAATGGCTAATGAACTCTAAAAAATTTACACCTGAACTAGCATTAGAACTTGAGAACTTAATCAATAATACAATTGATAAAAGTTTTCTTCCTTACGTAAAAGGTAAGAGTATTCGTATAGGACATGTGATTGTCAGAGAAACTAGAGTAGGATTTTTCTTAGTGTTTGATACCAAAGAAAATGCAGAGATAGCAAAGATGTTTTGTAAAACTGGTGCAGTTGCACTTGCTAAATCTATTGTTTCAAAACAAAATGATGCAGAAATAAAACTAATAAAAACCTTAGATGATATAATATCAAAAAACTTTAATGATGCAATTTTTTACAAACATACTATTAGAGTAACTAAAGATGATATCAAGAAGCAAGTTGCACAAATGAGATACAGTGTTGCTAGAGATGCAACACAGGATGCCAAAGATAAATTAGACACCTTTATCTATTACTGATGATAAATAACTATAACAAATACATAAGTTCTATAGGAAGAGTATAAAAATGAACATTAGAGAGATATCAAAACCAATTACAGCTAAATCGCTGAACGAAAGCCTAGCAAAACGCTTTGGTAAGCGCATTGCTTTAGAAAAGTTTACCGCAGAGCAATTAGAAGATGCTCGTAATAAGTTACGTACTGATTTATTTAACGTTGAAACTAAAGAAAGTTTTAATGCTGTTGAAACAGACGCATATCAAAAATCAAAGCTCTTCCTTGATGTATTGAATGCAGAGATTACAGAGCGTGAGGCAAACGAAGCAGCAAAGCCAGACTTTTTAGACATGGACAAAGATGGCGACAAGAAAGAGCCCATGAAGAAGGCTATTAAAGATAAAAAGAAAAAACAAGTAAAAGAAGGTGCAGAAGAAGCAGCTGAATTAGTAATGGCGGCAAAAGATATGGTAGACCGTATTACCAGTTGGATGGAAGACACAGCAGAAATGCAAACTGAAAGTATGTTAGAACTAGCAGACTCAATTCGTGATGAAATGGGATCGGAGCAATCAGAAGCATTTACAAACTCTGTGAAGCCAGCATTAGAAGCACTATACACAGCATTAGAAGCAACACGTGAAGCAACAACAGCAGGTGTTGGCATTCTAACTGGCGAAGGCGATCCTGTTGAACCAATGGGCGGTGAAGAAGAAATGCCAGCAGTTGATGCAGATGCTGATCCAATGGCAGATGTAGACGTTGATGCAGAAGTAGAAGCACCAGCAGAAGACGATGGTATGGCAGCAGCTGAACCAGCAGTAGGTGGTGAAGAAGAAGCAGGTCGTGCAAAGCGTGAAAGCGTAGAAAGAAGCAGAAAATTAGGTACCATTCTTTCAAAAAAAAAGTAAATGAAGAGGCTAGTTCCTCTGAAAAATTAATTCTTGTAATAAGAAACATACTCGCTGACGCAAACTTGAAAAAGCAAGCCAGCGAGTTTTCTTTTGATGCATTAAATAATTTGATGAAAAATGCTGGACGTGAGCAGTTCGATTACAGAACTTTTAAAGCCGCTTATGATTCAGATGAACGTTTAAAGTCTATGATTAAAAACTTTAATCAAGACGGCATTACACTAAAAACTGATACAGATGCTGATTCTCAAGCACCGCAACAGGATTTGGGTAATAAAGCAGTTAGCCAAATGGCTAAACGTGCTACATCTAAACGTCAATAAACACTTGACAAACAATAACTTTTAATGTATTATAGTAACTAATACTATAGGAGAAGACATGTCTCGAACAAATGAGGAAATAGTACAGATTATCCACGACTTGATCGAAACTAGAATACAACCAGCAGTATCGTCACATGGAGGCAAAATTAACTTTGTTTCATACGATGACGGTAAACTGATTCTAGAATTAAGCGGAGCCTGTGCAGGGTGTGCAGGAAGTACTGCTACATTAAAATTTGGTGTTGAAAATATGGTAAAACACTATGTACCTGAAGTTACAGAAGTAGACGCTATACACGACGAAAATAGCGGAGTAGAACCATATTACAAGGAAAACAATTAATGTCATTAATACAAAAGAAGTTTGATTATCAACCGATTAACCGCAAACAAATAGACGGCAGGCGTTTATACCAAACTCCTGACGGAGGCGCTGTAGCAAGCGTTACTACAATCTTAGACGCCACTAGCGACAAGTCAGGACTTATTGCTTGGCGCAAACGAGTCGGCGAAACTAAAGCACGAGAAATCACAACAGAAGCAGCTGGCGTTGGAACACGTATGCACAAGTATTTGGAAGACTACGTAGAGACAGGTGTAATGCCAACCCCGGGTAGCAATCCATTTGCTAAGAAAGCACATGCAATGGCACAGCAAGTACTTGAACATGCTATGGGCGATGTAGATGAAATATGGGGTAGTGAAGTTGCACTATATGTTCCGCAAATGTATGCTGGTACTACTGACTTAGTAGGACAATATAAAGGTCAGCCCTGCATAATGGATTTTAAGCAAACTAACAAGCCTAAGAAGCTAGAGTACGTACAAAACTATTTTTTACAGTTAGTAGCATACGCCGAAGCACACAACGAAATCTACGGCACTAACATACGTGAAGGACACATCTTTATGTGTAGTCGCGGAGATGATGGTATGGAGCTCGGAGGAGAAACATATCAACAGTTTGATGTATGGCCACATGAGTATGATGAATGGCGCAACGAATGGTACAACAGGGTTTACACATATTACGAGAAGTTCGCATAAATACATAATAAACGTGTAGGAGATAGCAAGTGGCTGTTGTACAAATTAGTAGAATTCAAGTAAGAAGAGGACGTAAAGGACAAACGGATATTCCGCAACTTGCGTCTGGTGAGATAGGTTGGGCAGTTGATAGCCAAGAGTTGTTTATAGGTAACGGCTCAGTAAGCGAAGGTGCGCCGTATGTAGGTAACACTAAAATCCTTACTTCGGCTGATAACATCTTTAGTTTATCTAATCAATACGAGTATAGAACAGATGATTCTATTATACAAACAGGCGCAACTGCACGTACATCAATTAAAAGAACATTACAAGATAGATTAGAATTCAATGTTCATGTAGCAGATTTTGGCGCAGAGCATGACACAAGTGCAATTCAAACTGCCGCACTACAACGTGCTATTGATAACCTGTTTCTTAATACTAAAACATCTCCTGAAAACAGATACATACTAAATTTAGCACCTGGCTTATATAAAATTGATAATAGTCTTAAATTGCCACCGTATGCTACTCTAAGAGGTGCAGGCAAAGACAAAACAATTATCGAACAAACTGCTAATCATCCAATATTCATCACAGTAAATAGTTCTAGTACAACAGGCAATTATGACGAAACTACTGCATTAAGTGCAAGTAATCAAGCTACCAATATTGAAGTAAGTGGTATGACATTACGATACGAAGATACTGCTTCAAAGATTTATAATACTGTATTCAATCTACAAAGTTGTAGAGATAGTTATTTTCATGATCTAAAATTGAAAGCATATTGGGATGGCAACGGAGTACAGGCTGCATCGATTGCTATTAATTTAAAAAGTTTT
>Ga0206677_10002734_pt1 | contig 15255 bp, 11 predicted proteins | sample M130m12015metaG_FD_155475 | JGI IMG/M metagenome (GOLD analysis project Ga0206677, IMG submission 155475) | Ammonia-oxidizing marine archaeal communities from Monterey Bay, California, United States - M1 30m 12015 | ecosystem: Environmental > Aquatic > Marine > Intertidal zone | place: USA... | reverse complement strand
TTTTCGAAAGATCTCGCAAAAGATCCGGTTAAAGTCACGATGCTGGGTGCAGATTTTGTATTGTTTCGTGAGATGGATGGCACTCCGAAGTGCATCAGTAATGTCTGCCCGCATCGAGGTTCGAGTATGGCAGACGGTATCATCTATAAGGACGGATCTATAGGTTGCCCATTTCATGGCTGGCGTTTTGATGGCGAAGGGGCGTGTACTTTAATTCCGTCGCGCTGTGATCACGAGCCACAGGTTGTGGCTCCAGGTATTAAAATCGATGCTTATCCTACCGTTGAGCGATATGGCTGCATCTGGGTGTTTTTGGGCGATGACCCGGACGCTGCCTCGCCTATTTTTGATGTCCCTGAGTGGGAAGATGATGCGTTTCATCATACGACTAATGAAGAAATCTGGGAAGCTGACTATGTGACTTCAAAGTTTACCAACCTTGATTATGTGCATCTTCCCGTAGTGCATGGCATTTTATTTCAAGGCAATGAGAATCCGATTCAGGCACCCGAGCATGTTGTCACCAGCACCGAACACGGTTTTCAATCCGTGATGCGTGTTAACCCCGCACCCAGTGAGGGAGTCTGGAGTGAAATGCGAGAGGAGGGCGCGAAGGTCGAGTCCAGAATGAAATTCTTTGTTCCTGGTTTTACTTTGCGCGGGCAGGTTGAGATTGGCGGTATTGGTTCCGGCGAATTCAATATTTTCTATGAGTTTACGACGCCTATTGATGAGCATCGTACGATGATGCGCCATATTTTTCTGCGAAATTATCGTATGGAGGCAGACTTTGACGCCGAGCATACGCGCCGTAACCTGCAAAATATTCATCAGGATAAAGATCTTGCCGAACGCCAAAGGCCATTGATTGCTCCTGATGGGCCTAACCCGGATGGGTTTTATACGCATGATGAAGACAAAATTATGCTGACCTATTGGGGTCTCATGGAGCAAATGCGCAACAAGGGCTGGCAGCTTGATCGCAGTAAGCTACACGCTGCGGATATTAAGGTTCGAATCATTCCCTCGCCCAATCGAAAGGCTGACCCAGAAGGCTGGGCTTATCCAGCGGTAGCCTTGTTGGACCCAGCAGATATTACTCAACCCTCTGTGAAGGACCTTAAGTTTGTTGATATCGATAATGTGGAGGCAACGCGAGCTAAAGATTACGGCAAGTCGGAGCCGGTGGTGCCAAGAGATGCAAAATCGAAAGCGACTATGGAATGGGAGGATGAAGCCCTCACAATGATCGAAAAGGCCCCTGGCTTTATACAACCTATGATCATAAAAAATGCTGAAAAAGCAGCGCGGGAGAAGGGCAGCAATTTTGTCACAGTTGAACTTATGAAAGAGTTGCAGGCAAAACAAAATGGTGGTGTGGCGCCAGCAGCCGATGGCTCTGCTCCAAAGCCGAAAATGGCAAAACGTAAACAATCTAAAGGAAGTGTTATGCAGAACGGACAAGAACTCGCAGGTAAAGTTATTATTGTAACCGGCGGTACAATGGGTATTGGGTTTGGTATGGCCACACGCCTTGCTAAGTACGGAGCGAATATTGTTATTACCAGTCGTAATGCCGATACAGGTGAGGAAGCCTTAGCTCGCTTATCTAAAGCTGCGGGTGTTGACGCTAATGCGGTTGCCTATTTCCAGATGGATATCAGCAAAGAGTCTGACAATGAAAATCTTGTTAAGTTTGCTGTTGATAAGTTCGGCCGACTCGATTCTATTATTAATAATGCGGTCTATCCGGGCGATTTTCAAATGTTGGGTGAAGAGCCGCTGGATAGCTTTCAGCAGGTTGTCGATACCAATATCACCGGTACTTATCTCGGCATGAAGTTCGCTATTAAACAGTTTTTGGCGCAGGGTGCTGACACCGGTGATAACTATTCCATTGTCAATATCAGCTCAGGTGCTACCCGTGATACGGGCATGCGTATGGCGCCGTATATCGCGTCTAAGCGCGCAGTTGAAGGTTTGACTCAGGCTGCAGCGTTGGAGTATTCACGGCAGGGTATTCGCGTGAATACGTTGTTATTCGGAGTCTTCGAAACCGAGAAAGCCAAGCAGTTTCATGATGCGATGCCAGAATTTGAGCAAAAGAATGCGGCTAAACATCACGTGGGACGCTTCGGAGACCCTGAGCATGATGCCGGTGAGGCTGCGGCTTACCTTATTTCTGATCGCGGCTCATTTGTTACCGGCACCACAATGATTCTCGATGGCGGTATGTGCTTATAGCAGCGCTGCCATTGGCGCACGGCAGATGCTTTGTCTTATTAGTATCGGGTTGTTTGTGGGCGAGTGTCCGGCTTGCAGCGTTGTAATGCAGAGATTTAGCCGCAACTCAACACATTGATGCCTCGAGAGCTAACCGGCGTATGGCTCCGCAGTGTCGCTTGGCCATAGGCCTGCTTTTGTGTTTGCCCGAAGTATCGCGTTTAATGGCTGCAATTAATCCGTTGATTCTGTGTTTCTCTGGATTATTCGCTGAGTAATTTCTCTGGAGACCGGCATGCGTCGTGAGATAGAAACCTTTGATGACGGTGCGCAGACTGTGCGACTTTTCGACGCGAATAATCGCTTGGTTCGCATTGAAACTTACGCCAGCGGTAATGCACTCAAAGCCGCCATCCACTATCTCTATGACAAAGCAGATAACAATGTGGAGCGGATTGTTTATAGCGGTTCTGGAGAGGAGTTACGAAGACTGTATTTTGATGTGGATGGTAATGAAATGGCTGATACCAATGCAGCTCCGGTTCGTTGGGCAGCTATGGATGGCTCCGATGAGGGTTTTGACCCAAAAGGCTCAGAGCAGTTAAGCGCCAAAGAAACGAATACCAGTAATGAGTAATTCTTTCAGCAATCTTGCCGCTGGGCTGTCGCCCGGCATTATTGGCAATCTGGCGTCTCTTGGTTACCACGAAATGACGCCGATTCAGGCAGAGAGTCTGCCGCATATTCTTTCGGGTAAAGACGTTATTGGCCAGGCGCGCACTGGCTCGGGCAAAACTGCTGCCTTTGGCCTTGGCCTAATCTCAATGCTCGACACCCGAATATTTGATGTGCAGGCGCTGGTTCTGTGCCCTACGCGGGAGCTGGCAGACCAAGTTGCCAAGGCCATTAGGCGATTAGCGCGGGCAACGCCGAATGTAAAAATTCTTTCATTATGTGGTGGAGTGCCTTTTCGCCCACAGGCAGCATCATTGAAATACGGGGCGCATATTGTTGTGGGCACGCCCGGCCGTATTGAGGATCATCTGCGTAAGCAGACGCTTGACCTTGATGCAGTGAAAGTACTGGTGCTTGACGAGGCTGACCGGATGCTTGATATGGGTTTTCAGGACAGCATTGAGAATATTATTGAGCAGATTCCGCAGCAGCGGCAGACTCTTTTATTTAGCGCAACCTTCCCTGATTCAATTCATTCTGTCGCCTCAAGTGTAATGCAAGATCCGGTAATCATTGATGTAGCGGCGAGTCATGACAGCAGTACTATTGAGCAGCATTTCTACCTCGTAAATGACAGTGCCGACATTCGGGCTAATGCAGTGCAGTTGCTGTTATTCCAGCATTCGCCTACTTCAGCGGTCGTGTTCTGTAATATGAAGAAGGAGGTCGCCAAGCTCGTACAGCAATTGGTCGAGGCTGGCTTTTCTGCTTTGGCTTTGCACGGTGATTTAGAACAGCGTGATCGCGATAGCACACTGGTGCGTTTTGCTAATGGCAGCGCAACAGTACTGGTGGCCACCGACGTTGCCGCACGCGGGCTTGATATTGAAAGTATTGATGTTGTGATTAACTTTCAGCTCGCTCATGACCCTGAGGCGCACGTCCATCGTATTGGCCGCACCGGCAGAGCCGGACAGCTGGGCCGCGCGTTCACACTGTATTCATCGCGTGAGAGCCATAAAATTGCTGCGCTGGAAGAGCTGTTGCAGTGTTCGGTTGAGCCAGAGAGTCTGCCGCCATCGAGCTTGATGAGTCAGCAGCCTGCAGCGGCCGCGATGACGACATTGCGAATTGATGGCGGTAAGAAACAAAAATTGCGTCCGGGCGATATTCTCGGTGCTCTGACCGGGCAGCATGGCATTGCTGGCAGTGACGTTGGCAAGATTGCTATTTTTGATGCCTGCGCCTATGTTGCTGTAAGTTCCAGCAGCGCCGACACCGCGGTAAAGAAAATCAGCCGCGGCAAGCTCAAGGGGCGTTCATTTCGTGCGTGGATAATTTAGTTCTTATAGCGCAGACCTATCAGAAAGTATTATTGTGGTTTGTCGCGGGTAAAAACCGGCACCTGGGCTGTCGACATCGCAGCGTTATATCGGTAGCCAGCCACGTTGAATTTTTTTACTTCCTCGGCATCGCTAATGCCCTTTTTAATTATCCAGGCGCTCATCAGGCCGCGGGCTTTCTTGGCATAGAAGCTGATAATTTTATAGTTACCGTTTTTCAGGTCTTTAAACGCCGGACTTACAATATTGGCATTCAGTGTTTTTTTATCGACAGCCTTGAAATATTCATTCGAGGCAAGATTTATCACAGCGTCTGACCTCAGCTTTTTAAGTTGCTTGTTCAGCGCATCGGTAATCCTGCTGTCCCAGAACTGGTAAAGATCTTTGCCGCGCTGATTTGCAAACTTGGTGCCCATTTCAAGGCGATACGGCTGAATTAAATCCATCGGGCGCAGCAAACCATAAAGGCCTGATAAAATCCGCAGATGCTCCTGCGCAAATTTGAGTTCACTGGCAGAAAATGTCTCTGCTTCAAGGCCGGTATAGACATCGCCTTTAAACGCCATCGCCGCCGGCTTAGCATTCTTCCGCGTAAAGGGAGTATGCCATTCCATAAAACGCTCAAAATTAAGGTTGCCCAAGTTTTCGCTGATACCCATTAGTGCTGATATGCCGCTGGGACTCAGTTTTTGTAAGTCATTGATAAGTAACTGTGATTCATCGAGAAACAGCGGCTGGGTGGCAGTTTTAGCTGGCACAGGGGTTTCGAAATCGAGTGTTTTGGCTGGGGAAACGAGTATTAGCATGCTTAAAGTGTGTCGAAAAAGTGCGGTGGCGACAAGGGCTTCTGTGTGGCTGGCTATTCTGTGGGTTGCGCTGCCCCGCACAATGACCCTTACTTCATCGTCCACGAGCGCGTAACATCAGCGCCTTATTCGGTTTTAGGGTAAAAATGACAGATGTCTGGTGTTTTAACAGATATTCCGGTTCTTAAGGTTACGGGCGCGCATCGTGCGTTTGCCGCCCGGCAGGCGCTACACGATGTGAGTTTCGGCGCATCGAGCGGCGAGATCATTGCCTTGCTCGGGCCCAATGGCGCAGGTAAAACTACCTTAATGCGTGCGATTGCTGGGCGGTTGAAGTTGGATGCAGGCACCGTCAGTGTTGCCGGTCTTGATCCGTATATTGATTCAACCGCGCGAGCTAAATTGGGTATCGTGCCTCAGGCTATTGCTTTGTATCCGGCGCTCACTGCCCGGCAGAACCTTGATGTATTTGCTCGGCTGGCCGGTTTGCGCGGGGTTGCTATTACTGATGCCATAAACCTTGCCTTAGACCGCGCACAATTAGCCGGCCGTGCCGATGACGCTCTCGGCAGTTTGTCAGGCGGTATGCAGCGCCGGTTAAACATTGTTGTTGGCGCCTTGCAGAGCCCTCTTTTGTTGTTGCTCGATGAGCCTACGGTGGGCGTTGATCTCGATGCTCGGCAAACCATCCATGCATTACTGCATGACCTGCGTAATACCGGGATGAGCATTCTGATGAGTACCCATGATTTTGAGCAGGCGACTGCAGTTGCTGATCGAGTTGCGTTTATGGCTAACGGGCGCCTGCTGGCTGAAGGGGCGGTGGCCACTTTGGTGAGGCAGGTTTTTGGTGATGGCAAGGAAGGTGTGGTCGCCTTCGATGCTTCAGTGGGTCAAAAAGCCGGCCGTATTTTGATGGACTTCGGTTTGCGTGCGACGAGTGATGAACGCCTCTGGAGTGGTCCGGTAACCGGCGGTTATGAGGCATTGGACGCTTTAGAGAAAGACCTGGAAGAGGCGGGCGCGCATGTGGCGGAAATACGCCTTCGCGATCCGGGCCTTGATGGCGTGTTTATGCACTTAATAGAGCATACGTCATGACAGTAGCAATGTTTCGTGCCATGTGGTTAAACCTGCTGAATGATCGCGGAGCACTTATTATGGCCTTTGTAATGCCGGTAGTGTTCTTTCTGGTAATGGCTGAAATTTTTAGCAGTGCTTCTGGTTCCCAAATGCAGATGCGGGTCGCGTTTATTGATGAAGTGAACGACGAGCTTAGTGTACGTCTGCTCGATGCATTGAAAGCCAACGACTCAATTAAGGTCATCAATACACAAGGGTTGGGCCGCGAGCAACTTACGGAGTTGGTTATCCGGGGTACTGCAGACGTGGGATTGCTGGTGCGTGCAGAGGGCCGGCGTCTTGATGATGCGGGAGGGTTCGGGCCGTCGCCATTAGTGCTCATTAATGATCCCTCACGTGGGGTGACTGTGCAGATGCTCAGCGGTCAAATTCAGCAGGCGTATTTTTCTGCATTACCGGATGTTGCACTCGGTAGCGTTGCGAATGTTCTTGAGGATCAGTTTATTGAGTTTGATGATGAGCAGCGTAGCGAGCTTGATGAGGGCTTGAGCGAAATGGGTGCTGCTGCTGCCGATGGGCAGCAAGTGGGTTGGTCGGTGGGTGATATTGTTGAACCGCAGGCAGTTACCGGTCCACCGATGGCCACTAATCATGTCGGTTACTACGCGGGTGCTGTAGCATTTATGTTCCTATTGTTTTCTAGTATGAGTGGCGCAACCTCACTCACTGAAGAACGCGAGTCGGGTGTTCTTGATCGTATTCTTGCCGCACCTGGCGGCATGCTTGTCATGGTCAACGGTAAGTTCCTATTCCTTGCCGTTCAGGGCTTTGTGCAGATGTTGCTCATTTTTTTGACAGCTTGGCTCGTCTACGGCGTGGATTTGCCGGGGCACTGGAAACCGTGGTCATTGATTACTCTGATTGCCTCTATGTCCGCCGCTGGTTTGGCATTGCTGGTAGCGGCGGTATGCCGCACACCGGCACAGGCAAGAAATATGGCGAACATTACCGTGATATTGCTGTCCATTGTTGGCGGGAGTATGGTGCCAAGGTTTTTCATGCCACCCTGGCTGCGTGATCTGGGTTGGTTTACTCCAAACACTTGGGTGCTCGAGGCCTATTCCTCAGTGTTTTGGCGAAACGAGGGTCTGGAGAGTTTGTTGTTGCCTTGCGGACTGTTAATCGGACTTACCGGTGTCTCGCTGTTCGGCGCTCAATGGTTTGCTGCCTATAGAGCTAGGCTATAGCTCTATGCTCGGTTTATAATTTGTAATCTAATAACCCTTAAGGGTCATTGTTTCATAACTACTGTATGTCTCATTTATTCACTAATATCGGTGTCATGCTTCTCTGCTTTGTCGCGATGGAGGGCGTGGCTTTTTTCAGCCACAAATACATCATGCACGGTTTTTTGTGGTGCTGGCATGAGTCGCATCATACTGCGCGTGAAAGTTGGTTTGAACAGAATGACCTATTCGCATTCATATTTGCCGTACCATCCATAGCCGCTATTTGGTTCGGCACTAACGGGCATCCGTTGTTGCTCTGGGCTGGGGTTGGTGTCGCTTTATACGGCCTTGTGTATTTCATATTTCATGATGTGATTGTTCATCGACGCGTTCGCACCGGCTATATTCCCAAAAGCTCGTACATGCGACGTATCGTCGAGGCCCATTGGGTGCATCATTCAACCAAGGGCAAAGAGGGCGCGGTGTCGTTTGGGTTTATTTATTCAAAGCCTGTGGCTGAGTTAGTCAAAGAGCGTGATGCTCTGGCAAAGTCGCGAAAGGACGAAACCTTGAAGCCTCATGGGGTTTCCTAGATTGGGGATTATCGAATTGCTGGTGGCGCTGTCCAGAGGTCACTGTCGCGTGGTGCCGGCTGTGTTTTGTTATCGAACCACGATGCCTTTAAGGCATCAATCATGCCTTCTGCAATGCCCAACAGCTTTCGGCGCTTCCGCACAACAACGCGCTCATTGAGTGCGCTTACGCCGCGCTCGCGTACTTTATCGCCAATTGCTTTGTACACTCCGCGTGCGGATGCCACAGCCCATGCTGATCGGAAACCTAACGAGCGTAAGCCCTGATCCGCTGATGCGTAGTAACGATCCGCCTCGTTGAGCAGCCGTTCAATCACACTCATTAGTGCTGCTGAGTATTCCGGGTCGGAGAGTTCTTGCGGAGGAATGCCAGCCTCTACGAGCCAGTCTTCAGGTAGATACACTCGATCAATGAGCGCGTCTTCACGCACATCACGCGAGATATTTGTGAGTTGAAAGGCAATACCAAGATCAGTCGCACGTTGCAAAGCGGCTTCATCACGAGCACCCATCACATAAGCCATCATTAGGCCAACAACCCCGGCAACGTAGTAGCAATATTGCAGGGTCTCATCAAAACTTTTGTATTGATGTTCCTCTGCGTCCATAGCGAACCCTTCGAGCAGTTCCAATGGGTAGCGGCCGGGGATCTCATTGGCTTTCAGAACATAGCGCAGACCTTCGAAGATAGGATCTTCCGACGGCTTGTTATCAATTGCAGCCTGAGTTTTTTCTTTAAGTTCATTGAGAATTTGGCGGGTTACTTCCGCTTTTTGGGGCTTGCTATTGAACCCTAGTTCCTGATTATCGATCACATCATCACAATGGCGACACCAGGCATAAAGCATATAGGCATTGTTGCGGGTTTCTTCGTTAAACAGTTTTGCCGCAGTAGCGAAGCTCTTAGAGCCGCTCTTAATGATGAGCCTGCTGGTGTCGACCAGTGCGGCATGGTTTAAGTCATTCAATGTTTGCTCCAGTCTTCTTCCATTAATCCGGCAGTGGCCGCCGCTGAATTAATGACCCCTGGTATGCCTGCCCCCGGATGTGTTCCGGCACCAACAAAATAAAGGCCTTTTATGGCCTCGTCTCTATTATGAACCCTAAACCAAGCGCTTTGAAGCAGGGTAGGCTGAAGTGAGAAGGCAGACCCGAGGTGGGCATTAAGGGTCGTTTCGAAATCCGGTGGCGTAAAGATTCGCGAACTAACGATTCTTTTGCGGAGACCTGGCATTACCCGTTCTTCTAGGCTTTGCAGAATACGATCACGCAACAGCGGGCCGGCCGTCTCCCAGTCGACTTTGCCTTTGCCTAGATGGGGGACCGGCGCCAGTACGTAGTGGGTCGAGTGTCCCGGAGGTGCCAGACTGTCATCCGATACTGATGGTGAGTGCAGATACAATGAGAAATCGTCTGCGAGTTCACCGCGATCAAAAATATCTTTCAGCAGCTCCTTATAGCGTGGACCGAACAATATTGAGTGATGAGCCAAATTTTCATATTTGCCCTCGACACCAAAGTAAACTAAAAACAGTGACATAGAATGGTCATTTCGCTCGAGCTTTTTAGCGGCGGGTTTGGCCGGAGCCGTTTCCCTTAGTAAATGTTTGTAGGTGTGCACGACATCGGCGTTGCTACCAACAAAATGACTGGCGATGAACTCACCACTTTTTAGCTTGACGCCGGTGACGCAATTATTCTCAGTAATTATTTCATCCACAGCAGCATTTAGGCGGATGCTGCCGCCGAGATCTCCAAATAGTTTAACCAGTGCCGCAACCAGTGCGCCTGTCCCGCCGCGGGGAAAGTGCACACCGAACTTGAGTTCGAGAGTGTGAATGAGTGTGTATATGGATGAGGTCGTAAAAGGGTTTCCGCCGACCAGCAACGTGTGATAGCTAAATACCTGGCGCAGCTTTTCATCTTTAATAAAGCTGGCTACTTTACTGTATACCGAGCGATAGGCCTGCAGTTGCACCAAGTTAGGTGCAGCTTTAACCATGCTCCAAATGTTAAGAAACGGCACATGGGCGAGCTTTTCATAGCCTTCCGCGTACACGGCTGCCGAGTATTCGCGAAATTTGCGATAGCCCTCAATATCCTGTGGGCTGAATTCATTGATGGCTGCTTCGAGCTGGGCTTCATCACCCACATAGTCAAACTCCATGCCATCGGGCCAGATTAGCCTATAAAACGGTGTCAGTGGTTCAAACTGTATGTAGTCTTCCCGGCGTTTGCCGCCGGCAGTAAACAGATCATCGACAACCTGAGGTACCGTAAGTACCGTGGGCCCTGCGTCAAACTTAAAGCCGTCTTGTTCCCAAACATAGGCACGACCACCCGGTTTGTCTCGGCTCTCGAGAATAATCGTGGGTATGCCGGCAGCCTGCAGTCTTATTGCCAGAGCGAGTCCGCCAAAGCCGCTGCCAATGACTATGGCTCGTTTTTCTGCAGTATCAGCGCCGCTCATTTTGTTGTTATTCTCATTGATATGTCATTTAAAAGTGCCTAAACGACCAGCCTATAGGGTTATCGCTGTTGAGCACACAATCGCTACTAACTATTCGTTGTTCAGTGGGTAATGGATTGGGTTTGTGTCAGATAAGCGCAGTTTGCTCGTTTCAGGCATTGGGATACTTAAAGACAGCTCGCCACGCTTTGCGTATCTTAACCGGAGGCTTGCCCGATAGGATACGGATTTTATCGGCAAGACCATTATTGCCGGCATAGAATCGTGCAATTAGACCCGCACCAAGCCCATAAAAGCGTTCCAGTACATGGCGGCGTTCTTCTGGCTTGGCGGCCAGGAACAGCATGCGGTTTAACACCCTGTAGAAACCGGTCTGCCGCCAAAGTCTGCGACTTGCATTGCGGGTTACTTGATAGACGTCGTCAGCGGTCCAGTTCGGATTTGCTCCCAGTTCTAATGCAAGTTCATCGGCGAGTCTGACGGCGTTGGGCAACGAGTAGCCGGTGGCAGGCTGAAACAGGGCAGCATTCAGTCCGGATCGCGGCACTCCCGGTAGATGATCCCAAAATGCATCGATGTCACCGCCCAGAGTGATCGGCAGCACACCATCTTCTCTGCGCAAAGTGGCTTCAATCTGCCAGCCCTGTGCGGCTGCATAGCTATCAATCGCATCACTGTAGCCACCAATAGAGATATCAGGAGTGTCGCTGTAGCGGGTATCTTCAATAAGTAGGGTGTCTGCCGTGAAGGGCAGTGTATAAAAGAACCGGTAACCGTCATCCTGACTTTGGGTGGCATCCATAATGATGGGACAGGTCAGGTGGTGAGGCGTCTTAGTGCGAACCACGCGACCAACAAACTTCTGAAAGCGAACGTCGAGATGTGCATTGGGTTTGGGCCCGCGACCATCGATTACAGCTCGGGCTTTGATTCTGCTGCCGTTCAGCAGGGTTGCCGCATCGGGGCACACCTCGGCGACTTCAGTATTGAGGGTTATGGCGTCGGAGAGTCGATAAGAGGCAACACTATCAAGTGTTTCAGAGGTGATGCTGTGGTAGCTGCCATTGAGTGTGCGCTGTCGGTTCGGGAACCGAACCTCGTAGTGATCCCAACTAAAGTCAATCAGCGGTTTGAGCCAGTTGCGCTGGGCACTACTTAAGTCCGAGCCATGAAACGACCAAGTGTGATTGCCGCCGAGTGCCGGACCCTGCTCCAGAATCATAATCTTTAGTTGGGGCAGTGCATCACTAAGACGCAGGGCAATCAGTGTATTAGCGAGTCCGCCACCCACCAGAATCAGATCGGCATGCATAGGTTCGGTCATTCAGGCGCTGTCGCTATTGATGAGGTGAGGTTGGGAGTTGGCGTGTCAAAGTAGGGCTGCAGCGTTGCCAGTACTTCGCGCAATAGCGATTTCTTCGGCCGCCCCCGCCATTTTGCCACCACGTCGCCATCGGCGTTGAGCAGAACCAGGCACGGCTGATTAATATCAAGTGTAAAACGCGTTGCCCAATAGTTATTAATGTCGATAGCGATGGGCACGTTCTCCGGTACCCAACGTCGGAGCACTTTGGCCACATCATCGACCGTGGGCGTTGGTTTTTTAAGCACACCAGTTACGCGGTAGCTTCGCAGTTGCGGGAGCGTCCGGCGAAGCTTTTTTTCCCAGCTGCCTATCCAGCGCAGCTTCCGCGCATCAGCCACAATAAGCAGCAGCGGCTGCCCCATCATGCTCTGATAGCTATAGGGTTTGCCGTATTGGTCGGTCAGATCCGGCGGCGTTGCCGTTTCGGCATGGCTTAGCGCAGAGCCAAGGAGGAACAGCAGGATAACGGTGAGTTTTTTCATGTTGCGTATTATTGCCTATCGGCATGATGTGCGTGGGTGTTTTTATGCGACATTTCTTGAGATCCTGCATTGATAGAGTGTTGTCTCAGCGATAACCCTCTGCCTGCAATTTGAATAGCTTGGCGTATATATCAGGTTTTTCCATTAATTCATGGTGCGTACCGTATTCAATAATCTGCCCTTGCTGCAGCACTGCAATCCGGTCAGCTTGGCGCACAGTTGAAAACCGATGCGATATCAGAACGGTTATTTTTCCTTTGGTGTGATCGCGGAAATATTCAAACAGTTCCGCCTCTGCCCCAGCATCCATAGCAGCCGTTGGTTCATCCAGCACTAAAACTTCCGCACCGCTGCGCATGAATGCTCGGGAGAGCGCAATCTTTTGCCACTGTCCGGTTGATAGCTCCTTGCCGTATTTAAACCAGTTCCCCAGTTGTGTTTTGAACCCATATTCCATGCGCTGAATAAATGGCGCAGCCATGCCTTTATGCGCAGAATCCTCCCAGCGTGACTCATCACTGAAACCCTCGACATCCCCGGCACCGATGTTTTCTCCCACATTGAACTGATAGCGATTGAAGTCCTGAAAGATTACCCCGATGCGTCGATGCAAGGTATCTCTATCCCATTCTTTTATATCCCGACCATGCAATAAGACGCGCCCTGATGCGGGCGTATAAAAGCCACATAATAATTTAATGATGGTGCTTTTACCGGCACCGTTTTCACCCACTAAGGCGAGGCTTTCTCCGAGTCGCACATTTAGGTTGATATTTACCAGTGTGGCAGTAGTTTCGCCCGCGTACTTAAAGCTCACGTTTTCAAAGCGAATGCCGTCTTTTGGGTCAGGACCATCAAGAGCATTGCCTTGATGCTGCTGTGGCGCCTGTTCTAAGTACTCATAGAGATTGGTCAGGTAGAGGTTATCTTCATACATACCCCCAATGGAACCGAGTCCTGCAGAAACCGCCGATTGCCCCTGACGGAATAACAAAAGGTACATGGTCATTGCACCGAGCGTAATGGTGATGTTGATGGCAGCAATAACAATCCATGCATAAGCACCATAAAGCGCGATAGTTCCTAGGAGAGTTAACAGCAGGCCCCAAGTTTCACGTCTGATTGTGAGCGCACGGTCTTCCGCATAGACCTTGCGAAAAATTGCCTTATAGCGCTCGAGTAACATATTGCCCAGCCCGAAAAGTTTCACTTCCTGTGCGTGATCTTCACGGGCTAGTACGATTTCAAGATAGTTCTGCAGTCGTGATTCTGGCGCCCGAAACCGGAACAGTCGGAAGGCATCGCCTGAGAATTTAGTTTCAGCAAAGAACGCTGGCAGGCCGGCAACAATCAGCAGTACCATGGCCCAGATAGAGAACTGAGCAATCAATACGCTGAAGCTTATCAGCGCAATGAGTTGTTGGATGAGCGCGAAGCTGCGCATGACCAAGCTCAGTGGACGACTCGATGCTTCACGTCGCGCGCGTTGCAGTTTGTCATAGAATTCAGAGTCTTCGAACTGGCTAAGATCCAGCGTGAGGGCTTTTTCCAAAATCATTTCGTTGACCCGCTGACCCAGTTCGGCGCGCAGTAACGATTGGCATGCGTTGATGCCGCGTTGGGCAACATTCAGCAAGGCAATAATGCCTCCCTCCAGCAACACCAGCTTTAATACCACCCAGTAGTCGGGAATATTGCCAGCCCGAACCAGGTTCATTTGCAGCACAACGGCATCAACGATCAGTTTGCCGACCCATGCCATTGCCGCAGGCAGTAATCCGGCGGCCAGAGTGAGCAGACCAAGTGTTATTGCTAGGCGATGGTTGGTTGCCCATACCAGTGCAAGTGCCCGCCGGGAATAGACGAATACGGCCAAGTTGCGGATCAGTGCTTCGCGCCAAGTGTTGGCCCGGATAGCGGGATCTTTGCCATGCGGAGATGCCACATTAAATGCCTTTTAGTTGTGGGTGCCTATTGTAGCCTGTTGCCGGAGCAAGCAGACGGCGGAGCCAAGCCAGAGCACTGCTCTTCGGTCAAAGAGACATCAGATACGGGCTACCGAGTAGTGCGGATCGTCTTCAGCCACTTCAATTTCGATGAGCTTGCCGGCGGTTTTAATCATTTTTTGGCACTCCGGACTTAGGTGGCGCAGTCGCAAACGCTTGCCTGCTTTACGATAGCGTTCTGTCAATGCATTGAGCGCTTCCATGCTGGAGTAGTCTGCAACGCGCGCATGCTTGAAATCAATGATGACCTGGTCTGGGTCGGTGGCTGGAGACATGCTGTCTGAAAACTCTCTTACTGAGCCGAAGTAGAGCACACCCTGGAGGTTGTAGATGCGGGTTTTGTCATCAATGTCATGCGGGTTTAGCCACACGTGTTGTGCGCTTTCCCAGGCAAACACCAGTGCTGAAACAATAACGCCAGCAAATACAGCAAGCGCCAGGTTGTGCATAAATACGGTAACCAGTGTTACCACGAGAATCACAATGACTTCACTGGATGGCACTTTGCCGATGGTGTTGAAGCTTGACCACTCGAATGTACCAATAACGACCATGAACATCACCCCAACCAGTGCGGCAATCGGAATCTGACTAATAACCGGACCACCTATCATAATCAGCGCGGTGAGAGTGAGTGCCGCGACCACACCGGAGGTACGGCCGCGACCTCCCGATTTAATATTAATGAGACTCTGGCCAATCATTGCACAGCCGCCCATGCCGCCGAACAGTCCAGACAGGAAGTTGGCGCCGCCCTGTGCAAAGCATTCGCGGTTGCCCTGTCCCCGTGTTTCAGTCATGTCATCAATCAATTGCAGGGTCATTAGTGACTCAATGAGTCCGACCATTGCCACCGTAAGTGCCACACCACCGATCAGCATGATAGTTTGTTGATTCCAGGCAATGTCACCCGGCCATGCCAGCACCGGTATGCTGCCATTGAGTTCCGTACTGCCGGTGCCTTCCAATAAGACATCTG
>Ga0206677_10002732_pt1 | contig 15259 bp, 18 predicted proteins | sample M130m12015metaG_FD_155475 | JGI IMG/M metagenome (GOLD analysis project Ga0206677, IMG submission 155475) | Ammonia-oxidizing marine archaeal communities from Monterey Bay, California, United States - M1 30m 12015 | ecosystem: Environmental > Aquatic > Marine > Intertidal zone | place: USA... | reverse complement strand
AAAAAGATGTCTTGGTTTTTCATTGACCAGTCGCGGAAGGTCGCTGTCTGCTGAAGCTCAGGGTGCATCGTCATGACGTCTGACAGGTAGACCATCGCAAACTCCTTGGGCATGCGGTCGATGTAGATCAGGTCACGAGCAAAACTGTCGACAGTCGTTGAGGTGCTCAGGGAAGTGGCCACCGCAAACTGCACAGACGGTTCCTTGGGTATTTCCATCGTGTCAGGCTTCAGCCGTATGGCATCGATGTTTGGCATTTTCGCCATCATGTCACGCGCAGCCACCCACTCAGCGGCGGCACCCTCGCCTACCTTGGCAGCGCATGCTGCGAGATAGTTGGCGGTAGACATACCTTCGGGTATTTGTGTGAACAGTTTCGTCCATGACCGTTGCGTAGGATTGCTCCGCCGATTGGGGTCGAACGCATTCAGGAGTTCACGACGCAGACGCAAGAACGCGATACCGATAGGGTTAAGACCGTTCTGCACTGCCCACTTGCACCAAGCTTCGACAGAGGTTTCGATGTCAAAGAACCAAAGCCTGTCGTTTAGATGCGATAGTAGTTGCTTAGCCCCTGCTTTGTCCTCTGCGCGGTTGCCTGTGCAAATCATGCGCACTTCGGGGTCTAGCTTGTAACTCTCGGTCTGACGCTCAAGCTCAAAACCCGCAAACCATGTCTGATGGTGGTGCGTACTCTGGGGCAGTTCCTCGAATATAATCAGGCCACCGCCCGTACCTTCGCGGAAGTCATAGAAGAACTTGGTTGGGTTGAATACGGTGTAGCCGTTGGTAACGCTGGGGACCCCTGTAAAGTCAACGACGTCGTAATTGTTGATATGAACCACAAGTATGCGATCCTCGGAATAACCTAACTCGCGGCCGATCTGAACTGCGACGTCGCTCTTGCCGCTCCCTGGAAGACCCATCAACGCAGGCGTCACCCTCGCATTGTTGCGCATTAGATCAAGGCAAATTTCTTTTGCTTCATTAATAGCTGGCATATCTCCACTATCCTCTCTGTTGGAATGTTTCACGAATACACATACTGATGCACATGTGTTTACATGTAAGCATCTATACTGTCAACGCGTTAGCAGTTTAGTGCACTAGGCTTTCTTCAAGCCACTGTGGCACTGGACGTTTGCGGTACTTTAGAAAGTCACGCTTATCGGCAACGTAAAACCGACGGTAAGCAACGACAGCATCGTCGTGCTTGTACTCGTCAGGCATAGCCTGAGCGAATGGGGTCAGCGAAGCCTCGCGTATATTCTTTGGGGGCTTGGCTAGAATGTTGGACAGCTTCCACCAAGACTTGTGCTCAAGGTAGTAGCGATAGGTATACTCGTCAGCCAGTCCACGAAAATGCTCGTACAGCCAACGATAGTTATCGGCGGCTTGCATTGCCCATCGGGTGCATGGATGGTTCTGGTGAGTTAAGTGATAGATCGGGCTATCAGTTGGTAGCGTGTCGTAGTCGAGCGCTCGATGAGCAGCAGACAACATCTGCGCACACTCAAGGGGCATCTTTACAACATGCTTGTCGCACTGCATTTGGGCAGCAACGATAGGGTCTTGGTCAAGAACAAATATATTCATTAAAAGTCTCCTTCTGCTACTTGAAAACACGTCAGGCCATTGCGTCGCCACATGTCGACCACCTGCTGACGATCGTCGAGAACGAACAAGACACGATCTTTGTCGATTGATGAGTCGAGGATTTCTTGCTTGACAAGATCGTCACGCCGAAAGTCACCGTCCTTGCGCATGTAGAGTTTGTAGTTCTCTAACTCAGGGTCAGGGTTAAAGAGGTCTTCGTCGGCGCGGTGAAGCCACTCTACAGTGTCGGCTCGGCAACGCTCTGGTCTGCCAGAACAGAATATAATCTCACGACGTTGGCCGTAGCTACAGCCGCAATTACCAAGTGTCATTTCCTGCAATACACGCAGCACAGGGTCGTTGACTACGTCATCACGTATACCGGCAAAGAACGCATCCCAATCGGGTTTGCGCTTTAGCCCATTGCTATCTGCCTTTTGCACATGGTGCAGTCGGTGTTCGATGTCGCACAGCGTACCGTCGAGGTCACAGATGATTATGTTTTTCATAGCTCTGGCACCTGAACTTTGAAAGTGTAGCCAAGCTCTTTGATGAACTCGATCATACTTTCGGTGAGCGTGTCGGTGTTAGCAATGTAGCTAAACAAACGTGCTTTCTCGCACTCAGGATACACACGGCGTGTGCCGTAGTGCGTTTCGATTGATACTTCTAGCTCCATATTATCCTCCAAAGCCGTAGGTTAAAAACAATACACCGACGATAATCACGATCATCGACAGCATGGACACGACAGCGCCGACCATCTCAAGTGCTGTCATGTTTGATATAATTTCTCGGATGAGTGTCATGAGCCTCTACTTATAGGGCAGTGACAGCCGACAAAGCGGTGTCGAGGTTGATGCAGCGGGCCAGCAGCTCGCCGTTGCGACTACGCACAAACCAGTAACCGTTCTCCTGTGTGATGGAGTGGTTGCGCAACGTACGTCGCCAAGTCGCCGTCGCTTTCTTGCTGCGGGCACGGGCTTCGGCACGATCTGCGTAGTCAGCAGAGGATTTCATCATGGAATGGCTTTTGCCGCGTATTGCGCCGACAGGTGCGGATTGATTGCGCATGCAGATGCGAGTGAACTTCTGGCGTTCAGTTTGTGCCATGATAACCTCCGATATAAATTGATTGACCTATCTCATCAGTATCGCGGGGTCAGTCACGATAGACGCGCCACCAGAGCAGCGCGTTTCGATTATTCTGCGGCTATAGCCATAGAAGGGATGTTGGCGTTGATACGACCTTGAGCAGTCGTCGCAGCGTTCAGCAGCTGCTGCACAGCGTGTTCGAACTCACCGCTATCTCCCCATTGGATTTCCTTGCGCTTGTCAGCGGTAAGATCGCTGTGGGGGTCAGAGTGCTTACTGATGTCAGCTGTCAATTTGAGAACCGCCGCTGACGGTTTCATAGCAGCTGCAATCTGGGAAGCGGACTTCACAAGCGTGAACCATGCGGGGATGATAGTAGCTTCGTCGGTGTACTCAGCAAAGACGGCCTCCGCGTCAGCATAGTCAGCGTTAGCGATTGCGTCCTTGTTTTTGCCAAACGTGCCATCAGGTCTTAGGATTGCGAAACCATAGACAGTGATCCACTCTGCGAGTGCAGTGCGGTCTTGGCCTTTGCAAGCTGTAAACAGATTGTTGTAAGCCGTTACGTCACCGTGCTGATAAGTATGAGCAGCAATGTCGCAAAGCACAGACTGAATGTCAGCGCGCAAAGTTTTATTGCGACCGGCAATAGATTTGATTTTAGTCGCAATACGTTTGTTAGTTTCTTTGATGTCATTAAACATGTGGGAACCTCCATTGATTACATGTGTCAAGCTAGGAGGCACCAGTTATTACGTTCAGTTATTACGTTTGGAATTGGGTAACGTACTGAAACACAACAGTTATTACGTTATTACGTTTGGATAGAGTAATAAGCGGGGGAACGAGACAAGCACGCGCCGACGACATTGCCGACACACTTATTTTGAACTCACTGACTATCTCTATCTAACGTAATAACGTAATAACGTAATAAACCTATGGTTAAACTACTGAAAACATTGGTAAAGCAGTTATTACGTTAGTTATTACGTTTCACTGGTGCATCCTACATTGACACATGGCGCGGATCAGGATCGACGACGCAGTTAAACTACGGACTGGTTGGCCAGACATACGGCAATCGTGCCGCGCACAATGTGTCATGTGCTATTTAACCGTGATATATTACTATATTCTGGTGGCCTAGCCCGTTGCTGAGACGGTACCTTTGGAGTGACATCGCGCTATAGTACACGCGATTGGCTTCAACCTTTTTAAACCATGCTATGACTTTTACATGTAGCCCGATAAGATCGGTGTCGCTGGTACTGGAATCCCGTCCGCTTGCGCGGAGACGTATTGACCGTCATTGCTTCGTGAGCCTGACATCGGGGCAACGCGCTACGCGCGTCACGTACTTCTGGCCTGCTTTCCACAAGGTGCAGTTAGACCCGTATCTTTAACGCGCGGTGGTTCAGCGCGACCGTCGTGCCCTCTCAACCGGCCGCGCTACGCGCGGAGCCACTGGAGCCGTCTAGTATATGTTCGGCGGTATGTGCCGCCTCACTACTGGCGCGGCGTAAATAGACCCCCCAGTGACCGACACCCCCCTCCCCCCCACCCAGCCCTTATGTATCCCGTATAACGCGACCCCTATTTTTTCCCATTGTTCCCTTTTTGTTCTCTTTTAGCCGGTTTATTGACCCAGCCCCCCTATCCTGTTAACGTGTAAACATGTCAAAACACGCACAGCACGTCATAGATCCTTCTAAAACTCACAAACCGATCCTTTCGGCAGAAGAGCTTGCAGCTATTGAACAAGACCCATCCCTTATGGAAACGGTTGCCCGTCTCCTAGGCGCGGTAAACCTAGATAATCTGTTTCGGCATATGCAAAACCCAGACATCAACCCGACGGCCCGCATAGAATTCCAAAAAATGCTCAACAAGATGGGCAGGTTGGAACCGGATACCAAGGCAGACACGGCAGGGGCTGGACCCCAAGTCGTAATCAACATCACTCGTGCCAAGGACGAAAGCGAAGCCATCATTATTGAAGGTCAAACCATAGAAGATGGCGCATGAGATCAATTTTGAGGTCATAGAGAGCCTCGATGAGTTCTTTTACTCTAAAAAGTTTATATCACTGGCAGTAGGACCGGTCGGATCGACCAAAACGACAGCCGGTATCATGAAAATACTGCACCACGCGGCGGTTATGGCCCCGTGTAAGGACGGAATACGCCGATCTCGTGCGATTTGGGTGCGAAACACGCGAGAACAGCTGCGAGATACGAGCATTCCCGACTTTTTGAAGTGGATTCCAGACGGAGTTATGGGGTATTTCCTCAAAACTGAGTACAAATTCGTCCTAAAAGTGGGCGATATTGAGTGCGAAGTGCTGTTTCGTGGCCTCGATGACGCCAATGACGTGCGTAGATTGCTCAGTTTACAGGCTAGTTTCTTCATTTTTGACGAATTTAGGGAGATTCACCCCGATATTTACAACGCTGCGCAGGGCCGTGTGGGGCGTTATCCGGACAAAATGATGAACGGTGTGGGGTGTCAAACCGACGATGGAGAGGCAAATATGCACCTTTGGGGCATGACAAACCCCCCTGATATGGACACTTTTTGGGAAACTCTGCTCACAGAGCCGCCTGAGAACGTGCATGTAACGATACAGCCCAGCGGTCTGGCCCCAGAGGCTGATTGGACGCAGTTTTTGCCTGATGACTACTACGATAACCTTGCTCACGGTAAAACTGAGGACTGGGTAGACGTGTATATACACGCACAGTTCGGTAAGTCGTTATCTGGGCAACCCGTGTTTCGTTCGTTTGATCGATCTGCCCACACAGCCAAGGATGAGTTGGTGCCGATGTACACCGATAGCCCGATTATAATTGGTGTAGACGCAGGATTGACGCCTGCGGCGGTTGTAGGGACGGTTGCGCATGACGGTCGACTGGTCGTCTACGATAGCCTTATCTCTGACGGTATGGGGGCGCTACGCTTCGTAAGAGAGCGCCTGAAGCCTCTGTTGGCTAATAAGTACCCTGGGCGGCGTGCAGTTGTAATTATCGATCCAGCGGCGTTTCAGCGCGTTCAGACGGACGAGAGAACGGTTGCGGACATTTACAAGAATGAAGGGTTTAGTATCCGCCCTGCCCGTACGAACTCAATCGCGGCTCGTATCGCTGCGGTCGAAACGTACCTGACACGGATCGTAGATGGAAAGTACGGGTTTGTTATATGTCCTACCCATGCAACATCTTTGGTGCAGGCACTGTCGGGTAAGTATCGGTACAAGATCAACACGAAAGGTGCGCGGGACGAGAAACCCGAGAAGTCACACCCATGGTCGGATGTGGCTGATGCGTTTCAGTACATGTGCCTTCACGCAGACGGCGGTGAGACATTTGGAGCGTCTAGCTTAAACACCCAACGTAAAGAGGTCGTTCGCGTCTCGTCTAGCGGCTGGACGTAATCTGTTGACGTGTAAACACGTTGATGCTACTGTACGCATGACGTCACAGGTGAGATTTTGATATGGCGCTAGGCCCAGCTCTAATTCCTGTTGCGCGTGCTTCTGATCTTGAGGCGCAAGCGCAGCGTGCTTCTGATGAGAAACAGAACACCCCTATGATTCAAGGGCTGTCTTCTCACGTTTATAAGCGATGGGAAGTAATGCGGGATCATCACCAGGACAGCTTAGAAGAGCGTCTTGCGCAGTGCGTTCGCGCTCGGAATATGGAGTATGAACCTGCAAAACTTGCTGAAATACAGGAGCAAGGTGGCTCAGAAATCTTTATGGGTATTGTCAGCGCTAAGTGTAGGACTGCTACTGCTTGGCTGCGAGATACGCTTTTAGGGACTGGTACAGATAAACCTTGGTCTCTCAGTGCGACGCCTATTCCAGAGGTGCCACCAGACATAGCTCAGGCGATGCAGAATATAATGCAGCAGAACCTGATGCAGTATTACGACGCTGGCGGTGAACCGCCAGATGAGACTGAGCTTAAACAGCTTGCGTCGGGTATGAAGGATACGGCCATGCGGGCCATGAAGTTCGAAGCGGAAAAACGCGTCGAGCGGATGGAAACCAAAATGGAAGATCAAATGATCGAGGGGGGCTTTACGAAAGCGCTGTTCGAGTTCACAAACGATATAGCGACCTTTCCTTACGCGATCCTAAAAGGACCAATTCCCCGTAAACGTAAAGCAATGAAGTACGTTGAGGGCGGACTAGGCGTAGTCGAGGTACTGCGCGACGAGTGGGAGCGCGTTGACCCGTTTAAGTTTTACTGGATGCCATGGGGCGATGACATCCACTCTATGCCTATAGCAGAACTGCATCACTTAACGCGAGACGACGTTGAGAACATGCTCGGCGTTGAGGGCTACGACGAAGACGCTGTGCGCTCAATACTTACCGATTTCGGTTCGGGCGGGTTTAGCTGGCTCGACCACAACGATGACCTCATGGAAGACGCCACAGGGCAAGACTTTGATGAGGCGAACACAGATTTAGTCGCAGCGTTACAGCTTTGGGACACAATCCCCGGCGATGTTTTACTAGAATGGGGGCTTAGCGAGGAAGAGGTCGAAGACCCTCAAAAATCGTATCCGTGTGAAGTGTGGATGATTGACAACATTGTCGTTCGCGCGGTGCTTAACTATGATCCATTGGGGCGTAAGCCTTACTATATGTCTTCTTTTGAAAAGGTTCCGGGCCGTATCGACGGCAACGGGGTCGCCGATCTTTGTATGGACGCTCAAAATATGTGTAACGCCGCTGCTCGGGCGCTTGCAAATAATATGGGCATCTCCTCCGGTCCACAGGTCGGCGTTAATATCAGTCGACTTCCAGCGGGCGAAGACATCACTCAGATGTACCCGTGGAAAATTTGGCAGTTCAAACAGTCCGATTACGCAGACTCAACACCGCCTATGAGCTTTTTTCAGCCGAACTCTAACGCAGCTGAACTGATGGGCGTATTTGATCGCTTTATGGCTATCTCCGACGAGGTGTCAGGTATTCCGCGTTACATGACCGGCCAGCATGTTCCAGGCGCAGGGCGTACGTCCTCGGGGCTGTCTATGCTTATGTCAAACGCCGGTAAAAGCATAAAACAAGTTATTAGCAATATTGACCATGACGTGATGCAGCCAATGCTGGAGCGCCAGTATCAAAGAAACTTAAGGTACTCAGATGACCCAGACCTTATCGGCGATGTCCAGATTGTGGCAACGGGCGCTATGTCACTTGTCGTTAAAGAAGCTGAAGCTGTCCGTAAGACTGACTTCCTCCGTCTTATTCTGGAAAGTCCGGTTGCACAGCAGATTGTTGGCTTGCCAGGTACGGCTGAACTCCTCCGCGACCTCGCGGGCAATCTTAACACCAATGTTGACCGCCTTGTCCCTAGCCGAGAAGATGTTCAGAAGCAGCAAGAGTTAGCTCAGCAACAGCAAATGATGATGCAGCAAATGCAGGCTCAGGAGCAAGCAGCACAGCTGCAAGAAGACGGCACGCCAAAAGGTGGGCGACAAGACAATACAATGAGTCCCCGTCCTAATGGGCAGTAAAAGCTACATGTGTTGACACGTTAACAGCTTTAGAGTAGATTTATGACATGATTGACTTGAATCTTTGTGATCAGCAGCACGTAAAAGCACTGTTGAGACTTAAAGAAACAGGTGAAACGTCGCTGTTAGGTCTTTTTAAGGCCGAAGCAGAGAAAGCCAAAGCTCGTCTAGTGAGCGCAACCGATATGGTTTCAGTCCACCGGTTGCAAGGACGTGCAGAAGCATTTGAAGACCTACTGGAGTCCGTTGAAGAAGCGGCGAAGGTAGTAAACCGCTCGTAAGAGCACGATGAAGCACACCATATACGGGAGCAGCCTACCTACGGGCGCTGTGTAACAGAGTTGGTGCTTTGAGGAGAACCATATGGCGTTGCCAAAGCAGGTACAGGCACAGATTGCCGAAATTGAAGCGTACGAAAAATCGTTAGAAGCCCAACACGAACCTCAACCCGAGGAGTTGGATACGGAAGCGGAAGTAGTAGCGACGATCGAAGCAGCACCCGAACCTGAAGAAGCGAAGCCAGCTGACACGTCACCGACGGACGTAGAGGAAGAGACTTTTAAGCAAAAGTACAAAACCCTTACAGGTAAGTACGATGCTGAAGTTCCACGGTTGCACCAACAGGTGCGAGAGATGACCGAGGCAACAAAGCAGCTCCAAGAGGAGCTAAAAGCGCTTAAAGTCGAACCGACAAAGCCGAAGGAGAAAGTCAGTTTAGTGACCGACGCAGATCGAGCCGAATTTGGTGAAGAACTGCTGGACGTTCAGCGCCGAGTTGCGCAGGAAGTCTCTCAAGACTACGAGGGGCGACTGGAGCAGCAAGACGCGGTTATCAAGAAGTTGCAGGACGAACTTGCAAAGACGGGTAGCCAAGTTGGAGAAGTAGGATTTAGTCAGAGGCTCAACCAAGCCGTGCCTGATTTCCCGCAGATCGACAACGATGAGCGTTGGGTAGCGTGGTTAAATGAGCATGATCCTATGCTTAGAGGCCCACGCAGAGTTCAAGCACAGCAGGCGTTTGATGCCGGTGACGTAGAAGCCATAGCCCACTATGTGAGCATGTGGAAAGAAACGTTAGCAGCACCGACCGAAGCTAAGCCTAACCAAGCCGAACTTGAGAAGCAGGTTGCTCCAAACCGTTCTGCTAATTCTGTGCGTACACAGAGTACAACCCAGAACTCTAAAATTTATTCGCCTAAAGACGCGGATAGAGCTTGGAATAAGGTCCGTACACTGAATACGCGAGGGCAGTACGCGGAGGCGGAAAAACTTGAAGCTGACTTAACCGCTGCGTATATGGAAGGCCGCGTTAGAGCTTAGGCATAACGTGTTAACATGTAAGCAGCTATTGAGTCGATAACCAACTTAATAGGAGGCCAAAATGGCTGCTGTATTCCCCGTCGTCGGATCAGGCGCATTCGACACTACCCCATCTTACTCAGGTGGTTTTATCCCACAATTATGGTCGCAAAAATTGAACGCTAAGTTCTATGCGAACACAATGATGACTGAAATTTCCAATACTGATTGGGAAGGCGAGATCAAAAACCAAGGCGATACAATTCGTATCCGTACTGCACCGTCAATCACAATTAACGATTATGCTGGCGCTGGTACTACACTGACTTCTGAAGTTCCTGCTCCGATCTACCAAGACATGCAGATCGACCAAGGTAAATACTTCAGCGTTCAAGTAAACGATGTACTCGCGCACCAAGCGGACATGGACTTGATGAACATGTTCACTGACGACGCTGCTAAACAGCTGAAGATCAATATTGAAAACGATACTTTCTTCAACTGGTTCGTAACCACAGGCGCAAACGCGTCAAACAAAGGTGCGACAGCTGGTGCTATCTCAGGTGCTTACAACTTGGGTACTGACGTAGCTCCAATCGACCAAGCCACTCCTGCAAACGTATTGAACGCGATCTTGCAAATGTCTTCAGCACTCGATGAGCAAAACGTACCGGAAGATGGCCGTTGGCTCATCATTTCACCGCGTGATCGTCAGCTGTTGATGCAAACAGACATCGCGCAAGCGTACTTTACAGGCGATCAGTCAAGCACCATTCGTACCGGCAAAATTGGTATGTTGGACCGCTTCACTGTGTATGTGTCCAACTTGCTGCCAAAAGGCCAAGCATCTAAAGCTCTTGTTCCGGGTCTATCGGCAACCACATCAGGCGCTTCAGTGACTAACGCTAAAGCTCGCCGCATGATGGTAGCCGGTACAAGCACAGCTTGTTCGTTTGCTTCGCAAATCAGCAAAACTGAGCCGTTGCGCAACCAAACTGACTTTGGCGACATCGTTCGCGGCTTAGCCGTATATGGGCGTAAAGTTGTTAAGCCAGAAGCTCTCTGCACCGCAATCGTCGGCGCAGCCAGCTAATCACTGACCTAACGGGAGGGGGCGCAATCCCCCTCTCACAACCACAAGGGGGTTAGTGATGGCTACCATAAAAGTAACAGACGTTATTTCCCGCGTTGAAGCGATCTTACAGGATACTAATATCCGTTGGCCGCGTGTCGAACTACAGAAGTGGCTTAATGAGTCGTATCTGAGTATCGTTTTACTGCGCCCTGACGCCAACGCAAAGTGTGCAACATTCACTTGCGCACCAGGCACTAAGCAAGAGTTGACAGCCTCCAGCGGCGGGTTTCCGTCGGCGCTACGCCTTCTTGATATTACTAGAAACGTATTTTCCGGTTCCCAAAAGAAAGTCGTACGAGTAGTTGCCCGCAGTGTTTTAGACGATCAGCGCCCCAGCTGGCACTCGGAAACGCAGACAGACAACATTCAGCACTACACTTACGATCCCCGCCAACCAAAGCAGTTTTATGTGTACCCTCCCGCTACAAACGTAGCTCAGTTGGAAGTTATTTACGCAGACGCTCCAGGCGCACACGCGATGACAGAAAATGAGCTTGACCCGGCGAACAACGACAACGAAGTGATTTTGCTAGACGATATATATTTAAGCCCGATTACCGATTGGATTTTGTACCGCGCCTATTCAAAAGACGCCGAGTACGGGGCTAACGAGCAACGAGCGGCCGCTGCTTTTCAAACTTTTAACGCTGCTATTGGCACGAAGACGCAGGTTGACGCTGCGATAACGCCCAATCCAGCAAGTTCGGTGACGTAAATGGCTACTGTAACGTGGGACAAATTTTATCCATACATCCAACCCTACTTGTCGGGTTGTCCAGAAATTGTAATGGAGTCGCACTTACAAGAAGCGAGTGCTAAGTTTTTAGAGCGCAGTGAAGTGTGGCGTTTCGAGATAGAAAAAGACTTTGCGGTTAAAAACGTCGCTGAGTATCCTATTTTCTTACCTTCAGATGAAGCGGTCCTAGAAAACGTTTACGAATTAGTTTTAGATGGTCGTCCCCTTAAAAGAATTACAGACCGGCATCTAAACTCGACAAGGTTTGAAACGAATTCTACGCCCAACAGTTACGCAATTTACCAAGACGCGTCTGTCAGGTTGTACCCCACGCCTGATCGCAAATACACGTTTCGCGGTTGGGGAGTTCTTAAAACAAAGCTGACGGCTACCGGCGTTGAGGATTGGATTTATCAGTCTCACGGTCGCTGCATTTCTTACGGTGCTATCGCGCAGCTTGCGTCGGTGCCTAACAAGGAATGGACGAACCCTGAGTTGGCTATGTACTACCGCCAGCAGTTTTCCAAAGAAGCAGACGACGCAAAGGGTAGAGATTATCGCCGCGTCAGCACCAGAGTTCAAAGTCAAAACTTTGAAGGTCGTCGGAGGAGAGCATAATGGCTACATCATTTAACTACGTTCAAGGCGATACTGGCCCTCAAATTAAGCTCTCGTTTACTGACGAGGACAGCAGTACAGCTTCTGACCTAACAGGCGCGACGGTGACGCTACACTTTAGAGCCGCAGGCGACGAAGCGGTTCTGTTTTCACGAACACTCTACGTCAACCCAGATACCGCCGATACCGGCGTAGCAATTCTCCAGTGGCAGACAGAAGACCTCAACCAAGAACCTGGCGTTTATGAGGGTGAGATCGAAGTTGTTCGCTCTACAGGTTTGCGCGAAACCATTTTTGACATCCTCAAGTTTAGAATACGTGAGGACTTTGCATGAGACTTAAATCCGCAGTTTTAATAGATGCTCTGAAAGTTGCCATCACGCAGCTTCGAACAACTATGTCTGCGGCTGACTACCAAGGGCTAAAAGTAAAAGTTGAGAGCGGTAACTTCGTTCTGTTTGCTAGTCTTTTAGACAACCTGCATGTCAAAGATGGCATTGGAGCCGAAGACGGATTTGTGTTCGACTTCTTCAAAACACTGACAGATAGCGCAGCGGCAGCTGAGAACGCAACTTTTCATTTCTTTAAAGCTCTTTCCGACGTAGCTGATATTTCTGACGATGAGGTTTTCTCGTTTTTTAAAGCGCTGGTTGATCCTGTAGCCGTAAGCGACCCAATCGCTAAGCATGTATCCAAGCCGACCGTGGCTGATGGGTTCGCCGTTTCAGACGACGACGTTCTAAACACGGGCAAAGTATTTTTTGAAACGCCTTCCGTTGCTGAGCAGATAAACACAAAAGACTTCGGAAAAAACGTCGAGGACGTTCCAAGTGTTGCAGAGCAGATTACACGTAAAACTTTTGCAAAACTGTTAGTCGACGACGGGTTTGTCCAAGAAGCGTATTCATCTGAGCTAGGGAAACCTTTTGCTGACAGTGCGACTTTCGACGATAGTGATTTGCGCTTGTTTGGCAAAAACGAGCTTGAGACAATAACATTTGACGATCTGGACATTTTTGCGGTCGATAAAGTTTTAGAAGAACTTCCAACCGCGCTCGACCAGTACGCTTCTTCGTACAACAAACCTTTTAACGAACTTGTATCTTTCACAGACGACGTCGATGGCACAGCTTCTTTGCTCGATGACCAAGAGATGCAATTTACTAAAGTAAAAACCGATGCTGCGAGTTTAACGGACAGTTTTTTCCGTCTCGTGGCGTTCGATAGAGATTTTTCCGAAACACCAGTAGCGCGCGAAACACACGCTTTTGGCTTCGGGCGACCGTTGGCGGACACGCTGGCGGCACTAGAAACTCATGCGTTTGATGCGGGCAAGCCTCTGGCTGAGACACCTGTCGCCTCTGATGCGTTCGTGTACGCAGCGGGCAAACCGCTTACGGACACGTTCTTGGGTACGGAACAGATAGCGAAAGCCTTTGCGAAGGCACCTTTTGCTGATGGTTCTAACGTCACTGACACTGATCTTATTCAATTTGGAAAAGTGCCATCTGATCTGGCCTCGTTAACCGACGCGGGGTCACTACGAAGTCAAGGTTACTGCGACTTCACTTATTTTGCGGAAGACTATGTCGGTGCTTCCCGAACCTTTACCTAGGAGATAGGCATGATTAACGAAAATCTAAAGCTATCCGGTCAGCTGAACATCGTCCTAAAGGACAAGGCCGGGAACGTAAAAGAAGAGCGCGAAGTCAAAAACCTCGTGGTTAACGCAGGGTTGGCTTACATCGCTTCTCGCATGACCGGTACGGCTAAGAGCGTAATGTCTCATATGGCACTCGGGTCAGGCACAACAGCAGCAGCTGCAAGCCAAACAGACCTCGTATCCATTTTAGGCTCTCGTGAGGCACTGGACAGCACGACTATTTCGGGGACCAACAATGAAAAAGTTGCGTATGTCTGCGGGTTTGAAGCGGGTGACGCGACAGGCGCGGTTACTGAGGCCGGTATTTTTAACGGCGCGTCTTCTGGTGACATGCTTTGTCGTACAGTTTTCAGCGTAGTCAACAAGGCTGCTGATGACACGATGACCGTTACTTGGACGATCACATTGGCTGCAAGCTAACTAAATAGAGGGGTGAATCATGGCTACTATTGTTACACGATCTGGCAAGGGTTCGCCCCTCACGAATACTGAAGTCGATGCGAACTTTACAAATCTTAATTCTGACAAGGTAGAAACTAGCACGATTTCAACATTTGGCGCGTCGCTCGTCGACGATGCTAACGCAGGCGCTGCTCGAACGACGTTAGGGCTTGGGTCTATCGCGGTGCAAAGCACGGTCAACAACAACGACTGGAACGGTACCGATCTTACTATCGTCAACGGAGGCACCGGCGCTTCCTCGGCGGCAACTGCACGAACAAACCTAGATGTCGACCAAGCCGGTACGGCTCTGGCTCTAGCAATAGCATTGGGGTAAGCCATGGCAAACGTATTTAAAAACTACACGACGGACGGAGCCGGTACTTCCTTAGCGACGGTCTACACGGTTCCCTCCACCACAACCGCCGTCATTATCGGCGCTAACCTTGCAAACGTGACTGACGCACAGATAGAAGTGGACGTGTTGCTCGGAAGCATATATCTTGTAAAGGGAGTACCGATACCGGCTAACACCGCGTTTTCGATGCTCGACGGCAAAATTATCGCCGAAGCTGCCGACACGATTAAAGTTCAGTCCGATACAGCTTCTTCAGTTGATGTAGTATTATCAGTTCTGGAGCAATCGTAATGGCAGGTTATCTCGGATCACGCCCAGTCGTCGTACAAGTAGATGGCTACCAACGCGAAGAAAGCGAGTCTCGTTACGTTAATGTATCGGGAGACGATTTCAGCGGCCACCTAGATTTTGTGGACGACGCGAAAGCACGGTTCGGGAGCAGCGACGAGCTACACATCTACACAGAAAGCTCTGGCAGCGGCCACAGCTACATTCAAGGCGATAACATAGTTATTCGCTCCGCAGCTGGTACAGCCCGACTAACAGTCACGTCAAACGATGTTGATGTGTCGTCAGGGGCGCTGAAGGTTGGCGGCACCACAGTAATTGATAGCAGCCGCGCTATCACGGCGACAGGTATGGCGGTTACAGGAACAGTTAAGCTCGATGGCAACTACCCAACAGGCAGTCGCAATGTGGCGATGGGCGACGATGCGTTAGGTACAATTTCAAGCGGAGCATCTAATGTGGCCCTTGGACATAACGCTTCAAAAACAGCTTCAAGCG
>Ga0206677_10002730_pt1 | contig 15267 bp, 10 predicted proteins | sample M130m12015metaG_FD_155475 | JGI IMG/M metagenome (GOLD analysis project Ga0206677, IMG submission 155475) | Ammonia-oxidizing marine archaeal communities from Monterey Bay, California, United States - M1 30m 12015 | ecosystem: Environmental > Aquatic > Marine > Intertidal zone | place: USA... | reverse complement strand
AAGTCTCGTTCTAGCCATTTTGCATAGCATATTGCTACTACATATGACTTTGCGGGATAAACCCAATCTTCTACATACCGATCAAAGTGCATGAGTGCATCTTCTACGATATCATCAGAAATAACGATTTGTTCATCGGTTAAATCGTCTTTGTAATTTTTGTTAGCGGTGTGAAACGCCATTTGGCTTGCTTTCCAATCTTTCATATCATTTCCCATCATACCAGTCTAATAATCCCCTATATCCGTTACAGCCGTTATCTAAATCTCGTACATATCTATAATGTTCAGTCAAACATCCGCCGTAATACGGACATTCCCTGCATATATCAGATACATTGTTAATAGGCTCAAGTGCAGCCCAGTGTTTGTACTCTTCGTAAGTGGAATATTCTTTAAAATACTCTCGGTCGTCCTTATCAAATTCAAGTACGCCAAACTTTCCCTTCGGTGTTATATATACGTGGTCATCGCTGAACGCAGAATAATTACCATCGAGAGCATCTTCTATTAAATCTTGATTAATAAACTGAAATCTTTTCTCCGTTTTTGCATCAATCCATTTCTTAATATGCTCTTCAAAGTCTCGATGTGTCACTGGGTGAGCATTCGCCTGATTAGTAGAATAAGGTTTTATTTCTACAGACTTTACCTGTGAACACATATTTAATGTAAAGATCATGAACTCTACATCAGTCGCTAACACCTTCTCAGATGCTAGAATTAAAACAGACAACGGCTTAAGAGAAGCCATCATATTGTTTAAAACAAATTGCTCTTTTTCACGAGCAGAAAAATCATACGACACACTAATAGTAATATCGTCATCATAAAAATAATTTGGCAGAGCACTAAAATTAGTATTAATATTAATATCTCCGTCATAGTACTTTCGTATCACTTTCTTTATTTCATAAAAATATTCTTCAGTTAGTAACGATATTTCTCCGCCATATAAATCAATATGGTCTATTGGATCTGTAACTTTACTGAGTACTTCATCTAATTTTTCAGGACTAATCTTATTCCTATCAGCAAGTTGAGCCTCGGTTAGATAACAAAAGTCGCAGCGAAAGTTACAATAATACGTAGGGTTTATTGATATGTTCATATTTGTGCAACAGATATTTTATTTTGATCTGATTCATCAACATAAGGTGTAACTGAACTTGCGTCTTTGCCATTAATTTTTAATATGCGAGGTGCTAATGTTTTCATGTGCTTACAATGCTGTTCTACAATTCCTTGTCTCTTATGATCTCGAATAGTCTTTTTACAACCATTACATATTTCAAACATAGGACAAGTATAACAGGCCATTTTCATTGATTGAATATTTGGATCCATTGTTAAAGGAAGCTGCTTTTTGCCGTGCTCTTCAACTTCTTCTTTAAAGCTAATAGGATAATCCATTTCATCAGCAAATGAACCGCAAGAATAATAGTCGCCACCAGGATTAAACGCACGAATACCTGAATCGCAAAATCTATTTTGTGGACAAGCAGTAGCATTGCCATTCAAACGATTTCTCATTTGAACAGTATTAAATTCCCAGTCGCCAAGACCCATTTCTTCTATTTTAACGTACAACTCATATATCTTACTTAGCTGCAGTGTAGTGTCTTGCACACCTGATGCAAATGCATAATTTAATTTGCATACAACACCCATCTTCTTAGCAAGCTCTACGTTCTTAATTGCGTTATCATAATTTTCTTCAACAATAACAGCAATAAAATCTGGTCTATATCCACAGTGTTCTAACATCGCGTCTGAACATTTCCAAAAATCTTCTTCAGTAAATTCTGAGAAATCACCTTTTAATCTACCACCACCGTATTGAAAAGATGTGCATACACCCATACGTTCGTGATTAAACAGCTTTTTCCATTTTTCAGGTTTTACAAGAAACGGCCACAAATTAGAAGTAAAACTAATGGTGGACTTATAATCATGCTCGTCTAAATGATCTATCAAATCCCAGTAATATTTTGGATCAACCATTAAAGGATCACCGCCATTTACAATAATAGTATTTGTATCAGGATATCGTTTTAAGAATTTGTAAATATAATCTAAATCAAGCAAGCCAGCATTATCAGGATCAATTGCGGTTGAAGAGCAAAATGAGCATTTGAAGTTGCAGGCCTCGGTTGGTTTTATTATGAGATCCAATTTTTTTCCTCCGCCAGCTTTAACATTAACGACTTAGGTGCAGGACATACATCATCCATCCATTGCAATTGGTGACAGTCAGAGTGACACAAATCGAATACAGGACAGCTATAACATCTCATATCACGTACATGTAATTCTGAAGCAATGATTTCCATACGCTTATAACAACCACGAACCTTTGGAACTGGTTCGCTAATATGACCATAATGATCTGTAGGAGCAGAGTTGGGACAACCGGCAATAGTACCGTCGGCATTAATTGTATGAAGCTTCTGTTCACAATCTCTACAGAATGTTCCGTTACGTGTTTCACCGTGATCAAATTTGTCGTATACAGATTGTAAGAACGAATTGTGTACTGGGTGACCCTTTGTTCTTTCATGCATACGCATCCAGAAGTCATCGAGCTCTTTATTGTGAGGGAATATATCAAGATTAATTGTAGCATTACCATTATGAGTTAAACGCTCGTATGCGATATCCCATATACCTAATGAATGCATATAATCAGCAATCTCAAGAGGATCCATTTTAACAACATCTTTAGATACAGAAATAAAGCATTTAATTTTCATTCCACGAGAAGTTAAAAGCTTAACATTATCTTCCCAAAGTTTTCTTTGCTTCTCATTAGCAAATCTTATATTTGGATCCCAAGAAGTACCCATATAGTCAATGTTTTCTTCGAAGAATTTTAGATGTTCGTCTCTTATTTTGAATACTAAATTAGTAGTGATGCCATGCGTACAACGATCACCCCAATGCTCTTTTGTTATATTATAAAACTCTAGAATATCTTCCATTGGAGCAAGCATCGGTTCACCGCCGTGATACTCAAAATGTATAGCTTTATCGCACGTATCAGAATCTAAACCATTGCACCACTCAGCGGTTTCCTTTGGTTTGAAATATATTTTTCTACCTTTGCTGCCTGACGTAAAACAGTGAGAGCAATTAAGATTGCACGTCTCCGTTGTTTTTACGTAAACCATCAAGTGTTTCTGTGTCGCGAATGCCATAACTCACCATCAATGCCTTTTTATAATTTAGTGCCCTGTGCTCTGTGTTTGGCGGTATTATTACAGACTCACCAGGCTTCAATACTACTTCGTTTCCTTCGATTTCCATATGCTTAGTACCATCTAAACATTCTATGATAACTTTTACAGGATCTGTATGAACATCAAAAGTTGGCCCATTTGTCTTATTAAAGAAAATATGAGCGGTTTGATTTATATATCCATAATGCTTTTCCATCTGCTCGACTTTAATCGTATTGTCGCTCATAAGCAGACTTAAAATCTTAGGTTGGTATTCCCAAAATGAATCGTGGAACAAATAATGCTGTAAACCCTTTGAGTCTATATATGAGACGTCGTGGTTATTGTAGCATTGTTCGCTCAATACAAAATCTTCAAACTCTAAAAAGTTCATTGCACTACTCCATCATAATTTATATTATAACATAGAATTTAAGGAATGTAAACAGTTAATTTGTGAAAAAGATGTCTTTTATTCTATCAAGTTCTTCTTCATCAGTGCCATCAGCTAATGTAAACTTCTTACGATATCCGTTCTTATCAGCTTCTGGCGTATATTCAGACCAGTTATACATTTCTTCAGCAGGAGAGTCGTAGTTAAAAAGATTATTTATCATATTTTCCTTAGGTGCGATACAGCGATCTACGCCAAGGTAATCTCTTAATAGGATAATCTTTCGGTTGTAACAGGAAAATAGCATTGGGCAGGTTTCGCACTCAGTGCCTTTTGCTCTGTTAAATTGTGACGACATGATTGGTTCTACATCATCAAATGATTCTATTTTAAATATATCATCTTCAACGACCATGTTTTCATATAAGAATGGAGATAACCACCAATTGCCTTTCTTGTAATTTAAAACGGTGTAGTTCATGCCTGCGTGTGAGTGATCGACCATAATATTATTAATTCGTGTTCCAGCCGCTAACATATCAAAATATTCGTTGAACTTATCAATAGTTGCGAGCGTAACATGAGGTTTAGCTGATCGAGATACTGAAGGGATAAAGTCTATGGTTGTAGTAAATTCTTTTACTGCTTTATCGTGCAAATTTTTATAATCTAAACCATAGTCTTTAATATTAAGTAAAAATGTATATACGACGTCGTGTTCTACATTATCACTAATATATTTGAGCTTGCGTTTAATGTTTTCTGCGTAATTAATTTGATTTTGAAACTTAAAAGGATCAATTGCAATCCCTATTTCAATTTCAGTATTTAAGTTAATATTTTTACCAAGCCATTTAACCCACGGCTCAAGTTTATCATCTATTAAAGTTGTTATAAAAGCAAGTATTGGAGAATGCTCATTGATCATATCAACCAAATGAGGCATTACATCATAGAAGTTTTCTGAAGATAAGAAATCAGTTGGACCAATAATAATTTCATCTATTAATATACCACGAGATGATATATCATCTACAAATTTTATTGCATCTTTAAATTGGTGCTCGTCGCTTGCGTTTCCCCTGCGATGGACAAAACAACCAGGGCACTTGTGTTTGCACCCATCAAGAACATCTAGTTGTAACTTTACTGCTGAAACTGGTTTTGTTTTTGTTTCAGTGGTGAGCGCATGATAAAGATTATTCTTTATTATGGACATTAGACTTATGCCGGATTTTGGATCTCTGGTAAAAGCAATCCAGGTGGCAAAAAGTTAAGAACGTTTGGAATGACATTGGTGTCGTTTAGCATAACAAATAAGTCGCTGCCATTATACTTTGGTTTATCATTGTATAAGTTAATATTATATTCATCGCTTATTCCATCATAAGTAGTTATAACAAGGAACATATCCCAAACACATTGAACCATCATAGCAACATTTGGGCCACATTTTGTTGGTTTATCAACAGCAGTAATATCGTTTAAAGTTGTTTCTAAGTCAAAGTGTGTCTTTTTATCTTCATCGCTTAAATTATCCCACGCGTGTTGAAGAACAAAAGGAATAAGACCTTTAACGTTTTCAATGAGTTCGTCGAGCAAGTCTCCTTGATTTTCAATAAACTCAGCGATTTGATTTTCGTCAAATAGGCTATATAGTTGCATTTCTAATTGCGATAACTCGTGGCCATATTTTGTTTTGATAATGTTTGTAAGGATTCTTGCAAGGATAGGAGCATCTACTAAAAAGTCTGTTTTAATATATTCAACAAGTAGATCTTCATCTACTGCAGAAAACGTTGCATAGAAATTAGTATTTGCAAGATATATCATAATATGCGCAGGAGATAATTTTAATCTCGACTCAGCATAATTTACCCACAAAACAAATTTCTTATCTGGGTCTTCGCCTTTATCTTTATAGATTGCTACGAGATCTTGAGGAGACAGTGGCAGTGCATAGCATTTCTTTTCGGAAAGGTCTGTAACTACATGCCTAATAACTTTGTTTTCTTCGTCAACTACTTCAAATTCTGTGTCTAAGTGTGTTTCATTACTCATTCTATAATCACCTTTAAATTATACTAAACTGTATTTATGTATTAAATACGGAATCCTATTTTGTCTTTTAGCAAAAAACTGTACTTCAGCTTCAAGTAATTTTAATTCTGCTGATAGGTTATTAATATCCCAAGTTTGTTCTAATATTTTTTTAGTCATTGGAATCATATAATTGAGTTCGTTGTATTCATCATTATATTCCCAACTCGTAATACCATCTGATTTCGCGGCGTGGGCTGCTTTAAAATCTGCATTATCTTTTACTTTATTCCATAAATCTGCAAGAGCATAGAAAGGAACGGTCCAATTTCTATTTTCTGCTGTGTGCGGTTCTACAAAAACCCTATTGATAAAATCTGCTTTATCAGTGGCTAATCTATTTTCTGCTGTAGCGTTTGCGTTCATCCAATCAATTACTGCACAAATATAAGCTAAATCTCTGCGCATACCCGTAAATTGTTCCATAATGTCTCTAGTAATTTCACTAGAATGTATCGTGAACTTTTCAATAATAAGAGACTTTACTGCATCACAAGGATAATAATCATTTAAGAAGAACAACAAATCGTAACTAAAGTTCTTACCGTTTTCGTATTGAACAGTAAACGCAGGTTTATCTGCATCTGCTAAAATTTGATTACAATATCCTAAAGTATCTTGGAATAATGTTGAATCATTCATGATTGTTAAGAGAGCATCAGATTCACAAACCTTAGTAACAAACTCTGCCGCAATTTGATCTACACTTGTTGCATGACTAGCATAAAAACCAGAAGCCGTTAATAGACCCTGAGTATATCTAACATATATATCCAACATGTCAGCTTCATCTGTATAAGCAACAATACACTTATCACTGTTTTCTATAAATTCTATAGTACTTGCATCTTCCCACTCAACAAACTCAATCAGATCAGTTGAACCAGTCCTCATAGCTTCTGCTTCTTCCAAAAGTTGGTTCGGTAAAAGTTGATGCCCTTCCTCAGATGGTTCTACAATTTTAATTACGCGAGGAGTTCTAGTATGATAGAAATTATTTACCTCACTAATAATTGTACCACAGTTAGTGATATTTGTCAAATATTTTTTGTTATTTAAATAATAATAACTTTGGCCAATCATGAAGCCTCTCCTAATTTTTTAAGTGCATCATCATTCCATGTAAAATCAAATGGATTATAATGATCTAATACATCTTTGTTAAGAACACAACCATTAATATTTAATGTATCTTGTGCCTCGAATATTAATCTGTTTGCACATGCTACCGCGAATTGACAACCGTTGCAATCTTTTACTTTGCTTGATCTATTTATTCCTTTAGTAACAAGCTCATGTTTTCTATCTAAGATCTCTTCAAACGTTAAACCAGTAACATCGAGATTTCTGTTTTCAAGGAAGAATGCTTGTTCATATAAGTTTACATTAAGGTGTGTTGTCGGTCCGTCTTTACCAGGAACAATTGTTATTCCCATAAAGTTAATTGAGTTACAATATAGATTAGCCATTGACATAACAGCTTCGGTGTGATTATTTTCATCAATAACGTTACCTAGCCAATTATTCCAACCCATTAAATTACTACGTTGAATTAACTGATTACGAGCTCTTGAGAATGCAGGGTTCATTTCAACAATTGTTTCATAATCTCTTACTGAACGTTTTAAAATTTTGTTATATGTTTCTTTATCTATTTTCTTACCAACAACATTAGATGCTTGTAAAGTCCAAGACCAATCCATTTGCTTTGGTGTATTCTCTTTAAAGAATTTAACTTTACGCATTACTTCTTCGTAATAAACTATATCATTAAGCATTTGATCTATTTTACCAATTGGCATAATAAATTCGATAATCATTTCACGTCTAAATTTATCTTCGTCATCAAGAATATCAAATATTTCTTTTACACGTTCCATAGTTGCTACATCAAACTTCGCGGGAGCGGCGATACGAGCATGTTCATGTTCTCGCATGATATCATGTACAACTGGATTATTTAAAACTCTTTCAGTATTACTTGCGCTAAATATATCGGTTGGACCTATAACAAATTCTCTTAGATTCATACCAGTACGTTTAACACCATCGGCTAATTCTTTTGCTCTGTCAATAATTTGTTGATTCATCGATGCATCAATATTCTTATCTACAAAACAACCTAGACAAGCTTGTTCGCATCCAGATAATACTTCCATTTGAATTAGAATATCATACTTATATGCATCAGATGGCGGAAGCATATCCGGTCCTGAATATTTCATTTGTCTACAGTATGATTTTTGCATTGTCATTTTATCTTCTCCCTCGTGATGAATGGCAGTTTTGGTGGCAACTTCCGTGACAAACTCTTGCATTCACTGTACGATTTGTTATTCTTGGTTCTATTACGTCAACAGTTCTTCTTACTAAATCTTCCATAGTGTCTACGATATCTTGCGGATTAATTACATTACCGGTGTTAATTCCAGAATCTACATAGTTATTATAGATGCTATTAGATGCACCTGTATATTCAAATCGAGCGTATCTATTTACATTAATAGTAGAGCTGGTACCGCCACTTGGGCTATTACCAAACAACCTTACACTTCGTGTATATGTAGTTATTCTAAATGTAACAGTTTTATCAAATGTTCTCAATTGTGAGCCGCCGTAGGATTGAACCCAACTGTTGACGTCACTTCTCTTCATAACCATTAGCGTCTACCTCTTGATGAATGACACGCATTGTGACAACTACTATGACATACAAGAGCACTAACGTTTCTTTGTGTCATTCTACTTTCAATTAAATCTACAGTTCTTCTTACAACTCTAGAAATGGTATTATATACATCATCGTCGTGTATAAGCTGCCCAGTATATATTCCGCCATCGAGATAACCATTATATACAGAATTTGAAGCGCTAACATATTCAAACCTGTGATAATAATTTCGAGTAACAGCTACACTGGTGGTGCCTTGTCTTGGCCAGTTGTAGCCTGCCGGGCCAACCCAAGTGCCTCTAGTCCAAGTCTGAACTGTTAGCCTCATAGTCTTATCAAACGTGCGAAGCTGCCGTCCGCATTGCGTTTGTGCATTAGCATTTAATGTTGCATATGATGCCATATTATACTTTAACCTCTACTTCACCATTTTCACTATCGCTTAGTGCGATACCAATTATATCATAGCTATTTATACCAGGTGTACCATAGTCAACTCCCTTAGCTTTACCGTCACCAGCTGGAATTACCCATTGGCCTTTCTTAACGTCTTCACTTACTTTACATGGAACACGTCCTTTAAGCGCAATGAATGGATTCATTTTTGCTTTCTTGGATTTACTTCCTGGCTCAATACCCATGTCGTTCATTTGAACAGCAGGGTTAGTTGATATAACACCTAGCAAAGGCATTCCTGGTTGCCATAGAGTAGCTTCAGAATCACCGTCAAGATTAACACCTAGCACAGTTGCATTTTCATAGATGTCGTCAGCAGAATATCTTTCCGCCAAGTCAGCCCATTGAGCTGAAGTAGCTGTACCAACATATAGACCGTTGTTATCAATGTAAGATCTGTCAGCACCGTTACGACGGAATTGAACAATCCGGTTTGAGTTACCACCTGCTTCGATATAGAAACGATCTGCGTAGTATTCAATCTTACCAGCATCGTTACCAATGTTACCAGTCCAAGATTGGTTACCAGATTCGATGAATCTTAGAGTTGGTGCGTACCCATCAGTATGACGAGTTTGTAATTGCCATTGACCAGCAGCGTTCATATCACCTGCCCAAGTTCTATCACCGTACAACCAACGACACATTGTACCGTTATATGTCGCTCTAAGCTGTAGATTCATTGGGCCGCTGTTATTGTTACTAGTAATAGCGTAGAAATAGCGTTTGTACGAGTAGGCGTGAGCACCGGTCGCCGTGTTGTAAATACCTTCTTTATCATTATCGTTACGGAACCAGTTACGAGCATAAACCTCGTTAGCTCTTACAGAAGTATTAAAATTAGAAGCCGATGATGGATCACAGTAATAAGCAGTGTTATTAGAATCGTAATAACGACCGGCATACATTGAACCGCCATTGCCGCTGTTAACGTCAAGTACTGGAACTGTACGCCACGCTCTCCAACCTGGCCAAGAACTTCTTAGTCTTAAGTTCTCAATTGGTCCACCAACTAACTGCCAACCATAACCAGAAGTATTAGAACTTCTATAGTGAGAAGCTTGCATACCAACCCAGTGAGATGTACCTGAAGGCTGGTTGCCTGGGTTCTCGCTTGAATCAATGAAGCCTGAACCCCAAGTAGCAACAACGTTCATATCTTGACGACGCCAACCAAAGACACCTGTCCAATAGTTGCTATCGCCCGTCCAGTTAGGTCTTGATCTGTAGTTTTGGCCAGCGTTTCGAGTATGGCCTGGCATTCCTAGCCATGCTTCAGTTCTGGCATTAACACCTTCAAATCTTGTGCTATACTTTTGAGCGCCATCGAAGTAGAAATTAGTATCATTTGAGTCGTAGAATATTGGTGCTCTTAACGATGTACCAGCTTGCAGGTTATTATTAACATAAACGTTATTTCCACCAAGTGGATCAGACGCGTTGTTAATCGACATAACCTGACCGGCCATTTGATAGTCAGTGTAGAAACGCATACCGTTGTAGCCAGCGTTTGCACCCATCTTAATACCAGTGTGGTTCGCAATACGCATATCTGGGTATGGGTTAGACCAACCGCCTGCTTCACGATAGATAGCGTATGCTGTAGATCTACCAGAATCCCAATATATACCAAAGCCATCGTTAGACTCAACACCGCCCTCATTTGTAAAGTAGTTTGCCTGAACGTTGTTCAATCGTGACGTGGCAGCAGGATCTACCTTGTAGACAGTATTATCTCTATCGTACATGACAGGTGCATAGAAGTTATGATGTGAATCTACTTTAGAGTTAGTAGCTTGTAACGCCCAACCATTGTCTTGAGATAGAATACCTACTTGGTTACTGTTGTTTGCGTAGAATGAACCTCTTCTGTTATTACCAGAGGTGTTCATTTCTATTTTTACACTACTCTGACCGCTATATGCTCTCCAAGTAGTATTATTTACTGCCATCCAATGCATGCCGTATGGTGTACTATATAAACCACGGCCGCCCGTGTCATTACGGAACCAACCATCGTTATATACTTCAGAACGAACATCGAGTGTATGCATTATTGATGTTGCAGCAAAGTCACCATAATAACCAGTGTTATTTGAATCATAATAACGAGGAGATCTTACATCACCTTGGAAGTAACCAATTTGTGCTCTGAAATCTTCATAGGCAGTACCAGGATTGTTTCTGATTTGAATTTCGCCATTATCCCACAATACAATCTGAGAAGCAACTCGTCCACCCCAATGGAAACCAATTCTTGGTGCAGTTTGTGCATTAACAGTTTGAGCACCTGCGTGGTTAAGTTCTCGAACTTCAAGAGCGGCATAATCATATCTTGCATTCGATGCTGTTGCAGCAACTTTAAGATGCTTAATACGTGAATTACTATTTGGATCTAAGTAATAACCAGTATCATCTGAATCATAGAATTTACTTGCATAGAAATGTGCGTTAGTACCACCGCCTGGATTAGCATTGTATATTGCGATGTTAGAGTATGCAGTATATCTAGTGCCTGAATTAAATGATTGTTGCCATAGACGCATTCCACGACCAGACTTCTTAAACATAAGAAGGTTATCTGAACCACCCGAAGAATCTCCATAAGATCTTAGGTGCAGGTAATCAGCATATGGTGCAGTGTTATTGTTATCCCAAGATGTGAAACCAAACTTCATTTGGCTTGCAGAATCTTCATTTGGCTCAATTGTTCTATTATCTCTAGATCTTAATGCGCCTGCAGTACCAGTAATTCCCGGAGATGTGATTATATCAACTGTTGTTAATCCACGCAATCTTGAAGTAGCGTTTGGATCTACGTAGAAATTAGTATCATTTGAATCATAGAATATTGGAGTACGTAACTGGTTATTTGCTTCGAAGTAACCGTTTTGCGTACGAGCCTGCTGACCACCATTATAGTAAAGAATGGTACGAGCATTTCTTTCTAAGTAAATCTGCCATTCATTATCTGGTGATTTAAAGCCCCAATGATTATCATCATCGAAGTAAATACGACCACAGTTTGTTGAACCAGAATCACGGAAGATAATCTCGCCGTGGTCACCGTTATTAGAACGAATTGACATTGTATCAGAGTCATCATCGTAAATATCCCAGCCATCATTTAAGCTGTACATATTTGCGTTAATAATATTCATTCTAGATGTGCCAGCAAAATCACCGTAGTAAGTTGTATCATCTTGGTCGTAGAATAATGGTGAACGCATTGAGTTAGGCGCATAACCATAACCACCGCGAGTACCTAGTTGTTCTGCATTGTTCGCGTAAAGCTGAACATAATGAGCATTACCGTTACCTGCTCCAGTTGTATGGAACTTAGCTAAGTTGTATGCACCACCCGATCCACCTTGCAAATGGATACCAGCATAAGTATTCCACTTAATACCATCGAATCCACCAGAACCAGCTGCACCACGAGTTCCAGTTGGAGCGCCATAATAATGATTCCAAAGAACGTGGTTGTTGTCCGTACCTTTGTTAAACCAAATAGCATTACCGCTATAGTTGCGAGCCATTTTCAGGCCGCCAGTTCTTAATTCAATCGCAGCCTGGATAGATATGCCATTAGGATCTACATAATAGTTGGCGTCATTTGTATCATAGAAACGCTGGGCTCGCATATAACGACCTGATATTGTATCACCGTTTGCGTCAAGTCGTAAACGATAAGTACCAGCGCCAGCACCTGTAGTGAACTGTAAGTTACCGCCGGCGTTTGTCGCTAAGTCGTTTGGTGATTCATAAATTTGCCATTGATTACCACCGTTCCATTTAATACCTTCGTTAGGACCAGGATCGTTAAATGATAAGTTGTTCAGATTAGTAATAGAACCGTTATTCCAATTCCAAGATCCTTGAACATTACCGCCTGTAGCGGGATTCATGAATCGGCCAGTATTATCGCGATCTCTAAAGTTACTTGCATCAACTGTGTTTAATACAGATGTTGAATCTGGATCTAAGTAGAAATTATTATTATTTGAATCGATAAAGACCGGTGAGTAAACTGCTTCATCTGTACGTATTCTTGAAGGAACCTTTGTTCTCATTAAGATCGGTGGAGTGAACTCACGAAGAGCTCCGCCGCCACTATGGTTCATTAACACACGCATTCTTACATATCTTACTCCGCCACCATCTGAACCAGCGTAAGCCGTGTGTGTTGTTGGTATCGTTGTATAACCTGTGTACTTAACCCAAGAAGTACTTGTAACGTTTTGAGCACTTGCAGTAAAGTATGTAGTACCAGTATTACCGGCAATTGGCTTTTTATCTTTATCGAATCTTTCAACACCATAATAGAATAATCCACCTGATCCTGAAATACGCTTAACATACATTTCACCATAAATTTCTTCACCAGGTTCTACTTCGATGTAATCTGAATAGAATGTTCTGTATCCTGAAGCTCTTAATACATATGATGATGGAGCTGGAGAATCAGGCGATTTAGCATATTCTGACGTAGCACCAGTTGGAGAATCTTCAATACCTTGTAGAGCTTCAATAGCTCTTTTTTCCCAGTACTTAGCACCGTCGAATAATTTAAGTTCAGTTTTACCAACACCGTATGCTGGGTTCAATGAGATGTTTTCGTTGCCAGCACTGAGGTTATAGTTGGAAGCAGACATTTCGCCAGTAATAAGCATGTTACCAGCTTCATCAAGGTTTAATCTATCTCCTAATCCATTAAAGTGTACAATGAATGCGTCTTTAGAACCAGAACCGTTGTAGTTATAATTATCATGTACTAGCCAAGGATAGTTAGCGCCAGCACCACTATTTCTCATTCCTACAAGATATCTATTATTGTGATAGATGCCAAGTGGGAATGAAGTAGAACCTGTTAAGTTACCTTGATTACCAAGCTCTAAAGTATTAAACTTAGAACGAGATGCAAAATCACCGAAGTAAGCAGAATTATCATAATCGTAGAAGATCGGAGAACGCATACTTACTGGAGCATAACCATATCCGTTTTCTGCACCAATTTGGTGTACACCATTTGAATACAAACGAGTAAAGTTATTATCTTGAGCATATAAAGACCATTCATTACGAGTATCATTATAGATACCAGCGTTGGCTGTGCCATTTGACATGAAGACCCAATCATCTCTGATTGCATAACCTGCCCAACCACCAGTATCACCTTCAACTTTAATTGTACCGTAGTTACCAGATGGTGAATCAATGTATCTTCCAGCAACATCTACTTGGAATTGATTAGCTCTTACAACATTCATTATAGATGTTGAACCAAAATCGCCGTAATAAGCAGTATTTTGTGAATCGTAGAATCTTGGTGCTCTAAAATCACCGCGAGCTTCTACGTGTCCACCACTTCTAGGACCACGCATTGCCCAAGCACCGTTGATACTATTATTATGTCCAATCAGTCCCCAAGTACCATTTGATAAACCGTTTAGAGTTACTGGCTGACCCGTAACACTATTAACTGTTGCCGATCCACCTTGATATGCAAGAGACATACCATATTTGTCTTGTGCGGCAGTTGATGAGTTGTGTTCCGCAAAGAATATACGACCCGAAGCTTCTCCACTTGTATCAGTATTACCTTCAATAGATAAGAATCGACCTTTAGTATTGGTTCCATTCCCTGGTTTGCCGAATGAAATATTATTCATATACGATGTAGTTGCAGGGTCTACATAATATAGATTATCGTTAGAATCATAATAACGAGGTGCATAAACATCAACTGTAAAATCAGCTGAGTTTGCGTCTAAGTTAAATCGTTCTAAACCGTTTGTATTGATTTTGAAAACGTTATTTGCAGACCAACCAAACAGCGCGTCAGTATTTCCTTTGTGACGAATGTAATCGTCAATATCGATACGACTCATTACTGATGTGGCTTCAAATTCACCGTAATAATCAGTGTTATTACTATCGTAATAACGAGGTGCATAAACATGTACTGAGAAATCAGCTGAGTTATTATCTATGCTTAATCTATTTGTGCCGCCAGTCCAAACTCTGAATCTATCAGCTGTATCAAATCCAATATAAGTATTTGTATCGCCGCGATGTCTGATATAATCATTAATATCAATACGATTCATTTGAGATGTGGAAGCTGGATCGGCGTAGTAATTTACGTCGTTAGCATCAATGAACTGAGAACCGGTAACTGTTCCGGTTGTATAGATGTTTTTATTGCCACGAGTTTTTATAGTCGTGGTTTCATCCATATAGAAACCACCGCCTTGGCCAAAGCCAAGATCATTATTCTTTAAGTAACCTGATGTGCCAGTTCCAAATACGATTGCATCATTAGCACCGTTAAGTTGCACTGATCCATTTACGTGTAATCTGTTATTTGCTATTGTACCAACAGCTGGTGTTGCATCTGATGCAGCGTGTGTAATTGAATCATTATTA
>Ga0206677_10002728_pt1 | contig 15269 bp, 11 predicted proteins | sample M130m12015metaG_FD_155475 | JGI IMG/M metagenome (GOLD analysis project Ga0206677, IMG submission 155475) | Ammonia-oxidizing marine archaeal communities from Monterey Bay, California, United States - M1 30m 12015 | ecosystem: Environmental > Aquatic > Marine > Intertidal zone | place: USA... | reverse complement strand
ATTATTGTTATAGGACCAAGTGACATGGCGCAATACAAAGAAGGAATATATTCAACTTACAAATTCTTGCCCTATTGTGTTGAACAAATGAAAAAGCAAAGCTTGGCTGCTGGCGCCTCTTATTGGGATTTATATGATGCCATGGGCGGAAAAAACTCAATGTTTGCGTGGGTTAGCAACGGACTTGCTGGAAAGGACTATGTACATTTCTCAAACCAAGGAGCAAGTAAAGCATCTCAATTATTTTACAATGCTTTAATTTCAGCTTATAAGCAATGGGAAAACAATAGCGTATCAATAAAGAAGAAAGTTGATGATAGTATGGAGTAAGCTTTTTGCGTTTTTTATTTTTATTCTTCCAAACATATACTTTGGTCAAGTGATAGAAGTGGAAAAAGAAACGATTCTCCCGAATACTATTTGTATTGACACCAATGCCCTTAACCAATTTCAATTTATAAATTTTGATGAGAATTACTTTCAGTTCCCTTCGGACTCTAGCCCAAACTGGAATTTACTCACTCAAAACTTAGATTCTATGATCCTTTTCAAGGACCGTAAGATGCAATTTTATCATATCGGAGGATCACATATTCAAGCCGATATTTACACACATGATTTTAGAAACTTTATTCAATCTAATTGGCCAGGATTAAAAGGAGAAAGAGGTCTCGTATTTCCATTTAATTTGGCAAAAACAAATAACCCTAGCAATTATCGATTCACATCCACAAACAATTGGGATGGTTACCGAAGTGTGATTCAGAGACCCAAATTCATACACTATGGAATCACTGGTGCAGCGATATCATGCTCTGACTCCTTGATTGATTTGAATTTTAAACATAAAAAAAGCAGGGTAACACCCCCTATTCACGCGATGAGAATCTATCACAATAGTGGCTTTATTCCTTATGAATTTAATTTTGGTGATGACGAAATACTCATTCAATCTGTAAGGCGTTGTGCGGATAAGGGGTATACAGAAATTAGATTTACAGACCCAATTGAATCAATCGATATGCAGCTTGCCAGGGTGTCAAAAAAATCTTTTCGTTTGGATCTCTACGGTTTTGAGCTACTTAATGATCTACCAGGCATATCATACAATTCAATAGGAATAAATGGTGCTGGGCTATATACTTATTTGGGCAATGACAACTTCCTTAGGGATCTAAAGCTATCCCCCCCGGACTATTTTGCATTTTCAGTTGGGACGAATGATGGCTTTGTACCATACAAGGACTTTAAGCCTGAAGTTTATCGTAAAAACCTTAAGAAAATGATGGACCTTGTTTTAGAAGCCAATCCACATTGTGCGATATTATTAACAGTACCCAATGATTGTTATTACAAAAAACGTTATCCAAATAAAAACACAGCGAGACAAAGAGAGGTCATTATTGAACTTGCGAAAGAATATCAATGCGGCGTGTGGGATTTATATGGTTTCATGGGAGGCTTAGGGTCATCGAATACATGGAGAGAACAAGGATTAATGAGGGGCGACTATATTCATTTTACAAAAGAGGGGTACCACCTTAAAGGTGAATTATACATTGATGCCTTTTTGAAATATTTAAACTTACGGGAGTGCTTAAAGCAAATTGATAAATCAGGAAAATGACAAGATTTGACGACCTCTTTACTTTTGACGAAAGTCATCCACTGATCTTTACTCAGCTTGATTTTTGGATCTTTTTTCTTTTGGTCCTTGCCATATTTAGCTATATCCACAAATACAAACTGACAAGAAGTATTTTTCTATTTGTCGCTAGTTTATTCTTTTATTTCAAAACATCAGGATTACTCGTACTGCTGCTCTTTTCGAGTATCGTTATCAATTATTTTATTGGAAAGGGGGTATGGAACACCAATTCCCAAATCAAAAAGAAAGGGTTTGTAACGCTTTCAGTCCTGTTTAATATTCTCACCCTTGGCTATTTTAAATACGCCTATTTTTTCACAGAATCATTTAACAAAATGTTTCATACGAAACATGAGGTTTTCAATGTCTTCGCGCAAATGGGGAATAGTGTTTTTGGTGAAGGTTCTTTTGTCGACTACATCGTTCTTCCCGTTGGGGTTTCATTTTTCACATTTCAAAGCATAAGCTATGTTGTTGATATTTACAGGAAAGAAGTTACTCCCGTTAAAAACTTCTTCGATTATGCGTTCTTTGTTAGCTTTTTCCCACAGCTTGTTGCCGGTCCAATTGTAAGAGCAAGAGATTTCATCCCGCAGATCAGTCAACCCTTTAAATTAAATCACACAGACTTTAGCTGGTCTATAATACAGATAGCTAAAGGTTTTATTAAAAAAATAGTTCTAGCAGATTATATTGCCATCCATTTCATCGATAAGGTTGTTGATGCTCCAGAGGCTTTTCCGGGTTTTATAAGTATTCTTGCCATGTGGGGCTATTCTTTACAGATATATGGCGATTTTTCAGGATATACTGACATTGCTATAGGGGTTTCACGACTCATGGGATTCCGATTGTTAGAAAACTTCAATTCACCTTATAAAGCAATAAGTGTTGCCGACTTTTGGAGAAGGTGGCATAAGTCTTTAGGTTCATGGCTAAGAGATTACCTGTATATCCCATTAGGAGGAAATAGAAGTGGTGGTATCGGAACCTATATTGCCACAATGGTCATTTTGATTTTCATGATATTCATCACACAATGGTATTGGCTTCTGTTTATTTATTTGGGTTTATTAATCACGTACATTGGAATATCACTGATTTTTCCCGGGTTTAAAAAGTATGTTCACAGAGACCTAAACCTGCTTATTACGATGGTTATTGGGGGGCTTTGGCATGGAGCGAGTGAAAACTTCGTAATCTGGGGAGCCATGAATGGTGCGGCCCTCATTTTTTACAACCATTGGAGGAAAATCAGTCCCTATGAAAATTCTTCCACTCTAATCTCCCGATTTTGGAGGGTCTTAATCACATTCAATTTCATTACGTTCACGCGTATCTGGTTTAGACTTGAAGAGGATGGAGCACCGATAAATATGCTCAATCAAATCTGGTATCATTTTGACCTAAATAACGAAACATTCAACACCTTAATGCTTGGATTTGACACGGCTCTTTATGTAATGATTTTTGGATATATTTTACACTGGCTCCCATCAAAACTTAAAGATTATGGCGAAAGAAAATTTACCAATTTACCAATGGTTGTTCAATCAATTGCAGTAGCTATATTGCTGATTATCATATATCAAGCATTTTCTGATACGTTTAAACCTTTCGTCTATTTTCAGTTTTAAGTCAGAAATATGCCTAAATACTTGACAAACGGGTGTTTCATATTGTATCTTTGCACACTTTGACTGTAAAATCAAAATTTGTTCCCTATGAGTAAGATGAAATTATCGGAATTCAACTATGAACTTCCAGAAGAATTAATTGCAAAATATCCAAGTGAAAATCGTGACGAATCCAGATTAATGGTGGTTCACAAAGATACGGGTAAAATTGAACACAAACTGTTCAAAGACCTTATCACCTATTTTGATGAGGGAGATGTAATGATCATGAACAATACTCGTGTGTTTCCTGCTAGAATGTACGGGAACAAGGAAAAAACGGGCGCTAAAATAGAAGTGTTTCTTCTTCGCGAGCTCAATAGAGACAGCCTTCTTTGGGATGTTTTGGTTGATCCAGCAAGAAAAATCAGAATTGGTAACAAACTTTACTTCGGTGAAGATGATTCTTTAGTTGCTGAAGTAATTGACAATACGACATCTAGAGGAAGAACACTACGTTTTCTTTTTGATGGACCATACGAGGACTTCAAAGCGAAAATAACCCAGCTTGGAGAAACACCTCTTCCGAAATACATAAAAAGAGATGTTGAAAAAACCGATGAGGAGCGTTATCAAACGATTTTTGCGAAAGTTGAAGGGGCCGTTGCTGCTCCAACTGCAGGACTTCATTTTTCAAGACAATTACTTAAAAGACTTGAATTAAAAGGTGTCGACATGGCTGAAATCACATTACACGTTGGTCTTGGGACTTTCAGAGCTGTTGAGGTTGAAGACCTTACCAAACATAAAATGGACTCTGAACAAGCGTCAATCGACCAAGAAGCGGCAGATATCGTCAATAATGCAAAAAGAAATAAGAAAAGAGTTTGTGCCATCGGAACAACTTCCATGAGAACTATTGAAACAGCCGTTTCAACAGATGGATTTTTAAAACCTTATGATGGTTGGACGAATAAATTTATATTCCCTCCCTACGAATTTAAAATTGCCAATTGCTTGGTCACGAATTTCCACACACCACTTTCTACTTTGTTAATGATGATTTCGGCATTTTGTGGTCACGAAATGATGCAAAAAGCATATAAAGAGGCAATAAAAGAGAAATATCGCTTTTATTCGTATGGAGATGCGATGTTGATTATTTGATCTTTAGAATCTTTTTATCAAGCTTCCAAACGCAGGATAAAGTTTGTTTTTTTTCCTTTCCCTAAGAGAATGTATTTCTGATTGATTAAATCTGATTCACTCAGTGAACATTGGTCATTGACTTTTTCTTTATTTACTGATATCGAATTTGCCTTAAGCTCTCTTCTTGCTTCTCCATTTGACTTTAAAAATCCTGATTTTAAAACCAATGCATCAACAATTGATAAGCCATTTTTTATGTCTTCTGATTTAATGTTTGCTTGCGGAACTCCACTAAAAACAGCCAAGAAATCTTGATCTGACAAAGACATCAAATCTTCTTTGGTAGATTTTCCAAACAATATTTTTGAAGCATTAATGGCTTGTTCAAGGGCTTGCTCACCATGTACTCTATTGGTAATGTCCTCTGCTATTTTTTTCTGTAAAAACCGCTGATGTGGAGCTTCATTGTGAGTCGATTGAAAAGACGCAATCTCTTCCTCAGAAAACAAGGTGAATATTTTTATAAAATTAGAGGCGTCCTCATCAGAAACATTTAACCAATACTGATAAAAGGCATATGGAGAAGTCTTGTTGCTGTCAAGCCAAATATTTCCACTTTCCGTTTTTCCAAATTTAGAACCATCCGCTTTTTTTATTAACGGAGTCGTCACTGCAAAAGCAGTATTTCCAGCTTTTCTTCGTATAAGCTCAGTACCTGTTACAATGTTTCCCCATTGATCAGAGCCCCCAAGTTGTACAACACAATTTTTGTGTTGATTCAAATAATAAAAATCATACCCCTGAACCAGCTGGTAAGTAAATTCCGTAAAAGACATTCCAGTATCCAACCTTGACTTTACTGAATCCTTAGCCATCATGTAATTGACAGAAATATGTTTTCCAACATCACGAATAAAATCAAGGAAATTCATTGACTCAAACCAATCTCCATTATTCACCACTTCTGCAGCATTTTCGCCTTCAAATTTCAAGAACTTCTTTAATTGGCTCTCAACCCCCCTAATATTAATTTCAATAGTCTCTTTGTCTAAAAGATTTCTTTCTTGTGATTTTCCTGATGGATCACCGACCATTCCAGTTGCTCCACCAATCAAAGCAATCGGCTTATGCCCTGCTCTCTGAAAATGAACAAGAGTCATAATCTGGACCAGGCTCCCAATATGTAATGAATCAGATGTTGGGTCAAAACCAATATATCCAGAAGAATTTTTTTCCAATAAGGCATCCTCAGTTCCAGGCATGATATCGTGAATCATTCCTCTCCATCTCAATTCTTCAATAAAATTCATCTTATACAGTTAGGTCCTTAAATATTTCTTCTAGTGATTTACTTTCGGATTTTAAAGTCATTAATATTATGTTGTTTTCCTGGGCAAACTGGGATACATTAATTTTGAGCTCGTCCATTGATGTTGCTTTCAACAAAAACCCTTTTTCATAATCCTCAACATGAGTAACTCCTTTAATCTTCTTTAATTGTGATTTACTTATTTCCTGCTGAAACTCAACAAATAGGAACTCTCCAGAGGCATCTTCCTGTAATTCCGTTGTTGTTTTATTTGTAACTATTTCTCCTTTTGAAATAATCACAATTTTATCACAGATTGCTTCTGCCTCTTGCATAATGTGAGTAGATAGCATCAATGTTTTTTCTTTACCAATGGTTTTAATGAGTTCACGTATTTCAACCAATTGATTTGGATCTAATCCAGAAGTTGGTTCATCTAAAATGAGTACTTCCGGGTCATGAATAATAGCTTGAGCTAAACCGACTCTTTGTCGATATCCCTTGGACAATGCACCTATTTTTTTATTCTGTTCAACTTCCAAACCAACAGCATCAATCATATCCTTAATCCTGTTTTTTAAATTGTGTACTTTATATATTCTGCCGACAAACTCAAGATATTCTTTGACATACATATCTACATACAAGGGGTTGTTTTCTGGCAGATACCCAATCTTTTGTTGGGCTTTTAAATTATCTATTCCAACCTTTAAACCCGAAACATAAATTTCTCCTGAAGATACTGGGAGAAAACCAGTAATCATACGCATTGTCGTACTTTTACCTGCACCGTTAGGGCCTAAAAAACCAACTATTTCGCCTTTGTTTACTGAAAAGGAAATGTCCTTTACAGCAGCCTGTTCTCCAAAATACTTAAATACGTTTTTTACCTCTATAGACATAATTAGAACGAAATTAATCAAATATATCAATCATTCTTACGGGAAGGCAATGGAATAGAATACAACGCCGAAAAGAAAGCAAACAAAGTAATGCCGGTTTGGGTTTCTAAGGTATCCTCAAATAAGAAGGTAACCATCATTAAAACCATAAAAATAAAGCCCATTATTTGCCTATAATGCAGCTGCATTTTTATGTATACCAGAAGAATCGTGACAAATAAAACCAAGCCCAATACACCAAAAGTCAATAAACTTGTCAAGTATGAGTTATGTGCCCTAATTTGGTTGACGGGTAAAAGTTTAGAATTGTTTTCTTTATATTTATTCGCAAACGCATCGTCTACATCTCCAGTTCCTACTCCAACAAATGGATGATCCATAAAAATCTGTAGCCCTGACTTCCATGCCTCAATGCGTTGCAACAGTGAGTGTCCATTTGGATCATTTGAATGATGAATTTGATACCTCAGTCCTTCAATCCTTCCCCAAAATCCAATTTGCATTTCAGAGACATTGGCCATTCCATTTTCAACAGCTCTTATCTCTTTAATTGATAATGACTTAACACCTTTTCCATTCTTTGATGCATTTTTTGATTCTAAAAATCGAGATAAGGTATACTTGAGAATTTGATCTCTATTATCTAAGCCCTCAAATGCCAAATCAGACTTTTTCTCCCATTCCATTTTCATGCTGATAAAATCAGCTTTATTTGAAGTGTTATAATCGGGTTCTGAAAACAAGGAATTCATCAAAAAACCTAATCCTACAAGGGATGTCAATATCAAAAACAATAATGATTTGATTTTCTTCTCGACAATAAGCCTATACAAAACATAGGCGAATACAAGGGTCACTAAAGAAATAATACCCGTTAAAACTTGACTTAGATAGGTGTAAAACAGCAACCAAATGATTAATGGAATAATCAAGTAAAATCCCTTTTTAGAATTATTCATCTCAAGCAGAATGGGTATTCCAAAGGCAACCATAATTCCATATCGTATATGAGAATTAAATCGTGACATTTCTCTAATCTCTTTAAAAGAAAAGAGCTCGGGGTAATAGAAGTAAGAAACTGCATTAATTACACTTGTGACAAGTACAGCAGAAATAAAACAGAATAATATCAGTCTATAACTTTTACTCAAGCTTATGGGCTTTGAGAGTACAATTATAGGCACCGCTAGTAACGATAATTTTCTCCTTAAATCATTCAACCCATAGTCTAAATTCTCACTCCAAATCAAGGCAATGATGTGAAAAACAAAAAATAGAAGAACCAAAACAAAAAATTTATTTTTCTTTAAGTTTTCATAATACTCTTTAAAGTCTCCCTCTACAATCAGGTTAAGTAAACCTATCAATATTGACATGGACATCAGAAACTTACTACAGACAATACCGACGGCAAAAAGACATAGCACAAACAAGTGTACATAATGATGAAGTAGTATAGACTTTTTAATTTGCACCGCTATTATTGACTATTGATTAAGTATTTTGGCATATTCGGAAGGGGTTTTTAATATTCTTCTAGACTCCTTAATGACATCACTAAACGAAAATGAATGCACTGTTTTTCCTTTTTGGAAATAAAACCTTGCTACTATTTCATTCTCAATTAATGGTGCTATTTCTGTTTTATAGCGTTCTAAATCGTTCAGCAAGTCTGTTTTAACCATTTTTTCAAGATTTGAAAAGGCCTCTTGAACATCACTATAAACACTGTCTTTCTTAAGGATCTCTTTAATCTCAATTAATTTCTTTTCAATGCTTGTTGAATATTCAAAATCAGGTCGGGTTTCAACAAAAGAAATAAAACCATTATACCCATCTTCCCCAAGCTCAAAGTCTTTAGGCCCTGAGATTGAATCAACACCGCTCACATATTGATTCACGAATTCAAAAATAAGGTCATTGATAATAATCTCATTCGTCAACTCACTGAATGTATTTCTTATTAATTCGACATCTGGAACAATTCCTCTTCCATCAATAACATCTCTACCGTTTTTAGTTTTAAATGTACGTATTAAGGAATCAGAAATCTCTTTTGGAGCATTATCTATATTTCGATCGTAATATTCAAGCCTTTGAACACAACGGCCAGAGGGAGTGTAGTACTTAGAGATGGTAACTTTTAATTTTGACCCATACTTCAGATCATATGTTCTCTGCACCAATCCCTTTCCAAAGCTCTGCTGTCCAATAATAACAGCCCTATCCATATCTTGGAGACTTCCCGCGACGATTTCACTTGCCGATGCACTATTTTCATTAATTAAAATAACTAATGGAATTTCAGGAAACAAAGGAGCTTCTCGTGTTGTAAATTCTCTATTTTCTTTTTCAACCCTTCCTTTAGTGAATACCACCAATTCTCCCTTAGGAACGAATAAATTCACGATTTTCACAGCTTCAAACAGTAGCCCTCCCCCATTATTTCTTAAATCCAAAATGGCATATTTCATGCCCTCACCCTGTAACTTTTGATATTCAGACTGAACGCTTTGAAATGCGGTTTGAGAAAAACTTGAAAGCTTTACATAAGCAATCTCGTCATCAATCATTCCTGAATATGGGACATCCGGTATTTTAATTTGTTCGCGCTCAACCGTAAATGTTTTGACAGTATTTTCTCGTTCCACTTCGATCTTTATTGAGGAACCTTTAGGTCCTTTTAAAGCAGCTGAAACCTCTTCCGAGGTCTTGGCATTCATCTTGACTCCTTCAATGGAAATTATCTTGTCTCCAGCTTTCAATCCGCTTTTCTGAGCAGGTTTACCTTCGTATGGCTCAACAATGTATGTAGCCCCTTTAATCGAACGAATCAAGGCGCCTATTCCTCCGTATTCACCGGTAGTCATCAACCTATAATCCTCCATATTTGACTCATGGTAAAACACAGTATACGGATCAAGCTCTTTAAGCATGGCATCAATGGCTACTTTGGAGATTTTTCCGGTTTGAGGTTCATCAACAAAATACAATTCTAAATGCTCATGTACCTGATCAATTAATTCTAAGTTTTTTAATATTTCGAATTCTCTGGACTGACCAAAAAAACCATTTGGCTGAATAAAGAATAAACTTGTAATTAGAAAAAAATAAAATTTTATCATTTTGAATCTTGGATTTTATTTAACAAATGAGTCAAGTGTTTTTCAATATCACTAAAATCTAATTTTTCGGTGGAATTATACACTACCGCATAAAGCACCGTTGACTCCGTAGAATTATTTGTTTGAATTAAAAGTGTTTTTCTTTTTCGAATAACTTCCCGAATACATCTTTTCAAATAGTTTCGGTTGACAGCCTTTTTGACCTTGCGTTTTGGCACAGAGACTAATACCTGAAAAGGGACTTCAATGAATGGTATTTTTTGATGTATAATCGTGAAAACAGAATTCCTTACTCGTTTACCCTCATGAAACAAGTCATCGATTGCTGTTTGTCTTGATAAAACAAGTGATTTGTCAAAGGTGTTATCCATTTAAATCTTTTGTCAACTTATTTCTTCATAATCGTCATAATCAGAATCATTTTTAAGACCTCTGGTAAATATAGCCTCAGAAATATACTGAAAAGCATTTATTGTTTTTAATACTATACCTATAAGGAAGAAGAAACCGATAATTTTAAATACCCAACCAATTATTGCTGTTGATTCGATATCAAGAATGCTATCCTTAAACCAAAAAGCCACTGAATTATTTGCGATATCAGGTCTAAAAACGAAGCCAACAAAAGCCAAAAGCGATAAAACAATAACACTGATTTCATACTTGGGATTAAATTTACTAGATGAAGAACCAATCCCCATTCTCGAAAGCATCATTACATTCTTTTGGTTTTTTTGAAATTTCCCGATAAAATACAAGATTAAAATAAATACTATCGGGTATAGATTAGCAATAGCAATACCCCCACTGTTCATATCAATAGAGAAAAGAAAGATGACATTCACTAAAAAGATATATTGTATCCCTTTAAAAAAATAGGTCTCACCTATACTCCTTGACTTTCCAGCATTTAAAAGCATAAAACCCATGTCAACAAAAAACCATAGGAAACCATAAATTGCAAAAAAGACTCCTAATTGAAAAGTAAGTGTGAGAATTTCCATTTTTACCTAATTTAAACCATCAATAGATTATTGATCATTTCTTTATCAAAGGTAATATATTACAGTTGGGTGTGAACAAAGTTTAATTGAAATTAACAAGATACTTGTTTAGTCGATGACTTGAATAACCGTTCTTCTGTTTTTTGTGAATTGTTCCTCTGAACAACTTTTACATATCACATCGGGCTCATCCTCGCCTTTGAAAGATCCTGTTATGAGCTCTCGAGTAAAACCTTTTGAAACCAAATAATCAACGGTTGTCTCCATTCTTTTCTTTGATAACCAAATATTATATGATTTTGTATCTCTTCTGTCGCAATGCGATACAACTGAAAGCTTTATATTTTCTTTATCAGCAAAATCACCAACAAATTGTTTTAAAGTGGATTTGTTCGCTGAATTATGGAAGCTCGAATTTAAGTCAAAATAAATAATTGTTTCAACGGGTTCCTTTTTAACTTCAACGATTTGAACCACAGGGTCTGGTTGATTTATTGGAACCTCGACCTCTACCGTTTGATTGGCTGCATCGGTAACCACAACTGTGTAAACACCCTTTACAAGTCCCTCAGGGTCTTCAGTTTCACTTCCATTAGACCACTTGAATGCATAAGGCGCAACCCCTCCGTTAGGAGTGAGGTCAATTTTACCATCTGATCCCTCAAATACTGAAACATCTGTACCTTCAGCCGAGGCATATAAAGGAGGGATAGGTAAAAAAGATGAATAATAGATGTCACTCAATTCAGAATCTCGATTACTCGACCAGTAAAAGAAATGGTCAAATATGGTAAAGTAGGCATCAAACTTAGGCGAGTTAATTACACCTCCTAAATTCACAGGTTCCGACCACGAATCCCAAGAATTACCGTTTCTCAATGAATAAAAAATATCAGCATCACCATAACCACCATGGCCATTAGATGAAAAATACAATGTGTCATCATTATCAGATAAAAATGGAGAAATCTCATACCCAGAAGAATTCACACTTGCACCTAAAGAAACAGGAGCAGTCCATTTATCATCAATTAATTGAGAGAAATAAAGATCTTCCTTTCCCTTGGAATCAGGACCTTCATATGAAATGATTATCGTATTCGATTCTCGATTAATATGGAAGCCATAAAAACTGCCTTCAATATCTAAATCTGGAATTTTTAAATCATGAGGAGCACTCCAGCCATTCCCTTTTCGATCTGCATATGCTATTCCTTTCTTAAGATCCTTTTTACCATGATAAGCTCCAAGCAAATATACTCTGGATTCATCTGCATTAAAACCTACGATAGAGTTATTAAATTTATTGTTGAGGGCGTGCAATTCGCCTCCTTTGCTATAATCCTTATCCTCCAATCGTTCACTTTTCCAGATGTCTTGGTCATTATATCCCCCGATTGAACTTGAATCAAACGATCTCGAGAAATAAAGGGTTGAGGTTTCCCTCGAAAAAATTGGAAAATTTTCCTCATACTGCGTGTTGACTTCTCCACCTATTCTGTGTGGTGGCTCAATATCTGTAAATTGAGAAAAACTCACATTACAAATAATTACAAATAAAACGTTTAAACAACTCTTCATAACTCTCTTATTATCTTCCTATCATTAAACCTAAGGTTAATTCATGACCTCCCGAACTGTAGCTGTTAAATCGAGAAATTGAAAAATCGTATGAATAACCAAACTTAAATCTTTTACTAATGTTCATTCCAACCATGGCTATAACCGCATCAGTATGTCTATAACCCAATGTCATCCACAACCAGTTTTTATACTCTAGTTGAATGTTCGCATCGATTGATACAGGTGCTGGTGTCATATATTTAATTAAAAAACCTGGTGTTAATGTAAACTTATTATTAATCGGAATTTTATAGCCTCCAAGAATCGAATAATGCAATTGAGGGTCAAAATTCGCAGTCCCCTGACCAAATTCAACCATATCTCGGGTTAATTGCTCGGCTGCAATACCAAAAAACAAATTTTTAGAGTACAAATATAATCCGGCTCCCACATCCATAATATATTTATTAGACTGGTTTTTTATAAAATCAGTATAAGTATCATCGTTATATTGATTCTGATCAGGTGCCATAATGTTAAGAACCTGAGCTTGGTCAGCCAAAAAAGAATTATTCGACAATCCTGCTTTAACGCCAAAAGACAAATTTACTTTTTTGGTTATCGGCATATGAATCGCATAGGTTCCTGAAAAAGAAAACTTTCTGAACGCACCATACTGATCAGCCAAAAGCTGTCCACCAAAAGTATGTTTTAATTTACCAGTTTTGATGTCCGGATTTTCCACAGGGCCACTACTCGTTCTGATTCCAGGATTGTAATATTTGGGTGTAAAACGAACAGGCACAGAAAAGGCCAAATAAGATGTCTTTGGGGAATCATCAACGCCTAACCATTGCCAACGCCCTGACATCGTAATGTCTACAAAATCATAAACACCGGCTGCAGCAGGGTTTATCATGAATTGGTTTCTTTGAAACTGCGAATATTGTGGTATTTGTTGCGCATTTAACGCTCCACAAATTATTAACGCAAAAATAAAAATAGTCGTTTTCATAGTTAGTCATTTATAATACTGACAATTCCAGTAGCATTTGGAGTATAGTTGTCATTAAACTCAATAATATAGTAATACGATCCCACGGGAAGCTTCTTTTCATTATAGTTACCACTCCAAGGTTCATCATTGTAAGTTCCTGAAGTAGATTCAAAAACTTTGCTTCCCCACCTGTTGTAAATACTTACCACATTACTTGGGTATATGTCGTCAATATTTCCTATTTCCCAAGTATCATTTACTGAATCATCGTTGGGCGTAAATGCAGTAGGAATAATAATATCACAATTTTCGAAAGTTATTGTAACTGCAGAAGGAAGACTCTCACAGCCGTTTTCAGTTCCAGTAACATAATAAGTTGTTGTTCCTATTGAATTTGATGGTGTATACGTTTCAGAATTCCCGATCACTTGAGACAATGCCTCATCAGAATACCATGTGTACGAATCAAATGATCCAAAAGCCTGAAAATCAGATACTTGAGAATTTTCACAATAGCTCGTATCTTGTGATACAATGGGCATATCAGGTATAGAATTTATAGTTATAGTCTGTGTAGCATTTAATAGAACACTACAATAATTGTCGTTTAGTGCCGTTAAGATATAAACTCCTGACGTATTTCCCAAGTCTATGCTAGAAATACTTGAGTTTAAAGAATTTGAAATTCCATCCAAAGTATAATCTAATGTAAAATTCGGGGTGCCACTTACCTCTGCAAACAGATTATTAACTACATCTCCTTCACAGTATATTCCTTCTCCCGTAAAGTTCAATAATGTAGGCAGATCGTTGACCGTAACATCGAAAGACACCTCATTGCTACATGCCCCGTTCACGTCAAATATATACACTGTTTGTGAACTGGTAATTGCATCCGTTATCACCGTCCCTCCATTACCCTGAAGGTCCGAATAATAATTCTCACTACCTGATAGATTCGTTCCGGAGATACTTAAAGGTAAGGAATAACTCTCACAGACTTCCTGCGGACCAGGGTTGATGAATGAGGGGGTGTTATCTATGGTAACGGTAAAATTAGATTCATCAGCACAAGTTCCTAAAATATCATAAAGATAAATGGATTGGGAGGTGGTTATCACTTCTCCGGAGATCAGCTGAATGCCTCCTCCATTACTCTGCGTGTAGTACCCTTCATTACCAGAAAGATTAATCCCTGTGATTACAGGCAGTATATAAGAATCACATTCTGTAATGTTTGATAAAGGATCAATCGATGGTGCTCCAGGATTGTTCAAGTCCACAGTTTGAGATAAGGTGAATTGACAGTTGTTCGATTCAATATTGAAATTAGCGTATATACCTGCAAATAATCCCGAAATGATATATTCCCCTGAGGCATCAGTTGTAATGGTAATGATTTGAGTAACAATCGATAGGGAATCATAACCTAACATGTAGTTCGTAGAAGCATTCAATCCACTTATCGTTATACTACCATCATTGGCGTTGCAAACACTTGGATCAGTACCTAAGACGGTGAATGAAGGCGTGTTGTTTATTGTAAGATCAAGTGTTACCGTACTGTCACAACCTGCAGCATTTGAAAGAACCACTGTTGCACTATTGTTACTCGAAGTGTAGGTGTTCCCATCAATCCAAGTATAGCTGTCGCATGATGTGATGACGTCTGTCCCTGTATTTGAATTGGTAATCGTTAAGTTAAGTGTTACCGTACTGTCGCAACCTGCAGTATTCGAGAGAACCACTGTTGCACTATTATTACTCGAAGTATACGTAGTTCCATCGATCCAAGTATAGCTGTCACAAGATGTGATGACGTCCGTTCCCGTGTTTGAAAGGTTTACTGTCAAGTTTAACGTTGCTAATGAATCACAGCCTGCAGCTGAAGTCAAGGTTGCCGTTTGGGAACCTGCACCATTAAATGTCAAGCCATTCCATAAGTACGGAAGTAAA
>Ga0206677_10002727_pt1 | contig 15275 bp, 17 predicted proteins | sample M130m12015metaG_FD_155475 | JGI IMG/M metagenome (GOLD analysis project Ga0206677, IMG submission 155475) | Ammonia-oxidizing marine archaeal communities from Monterey Bay, California, United States - M1 30m 12015 | ecosystem: Environmental > Aquatic > Marine > Intertidal zone | place: USA... | reverse complement strand
AAATGGCTGAAGATAAAAAGGTTATTACGATTGATGACAAAGACTACACTGAAGACCAACTAACTGACGCGCAGAAGGTTATGATTAATCATATCAATTCTTTGCAGCAAAAGATTGGTTCGGCAGAGTTTAACTTAGACCAACTCAAAGTAGGCAGAGATGCTTTCACAAAGATGCTACGTGTATCATTAGATGAGGCAATAGTTGAAGCTGAAGAAGCTGAAGAATAAACAAATATATGCAACAGGGGTAAGTCGTATTACTCCTGTTGTTATTTTACTGCAAAATGTGTTATAGTCCAACAAGTTCAACGCCATGAGGTCTATATGCCACTTATTCCACTAGATATTCCTTCTGGAGTTTACCGTAACGGAACTGACCTGCAATCTAATGGTCGCTGGCGTGATGCAAATTTAATTCGATGGATAGATAATACCATGCGCCCAATGGGTGGCTGGCGTACACGCTCAGATAACGCCGCCGCAGCTCCAGTGCGTGGCATGTTATCTTGGATAGATAATAGCAATGACAGATGGATAGTCGGCGGAACATACAATAAATTATATGTCTGGACGCAAGCAGGCGTTAGGCACGATATAACTCCAGCGTCATTTACTGCGGGCAGAGATGATGCAGCTGCGTTTACGGGATATGGCGGTAGTTTTTACGGCAGCTACGCATACGGCATAGAACGCCCGGACACAGTAAGAATACAGCCAGCAACATCCTGGGCATTAGATACATGGGGTCAAAACCTTGTGGGATGTACGGAAGATGATGGAAAAATATACGAGTGGGCATTAGCAACAGGCACACCAGCCGCAGTTTTATCTAATGCACCCACAAGCAATAGATCATTGGTGGTAACAGAAGAGCGTTTCTTATTTGCTCTTGGAGCGGGTGGAAACCCGCGCAAAGTGCAATGGTCAGACCGTGAAAATAATAACCTATGGACACCTGCCGCCACAAATGAAGCAGGTGATTTAGAGTTAAACACAAGCGGTCAAATTATGGCAGGCATTAAAGTTAGAGGCCAAACGCTTATCTTAACCAGTACAGATGCACACGTAGCAAACTACATAGGCCCACCATATGTTTATGGTATTGAGCGTGTAGGTTCTTCATGTGGATTAGCCGCAAATAAAGCTGTGGCAGCAGTTGATGCTGGTGCATTCTGGATGGGCGCACATGCATTTTATTCATATACAGGTGGTTCTGTGCAAGAAGTGCAAAGTGAAGTTTCAGATTATGTCTTTAGCGATATGAACCGAGCGCAAGCAAGTAAGGCATTTGCTGTAACCAATAGCAACTTTGGTGAGATATTCTGGTTCTACCCATCATCAGAATCAACGGAAAATAACCGCTATGTTGTTTATAACTATATAGAAAACACATGGTACATAGGTGAATTAGCAAGAACTGCTGGTGTAGATGCAGGTGCATTTAGAAAGCCTATCTGGGCAGATGCGGATAATTATAAAATATACGAGCATGAGATTGGATACGATTATGGCTCACTAACACCATTTGCTGAAACTGGCCCTATTATGCTTGGGTCTGGCGATACAGTTGCATCTGTAACTGAAATGCTACCAGATGAAAGAACACAAGGTGACGTGAATGTTACATTTAAAACACGCTTTTATCCTAACGGAACTGAACGTGATTATGGCCCATATTCCATGTCCACACCAACCTCACTAAGATTTACAGGGCGTCAAATGAGAATGCGTGTGAGCGCAGTTGAATTAGGCGATTGGCGTGTTGGCGTAAATAGACTTGATATTGTTGCAGGCGGTAGAAGATGACCCAGCAGCAAAGGCCACCAGAACCATATGGAGATGATTGGAAAACATGGGGCAGACGCCTCATGCAATTTATGTCCCAGACAAGATCACCTCTCGTTCAACAGACTGGTGGCGAAACCGCAGCTGATGACGGCACACTTATGTGGGATAGGGTATATAAATATCCTGTCGTGAGCGAAGGTGGGGAATGGCGTCAAATTGTAATGGAAGGCGGACACGCTAACTTTATTAAAACATCAGATGTTACACCAGTTGCGGCAAATACGGCATACAAGCTGACCTATGATGCACCATCTGGCAATTCAAAGATTACGCAAGGTACGCCAGCAAGTAGAATTGTATTTGAAGAGGCTGGTGAATACGTATTGTCATTTTCCGCGCAAATATCATCAACAAGCGCAAGTACAGTACACTTTTACTTTTGGCCTAGCATAAATGGTACAGCATCAGCAAATGGTGCTATGACAACTGCACTACATCAGAATAATGCTACAGTCGTTACATCCAGAACGCAGATATTTACTGTGGCGGCTAATGATTACCTTGAGGTAAATTACATGATAGATAATACAGATGGATTTTTAAATTACACAGCTGCATCATCTCCAGTGCCAGCTATACCATCTTCAACTTTATCAATCACAAGGACGCACGCATGATTGAAGAAATAGAAAGATGTAAGCCTTGGATTGAAGCAGCTTTAGAGTATTCTGGTGGTACACATGACTTTATCGATGTTGCTGAAGGAATATATAAGGGTACTATGCAGTTGTGGCCTACGCCAAAGGGGTGCATAGTAACAGAAATTGTGGTATATCCACGTAAGCGAATGTTAAACGTGTTCCTTGGGGGCGGCGAATTGGATCAGATTTTGGATATGCACAAAGATGTGATACAGTGGGCTAAAGCGCAAGGATGCACAGCACTAACCATGACGGGGCGTGTAGGCTGGAAAAAACCATTGGCGAAACATGGCTGGAAGCAGCTACATTCGTCTTATGTTAAGGAGTTTGAATAATGTCAGGTGGCAAAGGCGGATCAACAACATCAAGTGTTGAAATCCCAGAATACATTGAGAAAGCGGCGCAGCGTAACCTAAATAAAGCTGAACGTATTTCTCAACTTGGTTATGTCCCATACTATGGCCCAGACGTAGCTGCATTCACTCCAATGCAACAAGCCGCGTTTCAAAACACTGCTGACGTTGCAGGCGCATTCGGTATGGGAGCGCCAATGAGCCAGCAAGATATAATGGGTGGCATGGGCGCGCCTACACAATATGCCAATGGATTATCTGGTTATTCTTCAGCTCCAATATACCAACAATCATTAGATGAGCTTGCTAGACAAAGGCCAGCACAAAAATCCTACATGGATAGCTTTTTTATTAACCCCTATTCTGGCAGTTATGGTTCAAACACACTTTTCCCAATAGATTACAACGATTATATGACAAATGCTGAATCGCAACGCCAAGCCGCAGAAGCCGCAAGAATGGAAGCATTGCGCCGTGAGCAAAGAAGCGATGATAACTATCAAAGATTGCTAGATCAAATGGCAAAGCAATCTGTAAATCCTGATATTGATTATACAGACGGGTTCACTGCATCAAATGGTCAAGTTGTAGGAACATTAGACCCAAGTTATGACCCTAATTTTTCAGGCACAACATATTCTGCATCTCCTTTTGAAATAGGATCATCTACTGCTGGCACAAACTATGCAACCTATGATGAATCACAAGGATTTACAGCACCGGGTATTTTAGGATTGGTTCAAAACGTGATAGCTCCAAGGCCAAAAGATGATCTTGATTCAAGTTTTCAAAATCCTAATACAACTTCAATTGTTTCAATGGGTTATGATGTTGGTGAAGTAGACCCAGCACTAGCCGCTGCCGCTGGTTATACAAACCAAATTGAGAAAAAAGCTGGAGATTATGGAATATTTAGCGGACGTGGCACAGATGGTCAGGGTAACTTCGGAGTTATTGGTGACGTCGCAGGCGCAGTTGGTGATTTAGCAGGGTTTACTAAATACAACACGCCAGACGTAATAGAGCAACGTAAAGCGGCGGAAGCACAAAGAATAGCTTCTGAAAGAGCCGCTAGAGAAGCCGCTATAACACAAGCTGAAAATGCAAGAAAAGCAGCTGAAGCAAAAGCAGCAGAAGAGAAAAGAAAGAAAGAGGCTCAAGCCGCCGCAGTTAAAGCAGAGAATGACAGGGTTGCTAGGGAACAAGCCGCCGCTGCTGCTGCCGCTGCTAGGTCAAGTAAAAAAAGAACAAGCTCTGCATTAAAAAACGAAATGTCTAAACAGCAAAAGAATGTAAGCGCGGTTAAATCAGGTACTTACAAAAGAAGTATGGGCGGATTTTAATTATGACTAATTTTAAAAGAAAAGAGGCTTAACATGGCTGGTGGTGGACAAATAAGACCAATGGGCGGGCAAGCTCCTTTAATGAGAAGGGGTGGCACTGAACCGCAATTTCAAGCAGGATTTGGCGCACGCATACCTCAAGATATGGGTGGCACTGAAAAAATTGCACAATTTGGGGCAAGACCAAGCCCATTAGCCCCACAAGGTAACTTCAACGTAAACCAAGCGGCGGCTGGCGGCCTACAGCAAGCAATGTTAGGTACACAGCAAGCAATGGGTTATAGGCCTCAAGCTGTAAGGCCAGTAAGTTATCAAGCCCAAACAGCACAAGCTTCTGGGTATAGACCAAGTGCAATGACAAGCCAAGGCTATGCATCAACAGGGCCAACTGCTACTGGATATGACGCTTCTACAATTGGAACATCTCCAACAGTATCAGCGCAAAATGTGCAAGCTGGGCAACTTGCAGGCACTAATCTTGGGGCTTACACAAACCCATTTGAGAGCCAAGTTGTAGATCAAGCATTAGGTGATATTGAAAGATCACGTAAGATGGCGCAAAATCAATTAGGCGCACAAGCAACAGCATCAAACGCATATGGCGGATCACGTCAAGGCATTGCTGAAGCAGAAACTAATCGAGCATTTGCAGAACAAGCGGCTAAAACAGCATCAGGTTTACGCCAAGCTGGATATACGCAAGCACAGCAAATGGCACTGCAAGATATAGGCACAGCTCAACAAGCGGCTCTAGCTAATCAGCAAGCAAACTTAGCGGCTGGTACAACGACTGCTGGCTTTGGACAACAATCAAATCTTGCAAACCAAGCGGCGTTAAATCAAGCGGGTCAATTCGGAGCAAGCGCACAAAACGTAGCGGCTCAACAAGCGGCGGCGGCACAAAACCAAGCGGCACAGTTTGGCTCATCTGCGGCTAACCAAGCTGCGGCGGCTAATATGGCGGCACAAAACCAAGCGGCACAGTTTGGGTCAACTGCGGCAAATCAAATGTCGTTAGCAAATCAAGCTGCATTAAATCAAGCAGGCCAGTTTGGGGCAACGCAAAGCATGTCAGCTCAATTAGCTAATCAAGCAGCGGCGGCGCAAGCTAACCAACAAAACCTTGGAGCTGCGGCTCAAATGGGTGCATTAGGCCAGCAAGCATTTGGTACAGGCCAAGCGATACAGCAACAGCAAGCTCAACAAGGTCTGCTACAGCAAGGTATACAGCAAGCACTCATTGATGCGGCTAAACAACAGTATGCGGGTTATACTGGCGCTCCAACTGCTGCATTAAATGCTCCACTGGCTGCGCTAGGTGTTACACCAGTGCCACAATCAACAACTAACTCTATGAAACCAGGATTGTTTAATTATCTACAACTTGGCGCGGGAATGATGGGATAAAGCATGATAAAAAAACCTGAACAAATCATTCAAGAGCAAGTAAATCCATCAAAACCGCGAGGCGGTTTAGGTGGTTTACTGGATTACGCTAGGACACGAAATAATGATACTGGATTAAGTAGGATGCAAAACTTCGCCGCCGCACTTGATCCATTAATTCTGCCAGAGATGCGTGGTGGTGAAGCAATACGTGAGCGTGGAGCGCAACGTGTTGCGGCTGGTAATAAGAATAAGACTATAGAATATTTAAAAGCCAATGGGTTTGAAGATATAGCAAATGCACTTGCTACAGGATCAATTGATGCTGGTTCTGCTGTAAACTTTGCATTCCAAAGACAAGCGGCGGATAAAGAGTTTGGTAAGCAAAAAGAGCTTATTGATTACAAAGCTGGGTTGGAAAAGCCAGATAATAAAGCATTAACTCAAATAGCAAAGCTAAACCAAGATTTACAAGCTGGTAGAATTAATGAGGAGCAATACAATATAGCTTTATCAACTCTAGCAAATAAAAATAAAATGAGCATTAGAACAAACGCAGATGGAACTATGGAGTTTGTTCAAGGTTCTGATCCTAGTGCAAAAATGACTGAAGCTGAATCAAAAAATTTAGGTTTTTATAAGAGGTCAAAAGATGCATTAGAACTATTTAATCCTGTTGCAGATAGTCTTACTGATAAATTTGGTGCATTAACAGAATTAGACCCAACTGGTGTAAGTAGAGTTTTACAATCTGATGAATTTCAAGAAGCTCAAGTTTTAGGAAAAGACTTTCTTGCTCCAATATTGCGCAAAGATACTGGCGCAGCCGTAACTCCCTCAGAGTGGGTTTTCTATAAAGCTATATACATACCAGAAGTAGGCGATAACCCTGCAAAACTTGAGCAAAAAAAGCAAGCTAGAAAAAGAGCAGTTGAGGCAATGAAAATAAGCATGCCTCCTCACTTAATAGTAAAGTTAGAAAAAGAGTATAATCCAGACATTAATTTAAATAACATGCCTATGGAAACTTTTAAACCAACTCACAGATTTAATGAAACTACAGGAAAAGTGGAGTTAATTCAATGAGCATTACAGTAGACGTTGGGAATGGAAAAATAATTGAGTTTCCAGATGAGGAAACAGCTAATAAATATTTTGAAAGCCAAAATAATAAAAAAGAACCTAAAAAAGAAATTGGCGTTGCTGAAGATGTATTAAGGTCTGCTGTAGGTGGTTTAGGTAGAGGTGCAGTTGGCGCGCTTGAGTTTCCAGAACTTGCTGGACGTGGGGTAATTAGGGGCTTTCAAGAGTTAGGTCAGCTTACGGGTCTATATGAGGGTGAGGATTTACCCGTGTTTGATACTAGCACTGGAAAAGCTTTAAGGGGTGCTGCTGAAGCTGTTGGTTTAGACGATGAATTAGACTACCGAGGACAAACAACTGCTGGTAAATATGTTGGGACTGCGTCTGAATTTCTTGGTGGCGCAGGTGCATTAGGCACAGCAGGTAAGGTAACTAAAGGTTTAGGTGCATTAACAAATTTAGATAAAGTACAAAGAGCTGGAGCTGCTACACAGTCTGCTGGATTAGGTGTAAAGCCCTTAACAAGTTCTGCTGTAGCTGGGGTTGGTAGTGAAGCTGCGGGTCAAGCTACAGAAGGAACTTCAATTGAGCCAGTCGCAAGAGTTATAGGTGCGTTTGCATCACCTATGGCATTGTCTTCTGGAAACAAAACAGTGCAATCATTATCTAAAAGTTTTAAAGAAAAGCCTTCTGTGAAAAAGCAAAAAGCAATCAAGGACGCAGCATATTTAGATGCAAAAAAAGCTGGCGCAGATATAAATGTTGATATGGCAAATTTAAATAAAAACATTACTGACTCAATGTTTAAAGATGAATTGTTTTTAGGATATACTCCAGGAGTACACACTCATGTAGATGATGCTTTAAGAATATTATCTTCAAGGGCTAATGAAAAATTTAATGTTGCTCAGTTAGATGCTTTAAAAACTGAATTACAAGAAATATATAAAGTTGGAAAAGGCATGGGAAGTTTTGCTTATGATCCTAAAATTGATTTTATTATTGATAAAGTAGACGAAGCTATGGACACAATGCCTAAAAATCTTATTGGAACGCCTGCGGGTGATAAGTATAAAATAGCAAGAGCGCAAAATAGAAAATACCGCAAAGTAAAAATGTTTGAAGATTTAATGAAGAAAACAGAATTAGAAACTCTTTCAACTGGTTCTGGTGGAAATATTGTAAATAAATATAGGCAAGCTTTAAAAAATATAATTGTAAATCCAAAAAAAGCGGCACAGTTTGACAAAGAAGAGCTTGAAGTAATGGAGCTTTTTGTTAGAGGCAATATGTCTGAAAACGCATTAAGGCTTATTGGTAAGTTAGCTCCAACTGGAAATGGCCTTATGGCGGGATTAAATATTGCTGCGGTCATGGTAAACCCGCAAGCCGTTGTGCTTCCCGTAGCTACTGGATTATCTAAACTTGCTTCTGATAAAATGGCAAAAAATGCAGTACAGTCTGTTAAGGATATGCTTTACACTGGCGTTGCTCCAAGCAAACGTAAATTAATTAGCGATAGAGAAATTCGCGTCCTACTAGGCTTACAAGCAGATTAAGGAATAGATCATGGAATTAAAACCAAAATCACGTAGAGAAGTCGAAGGCATTGTCCAGGATGCTATTGCCAGCGCAGTAGATTTTGTTGAAAGCGAAATAAGCCAAGATAGAATTAAAGCACAGCGATATTATGATGGTGAAGTTGACCTTGGTTATGAGGATGGCAGAAGTAAAGTTGTAGCCACAAAAGTACGTGATACTGTGCGGGCAGTTAAGCCAAGCTTAATGCGTATATTCCTAAGTACAGCAAAGCCAGTAGAATTTGTACCACATGGCCCAGAAGATGTAGCAATGGCAGATCAAGCCACTGAATTTATGCACCATGAGTTTACACGTTTAAACGGATACCGCGTAATCAATGATGCATTCCAAGATGCACTTGTAAAAAAACAAGGTATCGTAAAAGCATACTGGATGACATATCCGGAAGCAGAGATATACACATTTACAGACTTAAATGATGATGAACTTGCATATCTTACAGATGATGATGAGGTAAGCGTGCTAGAGCAAACTACAGAAATGAGCATCTCAATGGATGAGATGGGCATGGAAATAGAAACACCATCACACAACATAAAGATTAGTCGCCAACAAGAACGTGGTGAACTATGTATAGAAAGCGTTCCACCTGAAGAGTTCTTTGTAAACCGAGATGCACGCAATCTTAAAGATGCTTACTTGGTGGCTCATAGAACTGAAATGCGTGCAGGTGATTTAATTGCAATGGGATATGACCCTGAAGTTGTATTAGATTTAAACAGCTTTGATAACGGGTCAGAAATGACTGAAGCTGAAGTGCATGAAAGACGTGGATATGACTTAGATACATCTGATGAAGATGAGCAAGACCCATCAATGAAGAATGTAACTGTGACAGAAGCATATATGCGAATAGATGCTGATGGCACTGGCATACCCGTATTACACAAAATTACCTGCGGTGGTACATCATATGAGATGCTAGATTTTGAGCCATGCGATGAGTTACCTTTTGCTAAGTTTGAGATAGACCCAGAACCACATACATTCTATGGACGTTCACTAGCTGAAATAGTTATGGATGACCAAGACGCAGCTACATCAATACTACGTTCAATTTTAGATAACGTAGCAATGACGAATAATCCACGTTTGGCGGTCATAGAAGGCGCAGCTAACATTGATGACGTGCTAAACAACGAGATTGGTGCAATCGTAAGAATGCGCCAAGCTGGTGCGGTACAAGACTTGTCAGTGCCATTTACTGCTGGGCAGACATTAGGTGCATTAACTTACCTAGATGGCCTTGTAGAGACTAAAACAGGCGTCTCACGGGCTTCAATGGGATTAGACCCAGATGCAATGCAATCTACAACTAAAGCGGCTGTGCAAGCTACTGTGCAAGCTGCGGCTGGGCAAGTTGAAGTTATGGTGCGTAACCTAGCAGATGGCATGAGAGACTTGTTTGGCATAATGTTACGCTTATCAAACAAGAATGTAGATGAAGAGCAAATGATGCGTATGAACGGCACATTTGTACCAGTTGACCCTAGAGTATGGGATAGCTCAATGGACGTTAGCATTAATGTTGGATTGGGAACTGGACGTGAGGAAGAGAAATCTATGGCCTTAAACCAAGCATTACAAATGCAGACTATGGTTTATCAGACATACGGCCCAATGAATGGTTTAGTGAGTATGACTAATATCCGAAACACATTAGCGGATCAATTGGCTGTTGCTGGCATAAGAAACGCTGATCGTTATTTCGCTCCAATTACTGAAGAAATTGAAGCTCAAATGCTACAACAACAGCAAGAGGCACAAGCACAGCAAGGTGAAGCACAAGACCCTAATGCTGCGTTCTTGCAGGCAGAGCAAATGAAAGCGCAAGCTAAGATGCAATCAGATATGGCTAAATTACAGCTTGATACGCAAAAAGCCGCCGCAGAAGATGACTTGAAGCGAGATAAAATGGCGCAAGACTTGCTCGTTGATGCAGCTAAAGTATATGGCGATTATGGAACAAAAGTAGATATTGCCCGCATACAAGCAGAACAAGATAAGGTTCGAATGGTTGGTGGCATAGCACAAGGTACTCCACAGCAATGACAACAGAAATACGCATAAACGCAGATGAAGCAAAACGTCTAAAAAACGACACAGCTTTCATAAATTTTATGCAACAGGTACGCGATGACCAAATGCGGTTATTCGCTGACAGTAGTGCATCAGACGTTGATGTACGTGAAGATGCTCACGCAATACTGCGTGCAGTGAACCAGATCGAAATTAAACTCGACGCTTCAATACAAGCAGAGATAATTTTAGATCGCAAACAAAGGAAGTAGCACCGATGGAATCGACTACCCTAGACCAAGCTGTAGAAAGCTTATTATCACCCGCCCCAGAAGATACTGGAGGCGATAATCTTAGCGAAGCTGTAGATGAGATCACTGAACCTGAAGATGACGATCAGGGTGAGGAGATTGAGGCTGTAGCCGAAAGCGACGATGACGCTGAAGAAGAAGCATCCAGCGAACAAGATGATGAAGAATATGATCTTGAAGATGTGGAAGTTGACGACGAAGACCCTGTAGAGGCTACTGAAGACACCAAGCTCATCCCCATTAAAGTTGATGGAAAAGAAGAGCATTGGACACTGGATCAGCTCAAGCAATCTGCTGCGGGACAAGCGGCAATTAATAAGCGGTTTCAAGAGGCTGCCGAGGTAAGAAAAAATCTCGAACAGCAACAGGCCGTATTGCAACAGCAGCAGGCACAAATTGTCCAGTTGCACCAGCAAGCTACACAAGGTGGTTTACAAGCTCCGACCCCACCATCAAGAGAGTTATTTGAAAGTGATCCAATAGGATACATGGAAGAAAAGCTTAAATACGATGAGGCGAAGACACAGTATGACCAAAATGTGTTCCAACTCCAAGGCGTACAAAGGCAACGTATGCAAGCTCAACAAGAGGCTCACCAAGCCTACCTTCAAGAGCAAGCACAAGTTCTGCAAGAGTACATCCCTGAAATAGTTGATCCTAAGAAGGGTCAAGGACTTAAAGATGCACTTGTTGAAACTGGCGTTTCCTACGGATTTTCCGCAGAAGAAATGCAAGCAGTGACAGATGCTAGATATGTACGAGCATTAAATGATGCGCGCAAATATCGTGAGTTGGTGGCTAAAAAGAAATCAGTGCAGACTAAGAGCAATAAAGCTCGCCCTGTAGTGAAAGCTGGTGCTAAGAAAAGGCAAGATGGGAATGCTGCAACTCGTAAAAAAGCGCAACAGCGCTTGCAGAAGACAGGTTCAATCGATGATGCATTGAACTTGATAATTGGTGATAGCTAGAAATAGCTTCTTAATCCTTGAAAGGGAAAAAACATGGCACAACCATCCAACACATTTGACAGCTATGATGCTGTCGGTATCCGTGAAGATTTATCGGATATTATCTATAACATCTCACCTGAAGAAACTATATTTCTTTCAAAGTGTGGTAAAACAACAGCGCGCAACACTTTAACTGAGTGGCAAACTGATTCATTGCGTGCATCTGCTGCTAACGCTCATATTGAAGGCGATGCAACTACTGCTGAAGCACGTACAGCAACAACACGTTTAGGAAACTATACACAGATTTTCAAAAACGCAGTTGTAGTTCCTGACACTGATGAAGGCCTAAACAAAGCAGGTCGCGCAAAGGAAATCGCTTATCAAACATTGAAAATCGCAAAAGAGCAAAAATTAGACATTGAAAAAGCTTTATTCGACAACAATGCAAGAGTAGCGGGTAACGCAACAACAGCACGCGAACTTGCTGGCGCACCAGTATGGCTAACAACAAACACTGTTGCTGGTTCTGGCGGTGCAGATGCAACTGGTGATGGATCAGACGCACGTACTGATGGTACACAAGCTGCTTTCTCACAAGCTAACTTTGACACTGTAATGCAGTCAATCTGGGTAGCTGGTGGTAAGCCAGATACAGTGTACTTATCTGCATTCCAAATGAATGTAGCTTTAGGCTTCACTGGTAACAACAACCAGCGTTCAGCAGTACAAGCTGGCGATGAAAAAGTTATTAAGTCGCTTGCTGTATATGTAACACCTTGGGGTTCAATTGAGTTTGCACCATCAAGAGAAAACAGATCACGCGATGTTTTCATCATGCAAGACAATATGTGGGAAGTTGCTACACTACGTGGAACAAAGAATGTTGCACTAGCAAAAACTGGCGACAACACAACACGTCAAGTTGTAACAGAGTTAACACTTTGTGCTAAAAATGAAGCAGCTAACGGCATGATCGCTGACTGTACTACTTCATAATAATTAATCTATAGTGAGGGTGGGCGACTGCCCTCACAACTCTAAAGGAGATAATAATGGCAAAAGCAACAGTAATGACCCCTAATGTATTTACATCTGCGGGCAAATTTTTTAAAGGCGATGTTGTTGAACTTTCTGACAAAGAAGTAAAAGAAATTAACGCTATAAGAAAAGGCACACTTGAAGTTAAAACAGTATTAACTCCAGTTAAGAAAGCCGTCACAAAGCGTAAGCGTGCTAGAAACGCAAATGGCACACTTAAATCAGATGACCCATCTACACCAAACATAAATGAGGCTTGGGAAAAATAATGGCTACACCACGCAAAGGAAAAGCTAAAGTTAAAGTTACAGCTAGTGGCAAGCGTGTAAGCTACGGGCAAGCTGGGAGAGCTAAAGATGGTGGGCCAAGAGTAAGACCTGGTACATCAAAAGGAGATGCATATTGCGCTCGTTCTGCTGGCCAGAAAAGACGCTCACCTAAAGCCGCCAAGAACCCAAACAGCCCATTAAACTTATCACGTAAACGCTGGAAGTGTAGCGGAACTAAATCTAAGAAATGAATGACAGATGGCAAATTTATCAAACAAAATATCAGAAAAAACTTACTTTGAAGGCGATCAAATTGTTACTAAGAAAACACATGATGGCGGGCAAGCGTTAAGAGATGCGTCTTATGCGCGTGAAGTTACTGATAACTCATTTGGATCAGACTATAAGCATGTAGGCAATGTTGATATGGCTATGCTTGGTATATGGTTAAAAGAAGCTGGTGTTGAATGGACGGATACACAAGCAGTCAAAGATGTGTTAAAGAGGAAGCTAATGAGTAATGAATTTAGCGGACTGCGTGTCTGGGAAGGTAACTACTAATGGAAATGACAGACCTATGGAGCAGCGTACTAACGCTAGGCGTTGGTTTTATAGGCTTTGTCCTACGTGGTTATGTACTTGAAGTGCAAAGATTGCAAATCCTGTTAAATCGTACTAGAGAAGAGTATGTTACTAAGGTTGACTCAAATCAAGTGCTTGGTCAGATAATGAGTAAGTTTGACCGCATTGAAGAAAAGCTAGACAGGCTAGTAGAGCGAAAATGATACGCTTACTTATAATTATATTTTTCTTTATTCTTGGCGGCTATGCCTATGCAGAAGACGATGATGTAATTAAATCAGAAAGCACAGTCATATCCAAAGGCTCAATGGATACTACAATCAACAGCCCACCGCCATCCGCAATATCTCCACAAATTAGCACAAGTAACTCTGACTTATGTACTGTTGGTGTAGCTGGCGCTGTGCAAACACAAATACTTGGCATATCTGCCGGCAGAACTGTACGAGATATGAACTGCGAGAAGCTCAAGAACGCTAAAACTATGTATGATATGGGCATGAAGGTAGCTGCCGTATCTGTTATGTGCCAAGATGAGCGTGTATTTGAAGCAATGTTAAATGCTGGCACACCATGCCCTAAAGATGGTTTAGTTGGAGATAAAGCTAGATTAGCATGGGAAATGGAAGCCGTAAAAGAAGAAATACAAAGAGATCAAAACAACCCAATGCGAAAGATATTCAATGAAAATGTTGAAACTAAAATGGGGTTTGGTGTTATCATTAGCACTCTGGCCTTCCTACTCGCAATGTGATCCATATTCGTATGGTGTAACTAAGAACGCATCCTCCAGCTCTTTGAGCTGGGGCATGAGTTCTATTTTACCATCCATACCAGGTGTTGATATAAATGGTATGGTTTACCGATACACCACCAATAAAGAAACTGACGCAGATATGAAAGTTCATATAGGCAATAAGAACGCAAATGGCGAAGGCTATATGTTTCGCAAAACAGACGATTGGTCTGGTGTACCTGGTAATACAATTGTGAGAACCTTTTCATTTAGAAATGTACCATCAGCGTTATGGGGTGATGGGTCTATTGAGGTCGAAGGCGAAGGAAGCGTAGAGAACCCTGTTGTTATATATAGTTTCAGAATAGATGAATGTTATGATGAGCAATCTAACCCAGCTTGTCCTGGTTATATAAAGCCAGTGCCAAAGATACCTGAAGTTGAAGTCTACGCTGCATTAGAAGATGATAATGTTTTGGAGGCGATAGACACAGAATTAGATTATGAGTATGACGAGGAAGGCAACATAATACCTGATGATGAAGAGGAAGAAAAAGAAACAAGACTTGAGATGGGTTTAACAGCATCAGCTAATGCTTTGACTATGTTAAGAACCCAAGGTCAGTCTGAAATCATAGCTGCTATGAACCAAAGCACAGATTTAGCTATGTACTATAATTCTTCCATAAATGGTGGTATATATAATGATACAGCTCAATTAGTTGATGGAAACCTGCCTGATAATAAGAAGGGTTTGCGAAATAATTTAGCACAACAAGTTCTGCATGAGAAAATGGTAGACATGCAATATAACAAGTGAGGTTAAAATGAAATATTTTACAATGATGCTTACAGTATGTGCATTCCCTGCTTATGCAGGCAGTGTGGATATAGTTGGTAATGTAGCCGCCAAGTGCGTGATACAAACAGATAAATCTGGGGTATATGGAAACCCTACAGCAAGTACACTAAGTACAGCCCCATCAGATGGTGGTGTATTGCCAGTGGTTAGATTTGATGTAGCTATTGCTGATTATTATACAGCAAACATTACACACCCTACATCATTTAGCTCATCCCCAGCATTGTCTGATAGTGTAGCTTCGACA
>Ga0206677_10002724_pt1 | contig 15281 bp, 16 predicted proteins | sample M130m12015metaG_FD_155475 | JGI IMG/M metagenome (GOLD analysis project Ga0206677, IMG submission 155475) | Ammonia-oxidizing marine archaeal communities from Monterey Bay, California, United States - M1 30m 12015 | ecosystem: Environmental > Aquatic > Marine > Intertidal zone | place: USA... | reverse complement strand
GGAATGCAGGATGGTTGCTCCGTTGGATTTAAGACCGCTTAGCAGATGAGTGCAGTTGTTGTTGGCTTTGGTTGCGGCCTTTAGCCAAGCGTCCTTTTTCAGGTATCCCGACATTTGGGCCGATAGATAACGATGTTTAGAAAGCAGGTGCGCCCCGCGTTTGCGGCGCAGTTCAAATTCCCATGCTTTAGATGACTCAAAAAAGATCACGGCCTCAACACCCATGCAGCCATTTTTAGTACCGCCAAAACTGACCATATCAACGCCAGCTTTCCACGTTATTTCAGCAGGCGCACAGCCCAGTGCAACAAGAGCATTGGCGAAGCGTGCGCCGTCTAGGTGAACGGGTAGGTCAAATTCTTTGGCCACGGCGCTGAGCGCTTGGATTTCTTCAAAATTATAAACGCCGCCGTGTTCGGTCACTTGTGTGATCGACACGGGCCCGCGTTGTGGTCCGTGGACGCCGCGGTTTTGTTCGTTTTTGATAGTGGCGCGCAAGGCATCGGGCGTCATGCGGTCGGAGCCAGGCACCAAGGTGAGTTTGGCACCGCCTGCGTAAAATTCGGGTGCGTTGCATTCGTCCTCATGGATGTGGGCAACGGGTGAGCAAAAGATGGTGTCCCAAGGCTGTGTGTAGCTGGCTAAGGCCAGTGCGTTCGCGGCTGTTCCAGTCGTGACCAGATATATCGCGGCCTCTGGCGCTTCAAACAGATCACGCAGGGTTTGGCGGACCTCGTCCATGATGGTGTCGTTGCCGTATGGCATTTGGTAGCCGGTGTTGGCGTCAGCGAGAGCTTGCATCACTTCAGGGAGGGCAGGGCCTGCGTTGTCAGAGGCAAAAAACATTACTGCGGTTCCTTGATAATGTGATCTTCCCAATCTTCTTCTGGAATATCAAATTCGGATAAGGTTTGCCCTTTGATGCTTATGCCCGCCTCATGCACGGAATTGGGGTTTCCCGTCACCAAGGGGTGCCATTCTGGCAATGGCTTGCCTTCCCACAACAAACGGTAGGCGCAGGTTGTGGGCATCCAATAGGCGTGCGTATCCAGATTTTCAGGTTTTAAAACGATGCAATCGGGCACGAATTGGTGGCGGTTTTCGTAATGTACGCAGTGACAGGTCGCGTCATCCAATAGACGACAAGCGATGTTGGTCAGGGCCACTTCGCCGCTGTCTTCGTCTTCCAACTTGTTGAGGCAGCATTTGCCACAGCCGTCACACAGTGCTTCCCATTCTGCTGGGTTCATTTGCGTTAGTGGCTTGCGTTCCCAAAACTTGGCGGCAAGTTTGGTCATAGGGCCCCCAGAATTTCACGCGCTTGAACACAGTCTGCATCCATTTGCGTGATCAAGGTTTGCAGGCTATCAAAGTTTTCTTCTCCGCGAAGAAAGGCAACCAACGCAACAGAGGCCTGTGCGTCATACAAATCACCAGAGAAATCGAACACAAAGGTTTCGATATTTGGTTTGTTTTCGCCAAACATCGGGCGAACGCCAAGAGAGGCCGCACCGTGATATGTGCCCGCGTGCGGGCCATCAAGAACATCAAAGATCACGGCATACACACCAAGGGCTGGCAAATGTAGCCCATCAACGGACATATTGGCTGTTGGGTACCCCAACTCGCGTCCACGTTGTTCGCCGCCAATCACGGGCCCTACGATGCGGTGCCAATGGCCCAGCATTTCGGCTGCAATTTCAGGATGCCCATCGGCCAGCGCCTTACGGATCGCGGTAGAGGAAACGGTGTCTGTGTTCGCGGCCAAAAGCGGTGCAATCGTCACGCCAAATCCCATCTCTTTTCCAAAAGCAACCAAATCATGCGTGGTTCCAGCGCGGTCTTTGCCAAAACAAAAATCAGCACCCACAATTACATGCGCAAGGCCAAGGCCATCTGCTATTACGCTTTGCGCAAATTCACGCGGCGTGAGCGAAGCCATGGCAGTATTAAAGTTTAACTCATACAGCCGATCCACGCCCAGTTTCTCTAAACGGCTGGAACGGGCCTCGCGGCTCATCAGGCGGAAATGGGGGGCGTCGGGGGCAAAGTAGACGCGGGGATGAGGTTCAAAGGTCATGACCCCCAGCGGCGCGTCAGGCTGTGCTGCGCGTGCCAGATCGATTACCGATTGATGCCCTATATGAACGCCGTCGAAATTCCCAATCGCAACTGTCGCGCTGCGATCTTGGGGTTCTATGAATTGGTAGTCTCGAATAATACGCATAAACATTGCCTAGCGAGGTGGGCGAGCTGACGCAAGAACCCTAAGATAAGGTTCGCCAATTCATGTAGCGGTGCGCGAAGGTGCCATAACGGTTGCATCGCCGATGATGACGTTTTTGCCCTCTACAGTGCAAAGGCAATCTAACTTTACGCGGCTTTTTTCGGGTTGGATATCTCTCACGGTGACCTGCGCTTGAACGGTGTCACCGGGGCGAACAGGAGCCAGAAACTTAAGATTTTGCGCCATGTAGATCGTGCCGTGACCGGGCAATTGTTCGCCAATAACGGCAGAAATCAAACCGGCACTTAGCATCCCGTGTGCGATACGGCCTTTAAACATGGTGTCTTGGGCATATTCTTCGTCGACATGGACCGGATTGTGATCTGTGCTGACTTTGGCGAACATCTCAATGTCGCTATCGGTGATGATCTTTTCAAGGCTGCGCGTCATGCCCAGTTCGATGTCTTCAATAAAGATAGTGCCGCGAATGATTTCCTGCATGCCTGCCACCTAAAGTAATTATCGAAATTCTTAATGGTTTTCTTTGTAACTTTATTGTGTGAGTTGCGCGTGGTGACAAGTGGAAAAACAGCTTAACGCAGGTGTCCAATTGTGAAGGTTGGGTTTGATTGCTCTGCTTCGAGATATGCAGCCAGCAATTCAGGATCAGGTTGTGTCACTGTTTTGGTTTCAGCAGCGGCCAGACCGCCCGATATGAACAGGGAGTCGATATCTTCGCCCATGGCCCCTTTGATGTCCGTAATTACGCCGTCCCCAATCGCAAGGATTGCAGAATCTGGCACATCGACGCCCAAAGCAAACAAGCGGCGGCGGGCAAGGTCATAGATGGGTGGGTGTGGTTTGCCGAAATACAGACTTTCGCCGCCCATTTCTGTATAAAGTTGGGCCAGTGCACCGGCACACCATTCCCGCACCTCACCGCGATCCACAACGATGTCAGGGTTGGCGCACAACAGTTTGAGGCCCATTTTTTTGGCCATCAAGAGTTGCGGGCGCATGATTTCAGGGTCTGCCATCGGATCTTCCGGTCCCATGCAGACGATGCCTGTCGCTTGTTCTAGCGGCACTTTGGTGACTTCCATTGGGTCCTCAACAACGTCGATGGGATCAAAGAAAACTTGGTCATGAGGTTGGCCAATGAACCAAACTTTGTCTCCCACCACACCGCAATACATTGCTGAACGGGCGCTGTCCCCGGAGCTTGCAATATCGTCCCAGCAATCGTCGGCCACCCCAAACGTTTTGAGTTGGGCAATAACATTTTCGCGTGGGCGCGGGGAGTTGGTGACTAGGATGACTTTGCCACCTTGTTTGCGATAGTCTTGCAACGCCTTTACGGCATCGGGCAAGGCCGCCACACCGTTGTGAACGCAGCCCCAAAGATCAACAAACAAGGCGCCATAGTGGGCAGAAATTTCGCTAAGGTTTGTGACGATCTGTGACATGCAATCGCTCCGGTATAAATCTGTTATGTGAGTGTAGCGACCTGAACCAGAAGGGCAAAGGGCTAAAGGCAAAGGGCCGCCCAATGCGTGGCGGCCCTTCACGCGCTGGGCGCGTGGCCCAAAGCAGTTTTTAGACTTTAAGGTTTGGAATGATCTGCTTTTTGCGGCTCATGATGCCAGGCAATACAACAGTATCGCCTGTCACTGTCGCGCCAAAGCTTTTTTCAGCAACGGTTTTGACCAAGTCATTTGGCACCATCAATGTGGCTTCTTCATTTAGGATGTCGACCACGAACAACAGGACCTCATCGGCACCATCTTCAGCAGCAACATCAATCATAGAAGCCATAAGGCTGTCTTTGCGGTCCAGAATCAATTTCGGTGCAGTTGTTTCCAACACGGAGACGCGGAACTGTTTGCCGTCTACTTTGAACTCTTTGCTGTCCATGCGCAGCAATTCTGCGTCTGAAAACGCAGAGATGTCAGATTTGGCTTCAAACATTTCAGAAGCGTATTGCGCAATGTCGACACCAAGGTCTTTGGCCAACTCATACGCAATCGCTTTGTCTTCTTGGGTTGTGGTTGGGGAACGGAATTCCAACGTGTCAGACAGGATGCATGACAACATCGCGCCTTTTACGCCTGTTGGCATTTGCGCCATGCCTTTGCCGATCATCTTCCACATGATTGTGGCTGTGCAGGCCAAAGGTTCGATGCGGATGCCGATTGGGCCTTTGGTTTCCAAACCGCCGACCAACTTGTGGTGATCGATGATTGCTGTGATGTCGCAATCGTTGATACCCGCCGGCAATTCGGCAGGGTTGTTGGTGTCAACGATGACCACAGGCGTGTCAGCCGCAACGTCTGATACGATTTCTGGCTTGTCCAAGTTCCAGCGCTTTAGCACAAACAACGCTTCGGTGTTTGGCTCTCCCAACAAAACCGGCTTAGCTGCAACGCCTTTTATTTCGTTCAGGTACCACGCCCAGATGATTGGGCTGCCTGTGCTGTCTGTGTCTGGTGATTTGTGGCCGAAAACGAGCGTTGTCATGGGGACGATCCTGAAATTGAGTACAAATTTTTTCGGCTTATAGGGGGCACTTATCCACTTGTCACCATCTGAGCTTTTCTATGATGTCATATGCGTTATGCGCTGGAATCATCCAAGGCCCAACTCCGCGCGCGTCTTCTTTGTTAGCTTGGCGACGACCATGTCGTATGAATAGGTGATGTGATTGCGCAGCTCTGCATCAGACAACCCCGGTTCGGCGTAATGTTGAATCCATTTCAGCCCACGCGACGCAAGGTATGGGGCATGGCGTAACCCTTCCATGTCTGGCAAAATTTGAAATGCCATGTCCGATACCTTGAACGTAAAGGCGGCATCGTTTTCGTGCCAACCGCTTAGAGCATAAAGTTTGCCACCAACTTTCCACACGTCAGAATTACCCCATTGGATCACATGGGTGGACTGGGGCAGGCTGGCGCAAAAGGCATTGAATTCATCACGTGTCACAACGTCACTTTAGGCGCTTGGGTTCTAAGCGCAATTGCTGATAAGTTTTGCACATGAGCATATCACGCGAAACTGATCTGTATGGCCCCGTTAAATCCTTTCTTGAAGGGCAGGGATATGTTGTGAAATCCGAAGTGGGTGCGGCCGATGTGGTGGCTGTGCGCGGTGGGGAACCGCCATTGATCGTTGAACTAAAACTAGGATTTTCACTGTCCTTGGTGCATCAGTGCATCGCGCGCCTTGCGGTCTCGGACGACGTTTACATGGCCGTGGCTAGAGGCAAAGGCAAACCCTTTGCCAAATCGCTTAAGAACATGACGAAGCTGTGCCGCCGTTTGGGGATGGGTCTGATCACCGTGCGTTTCAAGGATGGATTGGTGCAGGTGCATTGTGACCCCGGAGCCTATGCGCCGCGCAAATCCAAGAAACGCGAGGGGCAGATGTTGGCCGAATTTGCCCGCCGGGTCGGTGATCCTAATGATGGGGGACAAACCAGGGTTGGGTTGATTACGGCGTATCGTCAAGATGCACTAAAGATCGCGATGTATTTGTTTGAGGTTGGGGCCAGCAAGGGCGCGGATGTAGCGCGCGAAACTGGGGTTGAACGCGCAACGACCATGATGCGTGATGATCACTATGGCTGGTTTGAAAAGGTCGAAAAGGGCGTTTACGGGCTTCGGCCTAAAGGGGCAGAGGCCGTCACCAAAAGCGGGCAGGTTTTAGGCGGGTAACGCCAATCGAACCTAGTTTAGTTTTGAAAATGGTTGCGGGTAAACCAGTGTTTCATTTGGGGCATTGGTGCCCTCACCAGCCAGCATCGTGTGGCTGATTGGATAGGGAGAGGCCAATTGCGCAGCGCGCGCCGCCGAAAATCCAGCGCGTTCATAAAACGACACGCCGCCCAAAACGACCACGGTGGATTTGCTAAGGCGCGCCCATTCCGTCAGCATCCCCATCATCCGTGTGCCATAGCGGCGTCCCTGAATATCACGGGCAATCGCAACAGGCGCAAGGCACAGCCACTTTTTCGGAGCGACCATTTTGGATAGGGCATAATAGCCCACGATCCGGTCCCCCATTGGCAGGACTGTTTCGCCTGCGATTTGGCTTGATTTGCGCAAATCGCGCACCAGATCGGCCTCAGCTCCCGTTTCAAACGCTGCGCGAAGCAGGGCATCAACCGCGTCTTCTTCGCCTCTACGCATTTCACGCGCGTGATCGGGGAACTCTAACATCAGTCTTTGATCGCTTTGATCATGTCAACGCGGGTCGCGTGACGCCCACCTTCAAACTCTGCGTTCAAGAACGCATCCACGATCTCGAGCGCGAGGCCCATGCCGATGACCCGTGCGCCAAGTGACAGTATATTGGCATCGTTATGTTCGCGGATCATGCGGGCGGAAAACGAGTCAGAGCATACGCCGCAACGAATGCCTTTGACCCTGTTGGCGGCCATCATGATGCCTTGACCGGTGCCACACAGAATGACGCCGAGTTGGCAGTCGCCTGAGGCTACTTTGCGCGCGGCGGCTTCGCCGTGTGTCGGGTAGTTGGTACTTTCATTGGTGGTCGGACCGATGTCGCTCACCTCATAGCCTTTGGCCTCAATATGTGCAGCAATGGCCTGACGCATTGGAATGTCAGCGTGATCGCTGGAAACGACGATACGGGTTCTTGAAGTCATGGTGGTGTGCTTTCTGATTAGCGGGCTGGGGTGGTTTGTGGGTATGGTTCTAAGGCAGAAGGGGCAATACCTAATTGATTTCAAGAAAAGGTTTGCTGTGCGGGCGTTTTTGTCATGCGACTTTCGTTCTTATGCTACCTCTGGCAATAAAAAAATACTCCGCGCGTTTTCGGAATGTAGGCGGTCGTTTGCGTACCAACGCGCTAAAACGCACTTAGACATCAGGTCAGGGTTTGCTGATACAAATTCTTTGAAATTCTTATGAGATTTAGTCGCCATCCGTTCAGCAATAAGGCTCATGAATGCGTAAGTAATTGTCAGATTGAATTTGTGTGGCGCACCCGCCTTTTTCGCCAATGCTTGAATTCCCTTGGCATACGTAGCGGCAGCATCAATGAAATCATATTTGCCCAAGAGATCATGAGCAACCTGAACATGCTCCGCATGGCGAAACATGGTGTTATCAATAGTGTGGGCTTCGAATGCTTGGGTAATCTTAGAAACTGGCGTTGCGTCAGTCATTGGTCAATCTCCTTGAATTTGTGGCTGTCGTCAGCATTCCAGTCCAACTCGTAGACGTTTTTAAGCTGGGCGATTTTCGCCATAGTGTCCGTCGAGAATGGTGTTTTGTTTTCAAAGCTATGCAAAGCAATGCCTTCGATGAGGTCACCGACAGAAATGTCTAAATGCTCAGCAAGCCCTTTGAGGACTTTCAATAGGCGTTTTTCAATCCGGATACCTGTTTGAACCCGTGCAATCTTATTGTTCATGCGTGTACCAATGTACCTAAATACTTCTTTAATCAAGTTGAAACTTAGACTTCAGAGCAAACATCTAAAAACTTTTCGTCCCCAGCCAAAAAAGAAGGGAACCATCCACAAGCAACCTCCTCCAATAATAGCTATTGAGAGGTTAATGGAGATGTCTGAAAAGGGCGTAATTACCTAGCCCTTCGGATAGTTCACCAGAAAATTGGGCAATGACATGCAGGTGAGTGTGAAATACGTCTTGCCCAGCAACAGCACCCACGTTCCAACCAACAGTAAACCCATTGGCGTTTTTAAAGTCGAAACGTGATTTAACGCTTGAGAGAGCTTCGCTGACTTCTGATCGCTCTTCATAGTTTAATTTGAACGGGATCTCGACATGACGGTGCGGGACAATCATCGCTTAAAGTTGCTTATGATCTTCGACTGACCCTAATATAAACAAGTGCTTCAGAACGGCTATCGGTTCGTCAATCAATAGAGAGTTCGCGCGGCAAAACCGACATCGTGGTTCGGGTATGATTTTCATACCGGTAGTATCATAAATAATTGAATTGAACTCAATGTGGATGGTAGCGGCCGCTGCACATCTCAGGCGTTTAACAAACTAAGTGGGAGCACAGTTGGCGACCATTCCTTACGAGATGTGCGATGTTTCCACATCCCTCTGTTTCCAAACTCCTTTCTGGCTGCTGACCGCAAACTATGTCGTTTTTGAATTAGACCGTTGCGCGGGCATGTTATCCATTTAGTGTTGAGCAGATCATATGAGATGGAGTTTTAACGTGACCGGATATCTGGCAGCCCCTTTGGCCTTTCCTGACAGTTCGCCCAATGGGTTCACCATGTTGGTAGATGAACCGCAATTTGATCCGGCGCGTCATTTGCAGATTGAATATCCTACGGATGTTTTGTCGTTGGCTGATTTGGGTTATTCTGAACAAGAGATCACAGAGTGTCCTACAGATTTTGCCGTCACCTCTATTTTCCGCATTCTAAGTGATGAAGGCATTGCTGTGATGTTGGAGACCGCGCGCAGATTGGAACAGTTTACCACCAGCAATGCACGGATTGCCCGAAACGTTCGTGGTGGAGTGTATCGATCAAAATTCTTGCGCGATCTTTGTCAGTGTGAGGAATTAACCGAAAGCCTGTCTAAGATATGTGGTATTCCGTTATTGCCCCACACCTTGCCCCACCAATTGGGTCATTTAAATTACAACCCGCTTGAGGTTGGAGAGAACGTCGACAAATGGCATGTTGATACGCTGCGCATCGATTTCGTGATGTTCGTGACGGACCCAAAGTTGGTAGTTGGTGGCGAGTTTGAATATTATTGCGGGACAAAGCATGAAGTCGCTCAGCTAAGCGCTGCAGGAGAGTCATTGGACCCAAATAAAATCGTTGCTCCTGATATGCCAGGCCCCGGGTATGCCGTTTTGCAGCAGGGGAATATGGTGGTGCATCGCGCCAAAGGGCTGCGCGAGGCTGGTGAGCGGATCACGATGGTAAACGGTTATGTCCCAAGAGACATTTCTTTCCCCGATTTTTCTCGTTTTGATCAACTTTATTTGGTTGATCCCAAAGATGTGGCCGCAAGTGAATACGCACGTCACATGTCGTGGATGGCACGTGAACGATTATCTGCAGAGCTGAGTGAATTTGTCTTTTGCGAAGATAAAGAAGCTATGGCTGACAAGTTCGAACAACTGGCTGAATTTATGTCTGCGACGGCTAAAAATTTGCGCGAAGCGGGAAGTGCAAAAGTTGAGCACTTTGGTGATGGTTGATGGGTAACTTGGTCTATCCAAAAGCAAAAGAGGCTGCCAAAAAGGCAGCCTCTTTCTTATTATAGAGACGTAAAAGTCTTTCCGGAGGGAAAGAGCTTCTTACATCATGCCGCCCATGCCGCCCATGCCGCCCATGTCAGGCATTGCTGGTGCGCCACCGCCGTCTTTGGATGGACGATCCGCAACCATAGCTTCGGTTGTGATCAACAAAGAGGCGACAGATGCTGCGTCTTGAAGTGCCGTGCGAACAACTTTGGCTGGGTCGATGACACCAAACGCGAACATGTCACCATATTCTTCAGATTGCGCGTTGAAGCCGAATGTAAGGTCGTCGCTCTCGCGGATTTTGCCCGCAACAACAGCTCCGTCGACACCAGCGTTCTCAGCGATCTGGCGCAAAGGCGCTTCGATTGCTTTGCGAACGATAGAGATACCAACGTCTTGGTCGTTGTTTGCACCGGTAAGGCCAGCCAATTTTTTAGCAGCTTGAACCAGAGCAACACCACCACCAACAACGATACCTTCTTGAACAGCGGCACGTGTCGCGTTCAATGCATCGTCAACGCGGTCTTTGCGTTCTTTAACTTCAGTTTCAGTCATGCCGCCGACGCGGATCACAGCAACACCACCAGCCAATTTGGCTACACGTTCTTGCAATTTTTCACGATCGTAATCTGAATCTGTTTCCTCGATTTGCTGACGAATCTGCGTAACACGCGCTTCGATTTCAGCAGAGTCGCCGTTGCCATCGATGATTGTTGTTTCATCTTTGGTGATGTTGACCCGCTTGGCAGTGCCCAGCATGTCCATCGTAGCAGATTCTAGCTTCATGCCCAATTCTTCGGAGATCACCTGACCGCCGGTTAGGATAGCGATGTCTTGCAGCATGGCCTTGCGGCGATCGCCAAAGCCAGGGGCTTTAACAGCTGCAATTTTCAATCCGCCGCGCAACTTGTTAACAACCAAAGTTGCCAATGCCTCGCCTTCAACATCTTCTGAGATGATCATAAGTGGCTTTTGAGATTGGATGATTTGCTCGAGCAACGGGACCAATGACTGCAAAGAAGAGAGCTTTTTCTCGTGCAACAAGATCATGCAATCTTCCAATTCAACCGTCATTTTGTCAGAGTTTGTGACAAAGTAAGGTGAAAGGTAGCCGCGGTCGAATTGCATGCCTTCGACAACATCAGTCTCAGTTTCAAGGCCTTTGTTTTCTTCGACAGTGATAACGCCTTCGTTACCAACTTTTTGCATCGCGTCTGCAATCTGACGACCGATTTCTGCTTCGCCGTTTGCAGAGATAGTACCGACTTGAGCAACTTCGTCTGTGTCTTTTACTTCGCGTGACGCTGCTTTGATCGCTTCAACGACTGTCTTCGTTGCCATGTCAATGCCGCGCTTAAGATCCATTGGGTTCATGCCAGCCGCTACAGACTTCATGCCCTCTTTGACGATTGCTTGCGCCAAAACTGTTGCGGTTGTCGTACCGTCTCCAGCTTCGTCATTGGTACGGGAAGCAACTTCCTTAACCATTTGAGCGCCCATGTTTTCGAACTTATCTTCGAGTTCGATTTCCTTCGCCACCGATACACCATCTTTTGTGATGCGCGGAGCGCCGAAAGATTTGTCCAAGACAACGTTACGACCCTTTGGGCCCAGTGTTACTTTGACAGCGTCTGCAAGAATGTTCACGCCTGTGAGCATACGGTTGCGAGCGTCTGTACCGAACTTTACGTCCTTACCAGCCATGTGATAATCTCCTTAAGAGTATTCTATAAATTAGGGTGGTGCGGAGATGGTCCCACACCGATTTTCAAAAGTGGTTGCTTAAGAAAGGATACCCATGATGTCAGATTCTTTCATCATCAACAGGTCTTCGCCGTCGACAGTGATTTCTGTACCATTCCATTTGCCAAACAAAACTTTGTCGCCTGCTTTGACATCCATAGCGACCAATTCGCCGTTGTCTTTACGGGCACCTGGGCCTGTCGCTACAACTTCGCCTTCGCTTGGTTTTTCTTTTGCACTTTCTGGGATGTACAATCCACCAGCAGTTTTTTCTTCGCCTTCAGTGCGGCGAACCAGCACACGGTCGTGAAGCGGTGTTAATGCCATTTTTAATAGCTCCTTAAAGCTCAAATTTTATTCCTTAACCCGTCTAAGGGGGCCGTTATCACTCGATAGGTGTGAGTGATAACGAACGTTAGGTAGGTAGGGAAATAGGGGGAGTCAATAAGAAGAGTCAGAAAAATTTTTGGTAAGGGGGGGATTGGATTATGTGAGGAGTCAAAATAGCACTTAAGAAATGCCCGAATTCTCACGTCAGGGGGTGGAATTTTTCACGCCAATTCGTCTCGGAGTGAGCCAAGCCTTACGAGGCAATCGAGCTTGTTTAGTTAGTGGCGTGACAGTTGGTCGGCGATGCGGACGAGACGGACCTGGAAAGATTACTTGAGCACTTTCTTCAAGTTGCCACGCCTACACCCATTGCATTCAAAGTAATAACCGTAAGGTGACCGCAACATGCTAGTAATTGAGGGTGAGCAACCGTTGCCCGTAGCTTATCCAAGAATAGTCTGTAAGCCTCTGCGAGATCGTAGCGAGGCCAGTCAATGATGAAGACATTGCAATAAGTCTCTCAAGGTGACTCCCAGAATTATTGCGTAAACAACACGCGTACCTTAGCTGGCATATAACTTATAAGAAGTAGTGCCTTTGGCCCCGAAATGGGAAGAAGCGCCATCGATGTTGCGACAAAAGCCAACGAGATCTAAATATCCACGCGAATACCTTTTGAATTTCTTGGGAGCTAACGGTAATTTTTAAAAACGTAGAGAAATATTCTAGCATCTTCGTAGATGTACAGCATTGATCAATAAGGGCTCGATGCAGGAATATGTTCTGTTTTTGAAGCTGTTTCAGTCCTACCCTGGACAAAAAGGCGGGCTCCAAAGCCCACCTTTCAAAGTTAAAATTTTCGAAAACCTTATAGGTTTGGGTACATTGGGAACTTGGCGCACATGGCTTCTACTTCGCCGCGGACTTTTGCTTCAACCGCGCCGTTGCCATCTTCGCCGTTTACGGCCAAACCATCAACAACTTCGTTGATCCAATCACCGATCTGACGGAATTCAGCTTCGCCAAATCCGCGGGTTGTTCCCGCTGGTGAACCAAGACGGATACCAGATGTGACCATTGGTTTCTCATCATCAAAAGGCACGCCGTTTTTGTTGCAGGTGATGAACGCGCGGCCCAATGCTTTTTCAGTCGCGTTGCCCTTGACGCCTTTTGGACGCAGGTCGACCAGCAATAAGTGCGTGTCGGTACCTCGGGTCACTGTGTCCAAGCCACCTTTGTGCAATTGATCCGCCAGCGCTTGGGCGTTTGCAATGACTTGTTTGATGTACTGTTTAAATTCAGGACGCAGGGCTTCGCCGAATGCCACGGCCTTGGCTGCTATCACGTGCATCAATGGGCCACCTTGGATGCCTGGGAAGATGGCAGAATTGAATTTCTTCGCTAATGCCTCGTCGTTTGTCAGAATCATACCGCCGCGTGGGCCACGCAACGTTTTATGTGTTGTCGTCGTTGCCACATGCGCATGAGGGAAAGGGGAAGGGTGTTCGCCCGCTGCAACAAGACCAGCAAAGTGAGCCATGTCCACGTGGAGATACGCGCCAACCATGTCTGCGATTTCGCGCATGCGCTTGAAATCGATCTGACGTGGGACAGCGGAACCACCTGCGATGAGCATTTGTGGTTTGTGTTCTTTCGCAAGGGCTTCAACCTCATCGTAGTCCAACAGGTTGTCTTCGCGCTTTACGCCGTACTGGATTGCGTTGAACCATTTACCGGATTGGTTTGGTTTCGCACCGTGGGTCAGGTGACCTCCCGCGTCCAATGACATGCCGAGGATGGTGTCGCCCGGCTTGAGCAATGCCTGAAACACACCTTGGTTCGCTTGAGAACCAGAGTTTGGTTGAACATTGGCGAAGTCACAGCCGAACAATTCGCAGGCGCGCGAGATAGCTAGGTTCTCTGCCAAATCGACGTATTGGCAACCTCCATAATAGCGACGGCCCGGATAGCCTTCGGCGTATTTGTTGGTCATGATGGACCCTTGGGCTTCCATGACGGCCGCTGACACGATGTTTTCAGAGGCAATCAATTCGATCTCATTGCGCTGGCGACCCAGCTCGGATGTGATTGAGCTAAATAGCTCAGGATCGCGGTCCGCTAAGGTTTGTGTGAAGAACGCAATGTTTTGGTCTGATACGGTCATGGGTATGCTCCAAAGGGAATGGTCAAGATTCCTCGTTCTGCTATCGGAAACCAGCACGATGGAAAAGGCTGTAAAACGTCGCATTATAAAGAATGTGCGGCAAAGCTGGTTAAGGCTGGAATAATATGATTGTTTCGGCACAAGATGGACGCGATAGGAAACATAACCATGACTACCAAAAGCGCATTGAAGATTGCTTTTGCGGCCTCTAGCACGCCGGCGGCTCAAGCTGCCTGCGCAGCGTTAACTAAACGGTACGCCAGCGTTGCATTGGATAAAGCCGATATTATCGTTGCTTTGGGTGGGGATGGTTTCATGCTGCAAACGCTGCATGGTTGCCAACACCTGGGTGCACCTGTTTACGGCATGAACCGAGGAACCGTTGGGTTCTTGATGAATGAATACAATGAAGATGGTTTGGTTGAACGCCTCAAATGCGCTGAGCGTGCTGACATTAATCCATTGTCCATGACAGCAACGGGGGTGGACGGTACGATACACAAGGCACTGGCGATCAACGAGGTCTCGTTACTGCGTGCTGGGGCGCAAGCGGCTAAGCTGCGCATCAGAGTTGATAATAAGCTGCGGATGGAAACATTGGTCTGTGATGGTGCATTGGTGGCGACACCTGCGGGGTCGACCGCTTATAACTATTCTGCGCATGGCCCAGTTTTGCCGATTGGGTCTGATGTGCTGGCGCTAACTGCTGTGGCCGCTTTCCGGCCGCGCCGTTGGCGAGGAGCCTTGTTACCCAAAATTGCGCGTGTGCGATTTGATGTGTTAGAGCCAGACAAACGCCCTGTTATGGCCGAGGCAGACTCACGTTCCTTTGACAACGTGACCTCAGTGGTGATCCAATCTGAGCCGTCGGTTGTTCACAGCATACTGTTTGACCCAGGGCATGGATTAGAAGAACGACTGATTTCAGAACAGTTTACCTAAACCTGATAACGAAAATGGACGCCGAACCAAGGGTCGGCGTCCATTCAATATACTTTGTAAAGATAGGCTGGCTTATTTTGCGTAGCCGATTGTCTGCAGAGCAACTTTGATCTCGTCCAGTACGGTAGGATCGTCGATCGTTGCTGGCATTTTAAAGTTCTCGCTATCTGCAATCTTCACCATTGTGGCACGTAAGATTTTGCCAGACCGCGTTTTCGGCAAGCGATCCACAACGACTGCCAGCTTGAACGCGGCAACTGGGCCGATACGTTCGCGCACCAATTTTACGCATTCTGCGGTGATTTCACGGTGGTCGCGTTCAACGCCCGCGGTCAGGCAAACAAACCCGACTGGCAGTTGGCCTTTCAACTGATCGGTCACGCCGATTACGGCGCATTCTGCAACATCTCGATGGGCGGCTAGAACTTCTTCCATGCCGCCTGTAGACAGGCGATGTCCTGCTACGTTGATCACGTCATCGGTGCGCGCCATGATATATAAATAACCATCATCATCTATTAAACCTGCGTCGCCAGTTTCATAGAAACCAGGGAATGTGGTCAAATAGCTTTTTTGGAAACGTTCATCTGCATTCCAAAGCGTTGGT
>Ga0206677_10002721_pt1 | contig 15289 bp, 10 predicted proteins | sample M130m12015metaG_FD_155475 | JGI IMG/M metagenome (GOLD analysis project Ga0206677, IMG submission 155475) | Ammonia-oxidizing marine archaeal communities from Monterey Bay, California, United States - M1 30m 12015 | ecosystem: Environmental > Aquatic > Marine > Intertidal zone | place: USA... | reverse complement strand
CAGACATTCGCGGTCGAGGGCTTCCTGCATAGACTCACCGGCACGGGGGTAGTACCACGGGCGCTTCCACTGGCCGACATCTTCAAATAACGCCCCGTTGTCGACGTGCCACTGATGCATGGCAGTAAAACGTTTAGGGTCAAATAAGTGGCCGCAGTGGCGACCGGCGACGGTGCCAAAAGCCACCGGTGTGTAGTTGGGACGAAAAATCGTGGTACCGGTTTCGGCGATGCTTTTATTGAGCGACTTAGCGGTGATCGCCATGCCGTTAATATTACCTAACTTGCCCTGTTCGGTACCAAAGCCAAGTGCGGTATAGCGTTTAACATGTTCGATAGACTCAAAGCCTTCACGGGTGGCTAATTCTATTCCCTCGGCGGTGACGTCGTTTTGATAGTCGACAAACTGTTTTGGCGCCCGGCTGGTAGACAGGGTATGTGGAATATGGAACAGCGCCATCGTCGGCCCTTCAACACCTTCGTCGGTAAGGGGAATCGTGGTTTGTGCAGCGCTGGTATAACCGGCCATGTTTGCCGCTTGTTGGCCGACGGCAAAACCGTCGTTGAGACAGTCTTGTAAGCGCAAGTGACCGGCAATAGCACCGGCGATCAGCTGTTGCTGGCAGGTTTGGCCGGGTACAAAGCCGATGACGTTTGGGTCCCACTCTGGGCGACTACCGGTATGACAGGAAAGGTGTATAGCAGGGCTCCATCCACCGGAGCTGGCGACGGTATCGCAGCTGAGTTTATCGACGCCGCTAATGACGCGCTCGCCTCGCTCGTCGATACGGGCAATCCATACGCCGCTGACGCGTTTACTGCCCTGTACTTCGATGACGGCGCTGCCAGTGATTACGTTAATGCCTAGCTTTCTCGCTTTAGTCACCGCATCGCCGTTAGGGGAGGTGCGGGTATCGACGATAGCGACGACTTTACGGCCTGCTTCTAACCAGTCAAAGGCGGTGCAGTAGGCGTGATCGTTGGTGGTCATTAAGACAAGTTCTTGGCCCGGAATAACAGCGTAACGCTGAATATATGTCGAAATCGCCGAGGCTAACATACAGCCGGGGACATCGTTATTGGCAAATACCAGAGGGCGTTCGTGGGCACCGGTAGCCAGTATTACCCATTTGGCGCGAACTTTGTGCAAACGTTGGCGCGCCTGACCGCTGGGAGCACAATCGTATAGGTGGTCGGTACAACGCTGGGCAATCGTGGCAAAATTGTGGTCGTGATAGCCGTTGACGGTGGCGCGGGATAGTACCATGACATTGTCGTAACCGCGCAGTTCATTGAGGGCGTTGGCAAGCCACTGTTTGGCAGGGCTGTCATCGATGAGCTGGCGACTGTGAAGTAAAGCACCGCCCATCTCGGCTTGTTCGTCGGCTAAGATAACTCGTGCACCGCTGCGTGCGGCGCTTAATGCGGCGGCAAGACCGGCGGCACCGGCGCCGGCGATGAGTACGTCACAGTGTTGATGAATATGGTCGTAGATATCGGCATCGCCCACTGTTGGCGCATGACCGATTCCGGCGGCTTTACGAATAAACTTTTCGTAGGTATGCCACATAGACTGAGGGTACATAAACGTCTTGTAGTAAAAACCTGGTGACAGCATTTTACTACCGGCTTTGCCGACGGCGCTCATTAAATCAAAATTGACATTGGGCCAGCCGGTAGGAGCGTAACATACCAGACCGTCGTATAACTCTTGCTCGGTGGCGCGAATGTTGGGTACTTGGGTATTGTCGCTGGCACCCATTTGTAAAATCGCATTGGGCTCTTCGACGCCGGCGGCCATAATGCCCCGCGGACGGCTGTATTTGAAACTGCGATTGACAATGTCGACACCGTTGGCCAGCAGTGCTGAGGCGATAGTATCGCCGTGATAACCGGTATAGGCTTTGCCATCGAAGCTGAAACTGACGATACGGTTAAGGTCGACGCTGCCACCTTGGCTGAGACGGTTTATTTGGCTCATGTGCTTTGCCTCTGACTATTGTTGTTATCGCTAGAATGATGAGAGGTATCTTCTTGAGGCAGTGTTTGGCCTATTTTGTAGACCTGCTTGATTTCATAGCTGACGGTGTCTCGCAAGACGTTAAAGTATTTACGGCAGCCCACCGCATGTAGCCACATTTCGCGGTGCAGACCGCGGTTGTTTTCACGAAAGAACAAAAATTCGCCCCATTCTTTATCGCTGCAGTTGTCGGCATTTATCGGTCTGTTTATGTGCGCTTGGCCGGCGGCGTGAAACTCATCCTCTTCGCGATGTTCTTTGCAGTAAGGGCAGTAGATAGAAAACATAGAATACTCCTTATTAGTGGGCGACGCCGGCGGCGCCGTGCTCGTCGATTAAGGCACCATCGTAGAAGCGAAACATCGAGAAAGGCTCGGCTAAGGGATGAGCTTTACCGGTGGCGAGGGTAGCGGCAAACACATTGCCTGAGCCTGGTGTGGCTTTAAAACCACCGGTACCCCAGCCGCAGTTAAAGAATAAATTTTCTACCGGTGTGCTAGAGATTATCGGCGAGGCATCGGGGGTGGTATCGACGATGCCACCCCACTGGCGATTCATTCGTACACGGCTGAAGCTTGGGAACAGTTCGATAATGGCCTGTAAGGTGTGCTCGATGGTTTGGTAAGAACCGCGCTGCCCATAGCCGTTATACGCGTCGATACCGGCACCGATGACTAAATCACCTTTGTCGGATTGGGAGACGTAACCGTGGACATGGTTAGACATCACTACGGTGTCGAGTACCGGCTTAATGGGCTCCGACACCAGGGCCTGAAGTGGATGTGACTCTAGCGGTAGGTCAAAACCGGCCATATTGGCCAGTATGCTCGAGTTGCCGGCTACGACGCAGCCGATTTTGTTGGCGCTGATGTTACCGTGTTGGCGTGTGATGACGCCCGTCGCAGTGCCGTCTTGGGTAATAATATCGGTGACTTCACACTGCTGGATAAGATCGACACCGAGGGCGTCGGCAGCGCGTGCATAGCCCCAAGCGACGGCATCGTGGCGGGCAACACCGCCCCGAGGCTGCCAGGAAGCACCGAGGACGGGGTAGCGGCTGTCGGCGCTACAATTCATATTGGGTACGATTTTCTGCACCTGTTGGCTATCTAATACTTCACCGTCGATACCGTTTAAGCGATTGGCGTTAACACGGCGATGGATATCGCGCATATCTTGCAACGTGTGCCCTAGGTTGAGCACGCCACGCTGGGAGAACATAATGTTATAGTTGAGCTCTTGAGATAGACCTTGCCATAGTTTCATGGCGTGTTCGTACAGGTGGGCGGCTTCGTCCCATAAATAGTTGGAGCGAATAATCGTGGTATTACGGGCGGTATTGCCACCGCCTAGATAGCCTTTCTCCAGTACCGCGATATTGCTGATGCCGTGCTCTTTAGCAAGGTAATAAGCCGTGGCTAAGCCGTGGCCACCACCGCCGACGATAATCACATCGTAGTGTTTTTTGGGTGTAGGATTGCGCCATAGGCGCTGCCAATTTTCGTTGTGCGTCATAGCGTGTGCCAACAGCCCAAAACCAGAATATTTTTGCATTATTGGTATAACCTCATCAGCTGGACCGTCGTCCGTCGTTAAAGGGAGAGTGTTGTTAGCACTCGATAACATTAACCGCGAGTCCGCCGCGGGAGGTCTCTTTGTACTTGTCGAGCATATCTCTACCGGTCTCTCGCATTGTCTGAATGACTTTATCGAGTGAGACAAAATGTTTGCCGTCGCCACGCAGCGCTAGACTGGCAGCATTAATTGCTTTGATAGAGGCCATAGCATTGCGCTCGATACAGGGAATTTGCACTAGGCCGCCAATAGGGTCACAGGTGAGGCCAAGATTGTGTTCCATGCCAATTTCGGCGGCGTTTTCCACCTGTTCCGGCGTCGCACCGGTAGCTTGGGCTAGGCCGGCGGCGGCCATGGCACAGGCGGAGCCGACTTCACCTTGACAACCGACTTCGGCGCCGGAGATGGAGGCATTCTTTTTAAACAGTAAGCCGATAGCCGAGGCAGTGAGTATGAAGTCGACGACGCCGTCTTCATCGGCATTGGGACAGAAATTTTTATAGTAGTGTAAAACTGCCGGCATAATACCGGCGGCACCGTTAGTCGGTGCTGTGACGATACGACCGCCGGCGGCGTTCTCTTCGTTGACGGCCAGTGCGTACAGGTTTACCCAGTCGAGGGCGCCGAGTGACGGGGTTATCATATCCATACGCGAACGTTTTTTTAATTCGTCATACAGTGCTGCAGCACGTCGTTTAACCCTGAGCCCACCGGGTAGGATACCGTGTTGCGAAATACCGTTTTTGACACACTGTTGCATCGTGGCCCATATCGCGAGTATGCCGCTCCTGACGTCTTCTTCACTGCGCCAGACCATCTCGTTGGCCAACATAATCTCGGCGATGGACAGCTTTGTCTGACGGCAGATAGCCAGCAGTTCTTCGCCGCTGCTAAAGGCATAGGGCTGTGGTGTATCGTCTTCCAAAATATGATCGAGTTTGGCTTCTTCGCCGTCGACGACGAAACCTCCACCTATCGAATAGTATTCGCGCTGATTGATCAGGTCGCCGCCTTTGTCCCAGGTCTCGATCATCATGCCGTTGGGATGGTAGGGAAGACTTTCCTGCCGGTGGTAGATAAGGCCGTCGTCAATAGCAAAAGACACCCGATGGTTGCCGCCTAATAAGATAAGGCCTTCGGCGGCAATTGCGCGGCAACGTGGGGCTATCGTCGTTGGCTCGACAGTCTCAGGTTCACAGCCCTCTAAGCCCATTAATACTGCGGTATCGGTGCCGTGGCCTAAGCCAGTGGCACCGAGGGAGCCAAACAGTTGAATACGGATGTTGTTAACATCGCACAACCGCCCCTGGGCCTCGAGCTCACGGACATAACGCTGGGCTGCCTTCATCGGACCAACAGTGTGTGAACTTGACGGCCCGATGCCGACTTTGAGCAAATCGAATAAGCTAATCGCCATAGTGTGATCCTAAATTGCCGGCAAAACCGACATTATTGCGTCTTGATACAAATCTGTTATTGGTAAGCTGGGAAGTCGGCGCACAGTTGCGTGACATTGCCCTTAACGGTTGCAATAGCACTATCGCTGTCACCGCTTTGCATAGCATCGAGGATGTCGGCTATCCAACCGGCGAGGCGGCCGCACTCAGCTTCTTGTAAACCACGTGAGGTGATGACCGGTGATCCGATACGCAGACCTGAAGTGACAAACGGTGATTGCGGATCGTTGGGCACGGCGTTTTTATTGACCGTAATAGAGGCTTTGCTAAGGGCGGCATCGGCATCTTTGCCTGTTAATCCCTGCTCGATGAGGCTCAGTAAAAATAAGTGGTTATCGGTACCACCGGAAACCACGTGGTAGCCGCGTTCGATAAATACTTTGGCCATGGCAGAGGCGTTTTTAACTACCTGCTGTTGGTAGGTGACAAACGCCGGTAACAGAGCTTCTTTAAAGGCCACAGCCTTGGCGGCGATAACGTGCATTAACGGGCCGCCCTGGCCGGTGGGAAAGACGGCCGAGTTGAGCTTTTTATCCAATGCTGGCTGGCCTTGCGTCAATATCAGACCACCGCGGGGGCCGCGGAGTGTCTTGTGTGTTGTGGTAGTCACTACGTGTGCATGGGGTATAGGGGTGGGATAGACACCGGCGGCGACTAGACCTGCCACGTGGGCCATGTCGACAAACAAGTAGGCGTTGACAGAATCGGCAATCTGGCGGAAACGCGCCCAGTCCACACGACGGGAGTAGGCCGAGAAGCCGGCGACAATCATCGCTGGACGGTGTTCTTTAGCCAGCGCTTCTACGGCCTCGTAATCAATCTCACCAGCTTGATTGATACCGTATTGGACGGCGTTGTAAAGCTTGCCAGAGAAATTGACATGGGCGCCGTGGGTGAGGTGGCCACCGTGGGCCAAGCTCATACCTAGGATGGTGTCGCCTGGCTTAACCAGTGCCATATAAACCGCGGCATTGGCCTGTGAACCTGAGTGTGGTTGCACATTGGCGTAGTCGGCATTAAATAGAGTCTTGGCGCGATCGATGGCTAGCTGCTCGACAATATCGACGTATTCACAGCCGCCGTAGTAGCGTTTTTCTGGATAGCCTTCGGCATATTTGTTAGTGAGAGCGCTACCTTGCGCTTCCATGACGAGAGGGCTGGTATAGTTTTCAGAGGCAATGAGTTCGATATGATCCTCTTGGCGCTGAGTCTCTTGTTGCATGGCCCGCCACAGTGTTTGATCGAAATCTTTGAGTTTTATGCTGCTGTCAAACATAGTATTGATCCTGTGTTATTGACGTTGTTTATGGCTGCTAACGATATTTTGCGGCGGCTGTATTTGCCTTCATAGTAGTGAGTAAAAAAGTGCTCAAATTGTTTCATTACGTCCAGCTCGTGTTGATTTACGACAGTCACCGTGTTTCTTATTGGCGGCTATTTATAGCTTGATATCGGCGTTAAAAATCGATTGTTAGATCGCTGGTCGGGGTACTACAGCAGGACAGGATATAGCCGGCGGCGATGTCGGCGTCAGTGATGCCGCCGTTGTGGTTCATGATGACTTCACCGGAGGTCTTGAGGATTTTACAGGTACCACACAAGCCGACGCCGCAGGCTTTGGGTATCGTCATGCCAAGTTGAGTGGCTGCCAAGTGGACGGTATCGGAAGGTAGTATGGAAATTGTTTTGCCCGTTTTGCTGAAATTAATAGTCAGCATGTCGAGATCTTGGCTAATACGGTGTTCAACTTCGGCGATAGCAGCTTGTTGTACTGCCTGTTCTTCAATTTTATCTGGCGTCGCGCCAAAGGATTCTTCATGGTAGTGAGTCATGTCGAAGTTATTGTTAGTCAATAGTTTTTTTATCGCGGTCATATAGGGGGTGGGGCCGCAACAGAATATTTCACGCTCTCGGAAGTCGGGAGCGATGAGTTCAATTTTCTGTTGATCGAGAAAGCCGCGATAACCCGACCAGGGTAATCCTATAGATTCTTTTTCACAGATTAGGTGCAGAGAAAAGTTATCGACACGCGAACTCATATGTTCGAGTTCACGTTGATAGATGATATCGCGCGGTGTACGGGCGCTGTGGACAAAGCTGATATCGACATCGGCGTTGGTATCGAAATACCAGCGTGACATCGACATTAACGGCGTGATACCGACGCCGCCAGATAGCAGTAAGACTTTTTTAGAGGGGTAATCAATGGCGTTAAACAGACCGACAGGGCCGTGTACGGCGATATTGCTACCTTCGCTCATATTATCGTGCAGCCAATTGGATACCAGGCCGTTGGGAATGCGTTTGACAGTAATGGAAAAGCTGTAGGGCACAGATGGCGAGCTCGATATGGTATAGGAACGCATGACTTGCCGGTCGTTAATCTCCAGCTCTAAAGTGACGAACTGCCCCGGTTTAAAGAAGAACATAACAGGCTGATCAGCCATAAAACAAAAGGTTTTTACATCCCATGTTTCATCGATCACCTTGACGCAGCGCACCGGATGTCGGCCTTGATTCCACAATTGTGTGGTAATTGGGATGAATGTCTGGGTGCTCGTAGGGGGGCTCTGTTGTAGCTGCGTCATGGTATGAAGCCTCATTGTGAAAACGGCAAGCGACCTCAAACTAGAGGCATATTTTGATCATCATCGTGGCAAATTGTTTGAGTCGTTAGTGTGTGACGCCCTGCGCTATAAAAGTTACCTATTTGCGACATAAAATTGTTTGTCTGTGACAGTTTCAAGGAGGGAATAAGCCGTTTTACGGGGGCCGTCGATGACGAACTATTTAGTGTCGTCGAGAGACAACTCTTCGCTAACGCGCTCGCTCAGTATGTTGGCTGGAAAACTAAGGGCTTAATAGGGCGCATTATTTGAGCGGGGATAACCGCGCCTGGTTGCCTATTTAAAAGCATTGCATAACAGGGTGACAGTCATGATAGAGCAAGATTTTTCGAGGTTAAAATATTTAGGCTTGGACGATGCTAAACAGGACATGCGTCGCATGCTCGATCGCAGAGATAGCCGACGATCGCTCGAGCAGGCTTTTTATAACGACCCGCATTTCTTTCAAATTGACATGAAAGAGATCTTTTTAAAAGAATGGTTGTTTGTTGCTATGAGCAGCGAAATGCCTGAACGAGGCGACTATGTCACGGTCGATGTTGGCGATAATTCAGTACTTTTGGTGCGCGATGACGAGGGCGGTATAAAAGCCTTTCACAATGTGTGTCGTCACCGTGGTTCGCGTTTGTGTCAAGAACACAGTGGTAAGGTAGCTAATATAGTCTGCCCCTACCATCAGTGGACATACAACCTTAAAGGTCACTTGCTCTATGCTGGCAGCGAAATGGGCGACGACTTTGCCCTGCAAGAAAACGGCTTAAAATCGGCTCACTGTCGTGTAGCCGGCGGTTTTGTGTTTATTTGTTTGGCCGAAGGAGAGGCGCCAGAAATTGACGATTTACTGGCTACACTGACCGAGTATATGGAGCCCTACGACATGGAAAACACCAAGGTGGCTGCCGAATCCAGTCTTGTCGAGGCGGCCAATTGGAAGCTGGTTTTGGAGAATAACCGCGAGTGTTACCACTGTAACGGTTCCCACCCTGAGCTGCTTGTGACGCTACAGGAGTGGGATGATACCAATGATCCACGGGCATCAGAGGCTTTTTTAGCCCAGTATGCAGAGCAATCGGCCCAGTGGGAGGCCGAAGGTATGCTGCATCGGCGTGTCGATCATGGTTTGCGTAACCGTATTGTCCGTATGCCGTTAAAAGAAGGTACCCAGGTGATGACGATAGATGGTCAGTCAGCCTGTAAGACGATGATGGGTCGCATTAAAAACCGCCAGTTGGGTTCGATGCGTATCCTACACCTGCCTAATTCATGGAATCATATGCAGAGCGACCACGTAGTGGTCTTCAGAGTGATGCCGATCTCGGCGCAACAGTCCGTGGTCACCACCAAATGGTTAGTGCACAAAGATGCTGTCGAAGGTGTCGACTATGATGTTGATCGTCTGCGTCATGTGTGGGACGCAACCAATAGGCAGGACAAGAAGTTAGCCGAGGAAAATCAACGTGGAATTAACTCTATAGCTTACCAACCCGGTTTATATTCACAGACCTACGAGTTTGGTGTGGTGAACTTTGTCGACTGGTATGCACAGACGATGGCGGAAAATCTGTCGCATTAAGCGCCCTCTACCTTTGATGAGAAGGACGATTATTTATCCTGTTATAAATTATTTGTATCAACGTATGAACGACAGTGAGAAGCGCTGTCTATGGCGCTATTGATAGACTTGGGCGTCGCTGGCTTGAACCGAGAAAAATATTTTGGCGTTATAAGGCTAATTTGTCGTTTTTGGGCAAGTAATTTATTGCTACTAATAGTAAGTCTATTGGTAGAAGAATGGGCGTATTGTTTTAATTTTTCTTGAGGTCTAAAAAATAAAATAACAATAAATAATGTGAATTTTTCAATCATTGATACGTGGTGAGAATACAGTGCATTTCTAATGCACATGATAATAAATCACGCGGAGATACGGCATGGCAACGAAGACGGTTCGGATAGGCTTCCTATTATTAGATCAGTTTACAATGATTGCTCTCGCTTCAGCGGTGGATCCGTTGCGTATGGCCAACCAATTGTCAGGTGAAGAACTGTATAATTGGCATGTTATCGGTTCCGATAACCAATCGGTGTTAGCCAGCGATGGTATTCGTGTTTCCGTCGACGAGACTATTTCCGACGACTTCAGCTACGATATCTTGTTTGTCGTTGGCGGTATCAATATTACCCAAACCTATTCAAAGCGAGAGCTCGCCTGGTTGGCGCAACTCAACCGAAAAAAAACCATTATCGGCGGCCTGTGTACCGGAGCCTATGTTCTAGCACATGCCGGATTACTCGATGGTCAAGAGTGTAGTGTGCACTGGGAGTGTGCGGCTTCGCTACAGGAAAAATTCCCACGGGTTACCTGTAATAATAGGTTGTTTACTGTTAGCAGGTCTCGCTTAACCTGCTCCGGCGGCGTCGCGCCTATGGATATGATGCTCTATAACATTGCCATTGAACACGGCCATACTCTGGCTAATGCTGTGGCGAATATGTTTGTCTGCGATAGAGTGCGCTCACATACCGACCATCAGCGAGTACCTCTGAGGCATATGCTGAGTATTGTCCAGCCCAAGTTAATGGAGGTAGTAGAGTTGATGGAAGCCAATATCGAAGAGCCCATCGAGCTGGAAGATTTGGCCGGTTTTGTGGGGATTTCTCGTCGCCAGCAGGAGAGACTCTTCCACAAATATCTCGACTGTACCCCGTCACGTTTTTACCTTGGCCTGCGTCTAGAACGTGCTCGGCAGTTATTGAAGCAGAGCTTTATGTCGGTGATTGATATCGCCGGGGCCTGCGGTTTTGTATCGCCGGCTCATTTTAGTCGCTGCTACCGTAAACATATTGGTCTGTCGCCGCGGGAAGAGAGAAGCTCGGGACGCAATCTTGATCTTTCCAATAATAATGGTCATATTAATTTCGATCACGTTAAAGAGTGTCTGCAAGCGGCAAGAAATGAACCGAGTTTTGCTTCAGTGAAAGTACATATGAACAGCTAAATACCCTCGTTATAGTTTTTTTAAAACCGTAGTTTTTGCGGTTTTTTTATCTCAGAAATTCTATTTTATAAATAATTTATCGCTGTCGCATATTGTGACTAGTATGTCGTTTTTAGGTGAATGAAGAAGTGGTCATGGGCATAGACTGTGTGCAAGTTGAGTGATACCGAAGCTAATATCGATGTCCTCATAGACTGATGACCTAGGATGTTAACTATGCTTACCGACCAATGTACTACGTTACATAACGATGCCATTGTTATTGATGGGCTGATTATTGCGAAGTGGAATCGCGAGCTGTTTTTAGATATGAAAAAGGGCGGGCTGAGCGCTGCCAACTGTACGGTATCAGTGTGGGAAGGCTTCCAAAATACTGTCAACAATATCGTCGAAATGAATAAGCTCATCGACAATAACAGCGATTTGGTCATGAAAGTCAACTCCACGGCGGATATTTTAGCCGCCAAGCAGCGTGGCAAGACAGGCATTATGATGGGCTTCCAAAACGCCCATGCCTATGAAGACAACATCGGCTATGTGCAGGTCTTTAAAGATCTCGGTGTCGGTGTGGTGCAAATGTGTTACAACACACAAAATCTGTTGGGTACCGGCTGTTATGAACGCGATGGCGGCTTATCGGGTTTTGGCGATGAAATTGTCCAAGAAATGAATCGTGTCGGTGTCTTGTGCGATCTCTCTCACGTCGGTTCACAGACGGCTAAAGATGTCATTTTGGCGTCGTCGAAGCCGGTGTGTTATTCCCACTGTTTACCTTCGGGTTTAAAACAGCACCCGCGCAATAAATCCGATCAAGAGTTGAAGTTTATCGCCGATCATGGCGGTTTTATCGGTGTCACTATGTTTGCACCGTTTCTCAAAAACGGCATTAATTCCACTGTCGAAGACTACGTCGAAGCCATCGAATATATCGTCAATATTGCCGGTATCGATCAAGTCGGTATAGGTACCGATTTTACCCAGGGCCACGATGAGGCCTTCTTTGAATGGTTAACCCATGACAAAGGCTATGCTCGCCGCCTGACCCGCTTCGGTGAAATCATTAATCCAGAAGGTATTCGTAGCGTCGGAGAAATGCCCAATCTCACTCAGGCGTTGCTGCGTAGAGGGTTTTCAGAACACGATGTAAAGAAGATTCTCGGTGAGAACTGGCTGCGTGTCTTGGCCGATGTATGGCATGAGCGTTAGGCGATACCTTGTACCGCTGTTTGGACAAAAAATAATTAATAAAGGAAGACCGTGATGACTCAAATAGCCCCGCAAATGCCTATCTCTGTCGACGCCGAAACCGGTGTCTGGACGACCGATGCGCTACCTATGTTGTATGTACCACGGCATTTTTTTATCAATAACCATCAGGCGATAGAAAATGAGTTGGGCGTCGAAAAATATGCCCAAATCCTCTACAAGGCGGGTTATAAGTCGGCTTGGCACTGGTGTAAGGAAGAGGCAAAACAGCACAATTTAAAAGGTGAATTGGTGTTTGAGCACTATATGACGCGATTATCACAGCGTGGTTGGGGCATTTTTGCTATTGACTTTCTCGATTTGAAAACCGGTGTAGCGCGGATTCGTCTGACTCACTCTGCTTTTGTCTACCACTATGGTCAGGTCAATCGCAAGGTAGATTATATGTTTACCGGTTGGTTTGCCGGCGCTATGGATCAAATTGCCGACGCTATGGGCTATGAGGTGAAAACCGTTGCGATACAGACTCAGTCTGAGGCTGAAGAGGGCTGCAGCGAAGGTATTTTCGATGTTAGACCTCTTTAGTGTAAGGGGAAGTACGGCGGTTCAATAGCGATATTGGACCGAGATTATACATTTTACAAAGGCCGATCTGGATGTCTCAATTCGACGCGCTGTTCCAACCACTCAATATCAATAAACTGACGATTCGCAACCGTATTGTAAGTACCGCTCATGCTGAGGTCTATGCTACCGATGGCGGAATGACGACGGATCGCTACGTTAAATACTATGAGGAAAAAGCCAAGGGCGGTTGCGGCTTGTCTATTTGTGGTGGCTCCAGTGTGGTGTCTATCGACAGCCCTCAGAGTTGGTGGAGCTCGGTCAATCTATCGACGGATAGGATTATTCCTCACTTTCAGAACTTGGCCAATGCCGTACACAAACACGGCGGCAAAATTATGATCCAGATAAGCCACATGGGGCGACGTTCACGCTGGGATGGTGAAAACTGGCCTAATTTGATGTCGCCATCGGGTATTAGGGAGCCAGTACATCGCGCGACCTGTAAGACTATGGAGCATGAGGAAATTCAGCGTGTTATTGGCGATTTTGCCCAAGCTGCTCGCCGTGCCAAAGAGGGAGGGCTAGATGGCGTCGAATTATCGGCCGTGCATCAACATATGATCGATCAGTTTTGGTCGCCACGGGTTAATCAACGGACTGACGAGTGGGGTGGGAACTTTGACAATCGAATGCGCTTTGGCCTAGAAGTACTCAACGCCGTGCGCAACGAAGTCGGTCCTGACTTTGTCGTCGGCATGCGTATTTGCGGCGATGAGTTTCATCCCGACGGATTAAACCACGAAGATATGAAAGAGATTGCCCAGTACTATGATGCCACGGGCAAGGTGGATTATTTTGGCGTCGTCGGCTCGGGCTGTGATACCCACAATACACTGGCAAACGTCATTCCCAATATGAGTTATCCGCCGGAACCCTTTTTACACTTAGCCGCCGGTATCAAAGAAGTGGTCAGTGTGCCGGTGATTCACGCGCAAAATATTAAAGACCCCAACCAAGCCCAGCGTATTCTCGATGCCGGTTATGTGGATTTTGTCGGTATGACTCGGGCCCATATTGCCGACCCTAATATTATTGCCAAAATTAAGATGGATCAGGTCGATCAGATCCGCCAATGTGTCGGTGCTAACTATTGTATTGACCGTCAATATCAGGGCTTAGATGTACTGTGTATTCAAAATGCAGCCACCTCACGCGAATACAAGAATATGCCGCATATTATCGAAAAAACGACCGGTATTAAGCGTAAAGTAGTGGTCGTCGGAGGCGGTCCTGGGGGAATGGAAGCGGCAAGAGTAGCGGCAGAGCGCGGTCATGAAGTTATCCTACTGGAGAAAAATGCCGAGTTGGGCGGTCAGATTACCACGGCGGCAAAAGCGCCGCAGCGGGATCAAATAGCCGGCATTACTCGCTGGTTTGCCCTCGAGATCGAACGCTTAGGTATCGACCTACAGCTCAATACCGCCGCCGATGTGGCGATGATCCGCGATCTGACCCCGGATGTGGTGATTATCGCTACCGGTGGCACACCCAACCTGACTCAAAATCCGCACTGGGGAGCGGAAGAGAATTTAATTGTCTCCAGCTGGGATATCTTAAACGGTGTGATTGAACCCGCTAAAAACGTCTTGGTCTACGACACTATCTGTGAATTTTCTGGCGTATCGGTAGCCGATTTTTTGTCGTCCAAGGGATCGTTAGTTGAACTGGTTACCGATGATATTAAACCCGGTGTCGGTGTCGGTGGAACAACTTTTCCGACCTTTTATCGCAGTCTGTACCAAAAAGAAGTGATTATGACGTCGGACTTAATTCTGCAAAAAGTCTATCGCGAAGGTGATCAACTGGTTGCCCTGCTGGAGAATGAATATACCGGTCAAGAAGAAGAACGTGTGGTCGATCAAGTCGTTGTCGAAAACGGTATTACCCCCAGCGAAGAACTTTATTATGCGCTTAAACAGGAGTCCTGTAACCGTGGTCAGATCGACATAGATGCACTGTTTAATGATGAGGCACAACCGGTTTTAGCCGAGTCTAATGCCGGCATGATTCTATGGCGACTCGGTGACTGTGTGTCGCAGCGTAATACCCATGCGGCGATCTACGACGCCCTAAGACTGTGTAAAGATCTGTAACGCGCAGACCAATCGAGGAGTATTGATATGCTGGTCTATGGAGTGCTGCCGCCGCTGTTAATCCTGGCATTGCTACTACTGGTTATTGGCGCTGTGCGTCGCATTAGTTTGTGGCGTGCTGGTCAGCCTGCAAGCGTCAATATTGTCGCCGGCCTATTCGCTATTCCTCGCCGCTATTTGGTGGACTTACACCATGTGGTTGAGCGCGACCGTTATATGTCCACTACCCATGTGGTCACTGCCGGTGGCTTTGTATTGGCGATGCTGCTGATTATTGTAGTGTATTTAATCGGTATTAATCATCGCTATCTCAACAGTGCGCTGCTGTGTGTGACAGCGCTGATGTTTGTCGGGGCGATGTTGGTGCGCCGCCGCCGTATCGATCCCCCGGCGCGTTTGTCGAAAGGGCCTTGGCAACGTTTGTCGAAGAGCTTGGCAGTATTTTCCGCCAGCTTTTTCTTGTTAACCCTGTTATCTAGCGATTGGTTGGAGCCGATGTTGAGTGACTCGATATTGTTCGAGATTATCACTGCCATCTTATTGGTCGGGGTAGTGGCAGGCCTTGCTGAGATGTTAGTTGGTATGGGCTGGGGCGGGCCAATGAAACATGCGTTTGCCGGTGCTTTACATCTGGCTTTTCATCGCAGATCAGAGCGCTTTGGCGGTGGTCGGTCGACGGATCTTCG
>Ga0206677_10002720_pt1 | contig 15292 bp, 14 predicted proteins | sample M130m12015metaG_FD_155475 | JGI IMG/M metagenome (GOLD analysis project Ga0206677, IMG submission 155475) | Ammonia-oxidizing marine archaeal communities from Monterey Bay, California, United States - M1 30m 12015 | ecosystem: Environmental > Aquatic > Marine > Intertidal zone | place: USA... | reverse complement strand
TTGCCGATTTCAATAGCTATTCCCTTTTTAAAAGCGCCAATTTCGGACATGACCCGAATACCCCACTAGAAAGCAGGTATTTATTTTTTTTTAAAACATTGATTATCACTTCTAAATTTTACAATTTCTACAAAAGCGCCAGTTTAGGATACGACCCACTAGGGCTAGCAGTGCTAAAATTTCCTTTTCGTTCATTTTAACAAATAAATATCCAATTGTACCCGAATATTCTTAAATTTGTCACTATGCAAAAAATACTCTTCGGTTTCCTTTTCGTTTTTACAATCAGTTGCTTTTCTCAAACAGATTCACTAAAAGTAAGTACTTTAAAGGGGCAAATTGTGCACGGGGTCAGCAAACGTTCTTTAAGCGCGGCCCACATTCTCAACTTAAATACCGTTGTTGGAACCATTACCAATGACAAAGGTTTTTTTGAGCTACCCACCCGAGCAAATGATACCATTTTGGTCTCTTATTTGGGCTTTGCATCCATCAAATTAAAAATTACAAACGATCTGTTGAAAGGAAATGAATTGGTAATTGCACTTTATGAAAAACCGGAAGAGGTGCGAGAGGTCATCATCAAATCAACCAAACTCATAGGGGTTTTAGAAGTAGATATCAAACAAGTACCCAAAGATAAATTTACACGAATTCATATCAATGGCCTGCCACAAACCTATGAGGTGGGCAAACCAAGAGAAAAGGACTTCTCCTCCCCGTTGGCCGCCCTGTTTCAACCTGTAGATTTTCTATACTCGCTTTTTGGGAAGAAACCCAAACAATTGAAGAAACTTCAAAAACTAAAAAAACAGGATGATTTGCGGAAAATGTTGGCCGGAAAATTTGACCGTGAGGTGATGATGGAGTATCTAGAAATGGACAGCCAAGAACTCAATGAGTTGCTTTCTGATTGTAATTATTCGGAGTATTTTATTAAAAAAGCTTCTGACCTGCAAATGATTGAAGCCGTCTTGGATTGCTATGAGAACTACAAAGCGCTTAAAAAAGGAAAGATTGAACGCAATAACATTCCAGAAAGAAAACAATAATACTGCAAAAAAAAACGGTCAGAAACCTAGTTTCTGACCGAACCCTACTCTATTATTGACTAACTAACCTTATATGATTTTTCGGGTTTTTCTTTTAAAATACACACAAATGTATTTGCAATTTTTTCGGGAGTTTCAAGTTTCTTTGTTAAAACGAAATCTTTTCTAAGAACCATTTCTCATGGCTTCTTAACAGGGCTATCTCCATTTCATACTATAATATTGGTGCTCATTGTTTATTAAGACGAGTACAATGCTATTTGTTACACTTTTTTTATTTATTTAACATATCTTTAAGATACTGCACTGGGTTGCAAAGCGAAAAGTAGGCACAAAAAAATCCAGCCTAAGGCTGGATTCTTGCATGTTGAATTGGAATTTAACTATTGATTCCCTAGGATAATGGGCATTCCAGACTCTCCAGAACCAATCACAATTACCTTACTATTTGGGGATTTTGCTAACTCTAAAGTGGCGTCAATTCCTTTTTCTTGTAAAATTTTATCAGTTAAAGAAGCACTTAAAATCTTGTTTGCAATGGCCTTTCCTTCTGCATCAATTTTTTGTCTTTTTGCTTCTTTTTGAGCTTTCGAAATTCGAAATTCATATTCTAAAGACTCTTGCTCTTGTTTTAATTTGGTTTCAATAGCAGTACGAATGGTTGCTGGTAGTTTTACATCTTCAACCAAAACTCGCGTAACCAATAAAAATTGGTTTTGCAATACTTTTTGAACCTCGTCTAAAATTTCTTGTTCTATAACATCTCTTTTACTAGAGTACAATTGTTCTGGTGTATAACGTCCAACTACACTTCTTGCCGCGGCATTAATAGCGGGATCCAACAATTCGCGCTCATAATCTTCTCCTTTGGTTTTAATTAGTTTTCCTAAATTACTAAATTCAGGTTCGTACCAAATGGTTCCATTTACTTTTACTTCCAATCCATTTACTGAAAGCACATTCATTTCATCAGAAATTGATTGCTGACGTACTTTTCGAACAATCATTTTATTCCATGGCAACATAATGTGAAAGCCTTCACCATAGGTTTTCTCTGTGTCTATACCGCCTCCAAGACTTTCAAAAATTACACCCCCTTCTCCAGGTCCAATTGTTACCGTTGATTTTGAGAGTAAGAAAATTCCAATCACAGCTACAATGGTTAGAAAAACGCCTCCTTTTGGGAATAAGATCTACTTGATTCTTTGTCATTTTATTTGTTTTTTATGTTTTGTTCAAAATTACAAAATTAATACTCATTAATGAAAATAAAAAACGGGGCATATCGCTTAACAAAAGTTTATATAATTTTATGCAGTTTTAAAAATCAATTTCTTTTCCCATGAATTTTAGGCCTCCCTTGTGCGTCTAATGCCACCATAACAATACGTGCTATGGTAAGGATTGTTTTGTGGGTACGGCTATCTCTAACGCAACAAGAAAGCGTAATGGAGGTGCTGCCAAACTGCTGCACTTCCATGCCAATTTCTACAATTGCCCCCAATTTTACAGGACTTATAAAGTTGATCGCTCCCAGATGCCTTACGGCTGTTCTTGGTGTATCTAGCTGCAGACTACTATAGATGCCAATTTCTTCGTCTATCCATGCCAACATTCTCCCTCCAAACAAAGTCCCAGATGGATTTAAATCTTCAGGTTTTACCCAGCGTCTTGTTTCATATTTCATCTTTATTGTTCTAAATTAACTGCATTGAAAGCGATTAAGGTCCCCTGATCAAAATGTGTATCCAATAAAATAGGATTGCAACAGGTTTCACAATCCTCTACATAATTTTGATGGGAGGCACTAACATCCAATAACATCGAAATTTCTTCCCAGCAATAGGGACATTGAAAAAAGTGTTCTAACATTGTTTAAATTTTTCCATAATATTTTCTTACAAACCATTCAATCGTTAGTAGCGTGAGGAGTAGAAATAATACCCACTTCCAGTCTATGAACGCCTGTTTTTTTAAAATTGTTTTTTGAAGGGTAGCATACGCTTCATCTGCCACAAGTGCATTGATCAATGTTGAAATTTCACTGGAATGATAGCGTTTCCCGCCCGTATTCTTGGCCAAACGATTCAATTTGGCTGTATTTGCCTTGGTAAATTGTGCTTCAATGCGGGCTTCTGAAATAGCAAAAACACCGCTGTATTTGCTATTCTGATCCGCTACAGCAACGGTATATGAATAAGTTCCGGGCGCTAAATCCTCTACAGCAACTTGAAACGAATTGTGTGCCAAAGAAAAAGGAAACCTCCGTTGCTCCTTGGTAAGGCTATTGGTTGTTGTTAGTAGCAAAGAAGCTCTCGGATCGAACTGATAGTTTTTGTCCGTATAATAAGCAGAAATACGAATGGGCGCATTTGCTGCATAAAGGGGCTCTACAGAAACCTCCAGACGTTTACGTTTCCTGCTTGAAGCCAAATACTGCACCAAATTTCCTGTGAATTCATCGAAATCTTCAAAAGAATTATTTTGCAAATAAGAAGCGGCGCGCCATTTCCAAATTCCTTCTCCAAAGATCACAGCAGACTTTTGGCTGTTTTGTTCAAATGTAGCCAATAAAGGCTGCGCTGTGGCAAGGCCAAAAACTCGTTGTTGCAGTAAAACTTGATTTTTTGAAGAAAGCAACAGCGCTCCAAACTGATCTTCTAGTGGTGGAAAATCATTGAATCCAATATCTTTTTGTAGAAATGGTTGAAAAGAATACTGATAATTGGCCGTGTAATTCTCTGTTTGCGCAATGGCATTTTTGGTAAATCCGAGCGACTGTTTGTTGAGAAATCCCCAATCTGTGTGGGTGCCTGATATGACCAAATAATTGGATTTTAACGCATTTATTTCTGAAAATATACTGGTAAAGCTATTGTTTGGTTGATATATTATAAGTAATTGATAATCATTTAATTGTATTTTTTTGTTTTCAACGGAAAAGATCGTAACACTGCGTTGCTTATTTTTTTCTATAGATCGCTTTAAGGCTCCCAAGTCGGGATGCGGAACAGCCGCAATAAGTGCTATTTTCATTTGCTCATCTATAACTTCTATAGAGAAATCTTTGAGATTGTTTTTTGTATTTTTTTCTGATTTAAAAGCTGCTATAGATGCTTTGTAAAAATTGATTCCTTTCTTGATGGCTCTTAAATTGGTTCGGAGTGTTTTTGATCTTTCTGATGCTGAAAAACGAACAGGCTGTTTGAAAATCACTTTTCCATTCTGCACAATCTGAAAGTGAGTACTTATAGGATCAGATCCTTCATAAAACAACGCAACTTCTACTGGGAACTGATTGTTTAAGTAACTGTACTTATTGACATTTATAGCACGAATGCGAAGATCGCTGTAAGTAGTTGTATCTCCTAAGATGATGGGAGAAATGGGCATTTTAGAGCCTGTAAACTCATAATCCTTTCCAGTAGTTTGATTCCCATCTGAAAGAAGTACAACCCTCCCTTTTCTATTTTTATAAAGTTTGTTAATTGCTATAATGCCTTCTGAAATGGCTGTTACAGGCGCATCGAAGGTCAAAGAATCTTTCACTTTTACGTCAGATCCAAAAGAAAAGTAGGCCAATTCAAATTTAGCATTTAAGGGAACATTTGTCTCGAACGCTGCTAAGAGGGTTGCCACCTTTTGTTCTTCTTTAAAGTTGGCAATGGATGCAGAATTATCGATTAAAACTGCTAAAACGGGTTTTGTATTTTCGAATATTTTATGTTGAATGCTTGGATTTATTAGTAGCAATAGCAATAAAAACACACTAGATGCCCGAAATGAAAATAAGAGTACTTTTCGAAAACGCAGGTCTTTTGATCCATGAAAGTATTGGTAATAGGCGATTGCCAAACTTACTAGGATTGCAATCAATATAAAAAGCATGGTGGTTGTTTGCAATGTTTTTATTTTAGGGAAAGATATAAAGAACTTCCTAAAAAAAGAAAACCTGTAACATGAAATTGTTACAGGTTCTTATGTAAATTATCTAGGACATTAGGTCAACATACCTCCATCTACAGATAAAGTTTGTCCTGTTATGTAAGCACTCATATCGGAGGCTAAAAATACACATGCGTTGGCAATGTCTTCGGGTTTTCCGCCTCTTTTTAATGGAATTCCATCTCTCCAGCTTTGTACTACTGAAGCATCCAGTTTGTCTGTCATTTCAGTTTCAATAAAACCTGGTGCAACAACATTGCTTCGCACATTTCTTGATCCTAATTCCAAGGCTACCGACTTTGAAAAACCTACAATTCCTGCTTTTGAAGCTGCATAATTGGCTTGTCCTGCATTTCCTTTTAAACCTACAATAGAACTCATGTTTATAATGGATCCTGCACGTTGTTTCATCATAGGACGAATGACCGCTTTTGTAAGGTTAAAAACAGATTTTAAGTTGACTTCGATAACCGTGTCAAAATCATCTTCTGAAATGCGCATTAACAAATTGTCTTTGGTAATTCCAGCGTTGTTAACTAAAATATCAATTGCCCCAAATTCTTTTAAAACTTCTTTGGCCAATGCTTGGGCCGCATCAAAATCTGCGGCATTGGATTGGTAACCTTTTGCAGCAACGCCAAAAGCTTTCAATTCGGTTTCTAAGGCTTCTGCAGCTGCTACAGAGGAACTATAGGTAAAAGCCACATTGGCACCTTGTTTTGCAAATTCAATGGCTATTCCACGCCCAATACCTCTTGTAGCACCGGTGATAATTGCAGATTTGTTTTCTAATAATTTCATATCAATCGCATTTGTATTGTTAATCATTAAATACAAATTCCCGCCAACTAAGCGGGAATCTACTATTTATTTTTTGAGTAGTTCTTGACGCTGCTCGTATTTGTATTGCCTAGTTATTTAAAACGTTGGCAACCATTTCTCCAATTTTAGCAGGAGAGCTTACCACATGGACACCGTTTTCTGCTAAAATTTTCATTTTCGCTTGTGCGGTATCATCTGCACCTCCAACGATGGCTCCAGCATGTCCCATTGTTCTACCAGCAGGGGCAGTTTGCCCAGCAATAAAACCTACAACAGGCTTTCTATTTCCATCTGCTTTGATCCACTGCGCTGCTTCAGCTTCTAAATTTCCTCCAATTTCACCAATCATTACAATCGCCTCCGTTTCTGGGTCGTTCATTAATAATTCTACCGCTTCTTTGGTCGTTGTTCCAATAATTGGATCTCCTCCAATACCAATGGCTGTAGTAATACCAAAACCTTGTTTTACAACTTGGTCGGCAGCTTCATAGGTTAGCGTTCCCGATTTAGATACAATTCCTACCTTTCCTTTTTTGAAGATAAAACCGGGCATAATACCCACTTTTGCTTCTTCTGGAGTAATAACTCCTGGACAGTTAGGCCCCACCAATATACAGTCTTTAGCATCGATATAGGCTTTTACTTTTACCATATCTGCAGTAGGAATTCCTTCTGTAATACAAATAATTACTTGAATGCCTGCATCGGCGGATTCCATAATTGCATCAGCAGCAAATGCTGGTGGTACAAATATAATTGAGGTATCTGCTCCTACTTTTTCTACTGCTTCTACCACCGTATTAAAAACGGGTTTGTCTAAGTGCTTTTGGCCTCCTTTACCTGGCGTTACACCACCCACTACATTGGTTCCGTATTCAATCATTTGACCCGCATGAAAAGTTCCTTCACTACCTGTAAAACCTTGAACAATAATTTTTGAATTTTTATTTACTAAAACACTCATTGGTTTGTTTTTTTATATTTTATACCGTTGCAAAAATAGTTTATTGCAGGTTTTAAAAAAAGAATTTTTTAAGCATTCTTTCGTACTTTTAAAAAACGCTTCATTTCAGCCATTTCCTTTAGTTTTTCTCTTGATTCTGCTACGGGAGTTCCAAAGTACGATTTCCCTCCTTCAATGGATTTTGTAACACCGGTTTGCCCTAGGATTACTGCGCCTTTACCAATTGTAATTCCACTGTTTGTTCCTACTTGACCCCAAAGAGTCACTTCATCCTCGATAACTACACATCCTGCAATTCCTGTTTGTGAGGCTATCAAACACTTTTTTCCAATTATCGTGTCATGACCTACATGTACTTGGTTGTCTATTTTTGTACCACGACCTATGGTGGTCGCTCCAGTAACTCCTCGATCTATTGTACAAGAAGCCCCTATATCTACATGATCTTCCAAAACAACATTTCCGCCTGAGAGCAACTTGTCAAATCCCTCGGGTCTATTTTTGTAATAAAAAGCATCGGCTCCCAAAACAGTGTTTGCATGAATGGTTACATGATCGCCAATGACAGTATTGTCGTATAGGGTTACATTTGGGTGAATGACACAGTGCTTACCTATCGAAACATTGTTGCCAATAAAAACATTGGGTTGAATTCGAGTTCCTGCTCCAATGCTTACACTTTCTGCTATACTGGCGGTTGCAGCTATAAATGGATTGAAATGATGGGTCAACTTGTTGAAGTCTCGAAACGGGTCTTCAGAGATCAGCAGTGCTTTGCCTGCTGGGCATTCCACTTTTTTATTGATTAATATAGTGGTTGCTGCCGAATTGAGTGCCTTGCCATAATATTTAGGGTGATCTACAAAAACAAGATCTCCTTTTGTAACTACATGAATTTCGTTAATACCAAGGACCGGGAAATTTGCATCACCAACATATTCGCATTGAATTATTTGAGCAATTTCTTTTAATGTTTGTGAATTACTAAACTTCATTTTTGGGAAACAGGATTCTGTAGGCAGTATTCAGAAAGCAAAGGCCGCTGAATACAAATACGTACAATTATTCTTTGATTCTTTCTTGATAGGTACCCTTGGTTGTTTCTACTTTAATTTTATCCCCTTCATTGATAAACAAAGGCACATTTACAATGGCACCCGTTTCTACCGTAGCAGGTTTTGTTGCGTTGGTTGCTGTATTTCCTTTCACACCCGGTTCGGTATGTGTTACTTCCAACTCTACACTTGCTGGTAGGTCTACAGACAAAGGCATATCGTCTTCAGCATTGATAATAATGGTTACTACCTGTCCTTCTTTCATTAGTTCTGGTGAATCCAATGCCGATTTTTCTAATTGAATTTGAGAATAATCTTGCTCATTCATAAAATGATAAGTCTCTCCTTCATTGTATAAATATTGAAACTTGTGTGTTTCAACTCGGATATCTTCAATTTTTCTTCCTGCTGGAAAAGTATTATCAACCACTTTTCCATTGGTCACACTTTTTAATTTTGTTCTAACAAATGCAGGTCCTTTTCCAGGTTTTACGTGTAAAAATTCGACTACTTTATAAATATCGTTGTTGTAACGAATACACAATCCGTTTCTAATGTCTGATGTTGTTGCCATGTTGCTGTTTATTTATTTTTAAATCCACAAGGGATTTTTTTTTAATTTTTTAACTTCCCAAATACCCTTTCATGATTCCTCGTTGAGAATTTCGAATGAATAAGATGATTTCATCTCTTTCTGGAGTAGCCTCCATTTCTGCTTCAATTTTCTCTAAAGCCTGGGTATTGTTGTATTTACTTTGATATAAAATTCTATAGATATTCTGAATTTCTCTAATTTTCGCTGTAGTAAAACCTCTTCGTCTTAATCCAATGGAATTGATTCCTACATAAGACAAGGGTTCTTTACCTGCTTTGGTATAAGGAGGAACATCTTTTCGAACCAAAGATCCTCCAGAAACCATGGCATGATCTCCAATATGAATAAATTGATGCACAGCGGCCAATCCGCCAATAATTGCGTGTTCTCCTATCGTCACATGCCCCCCTAAAGCAACACCATTTACAACAATAGAATTACTTCCCAATACACAATCATGAGCAATATGAGCAGTAGCCATAATGAGACAATTTTCACCAATGGATGTTTTTCCAGATGCATTGGTTCCTCTGTTGATGGTTACACATTCTCGAATCGTGGTATTGTCACCAATAACTGTTAAAGAATCTTCTCCTTCAAATTTTAAATCTTGGGGAATTGCAGAGATAACTGCTCCTGGAAATATTCTACAATCTTTTCCAATCCGTGCACCTTCCATGATGGTCACGTTGGAACCAATCCAAGTTCCAGAACCAATTGTTACGTTGTTGTGAATTGTAGTAAAAGGTTCTATAACTACATTTCGTGCGATTTTTGCTTGCGGATGTACGTAGGCTAATGGTTGATTCATGTATTATTTGATTTTAGAAATTTGTGCCATTAATTCTGCTTCAGCCACTACTTTCCCGTTTGCATAGGCGTAGGCTTGCATATGACAAATACCTCTTCGGATGGGTGTTATTAAGTCGCATTTAAAAATTAGCGTATCTCCTGGCAACACTTTTTGTTTGAACTTTACATTGTCCATTTTCATGAAAAAAGTCAAATAATTTTCTGGGTCTGGAACAGTACTCAAAACCAAAATACCTCCACATTGTGCCATAGCTTCTACCTGCAATACTCCTGGCATTACGGGGGAACCTGGAAAATGCCCAACAAAGAAATCCTCATTCATCGTTACATTTTTCATTCCAACAACATGTGTTGGAGAAAGTTCTAGCACACGATCTACCAATAAAAATGGGGGCCTGTGTGGTAATACTTCCATAATCTGATGAATGTCTAACAAGGGGGGCTGTGTTAAATCATATTGTGGCACTTTGTTCCTTTTCTCAACTTTTATAATTTGGGCTAATTTTTTTGCAAACAGTGTATTGATTTGGTGCCCCGGTTTGTTTGCGATAATTTTCCCTCTAATTCTCGTTCCAACAAGCGCCAAATCACCAATAACATCCAAAAGTTTGTGACGCGCAGCTTCATTTGCCCAATGGAGTTTTAAGTTGTCAAGAATTCCATTGGATTGTACCGAGATTTCTTCTTTGTTAAATGCCTTTTTTAATTTTAGCATGGTGCTATCGGACAATTCTTTGTCTACATAAACGATGGCATTGTTTAAATCGCCACCTTTTATCAAATCATTCTCCAAAAGCATTTCTATTTCGTGTAAAAAACTGAAGGTTCTGGCAGCTGCTATTTCGTTTTTAAAATCAGATAGTTTGGCTAGAGTTGCATTTTGAGTTCCCAATATTTTAGTCCCAAAATCTACCATTGCGGTAACTTGATACTCGTCTGAGGGCATTAACATAATCTCACTCCCAGTGACTTCATCCTTGAAGGAAATGACTTCTTTTACAATGTATTCCTCAATTTCTTCTTCAAGTTCTACAATTTCAGCTTCTTCTAATGCAGCTACAAAAAACTGAGATGAACCGTCCATAATTGGAGGCTCTGATGCATCCATTTCTATCAAAAGATTTTCGATGTCGAGTCCTACAGCAGCAGCCAAGACATGTTCTGAAGTTTGAATTTGAACGCCATTCTTCTCTAAATTTGTACCTCGCTGTGTGTTGACAACATATTCTGCTTTTGCTTCTACAATAGGAGTTCCTTCTAAATCAACACGCATAAAGGCAAATCCATGATTTGCTGGCGCTGGTTTAAATGTCATATTCACGGTAACTCCTGTATGCAAACCTACCCCTGAAAGGGAGATTTCTTTTTGAATTGTTTTTTGTTTTTTACCCATTTTTTTTTGTTTTTTGAGCCTTCAAGTCTTTTTCAATTGTAGTTATTTTTTCTGCTAATTGGGGTAAATTTTTAAAATAAACATAGCTTTTGTTATACGCTTTTGCATTAAAAGCGGGGATTCCATTCACAATAGAATGCGCTTTTATATTTCGTGTAATACCTGCCTTTGCTAGTACTTTTACGTGATCTCCTATTGACAAATGCCCCGAAATACCTACTTGTCCTCCAATCATACAATGGGCCCCAATTTTGGAAGAACCGGCAATGCCTGTTTGAGATGCAATAACGGTGTTTTTTCCAATTGTTACATTATGGGCTATTTGCACCTGATTGTCAATCTTAACGCCTTTTCCAATAATTGTAGATCCGAGTGTAGCTCTGTCTATGGTTGTACCAGCACCAATGTCTACTTGATCTTCTATAACTACATTTCCAATCTGGGGCACTGCTTGGTAGACGCCATGTTCATCGGGTGCAAAACCAAAGCCATCTGCGCCAATAATAGCACCTGAGTGAATTTTACAATCATTTCCAATTTGGGTGTCGGAATATATTTTTACGCCCGGAAAAAGGGTGCAGTTAGAACCAATCACTGTATTATCTCCTATATAAACATTGGGATATATCTTTACATGATCTCCAATTTTCACATCATTCCCAATATAAGAAAATGCACCAATGTATTCGTTAGTACCAAGCATAGCAGATTCGGAAATGTAATGGGGTGTTTCTCTCCCAGTCTTATTATTTTTTACAGTATTGTAAAATGTCAATAACTTTGAAAACGATTCATAGGCATTTTCTACTTTTATCAAAGTCGCACTTACGGCTTTCTCTGGAACAAAAGTCCTATTAACAATAGCAATAGATGCATTGGTATTGTAGAGATAAGAGTTGTATTTTGGATTTGACAAAAAAGTCAAAGACCCTTTCTCTCCTACTTCTATTTTAGATAATTTTGAAACTTCTTCTGCCGGATTCCCAACAACTTCACCTTCTAATATCTCCGCTATTTGCTCAGCTGTAAATTTCATAAGGTGCAAAAATATAAAATTTCTTAGGATTGCACTAATTTCATTTGCTTTGGATAGCAAACAAAGTGTTTAATTACGGGTTTTGTTAATGCTTGCAAATTTAATTGGTCAGATGCTTTTACAATATCTTCTAATTTCCCATTTTTATTTAATATCATGATCGGTATTGATGGATTGTAGGCCTGATTTTGAATTTGCTTTTGAAACACGAAATACTGGGCTTCATTCTCAGCTAAATTCATGGTCGACTTTAGTTCGGAAATTTTGGCATCCATAACCGCATCTGAAGTTCGCATTTGTTGAATTTTCACTTTTAGTAAATTTCGATCAATGATCATTTTCGATAACAAAGAAAGTACATTGTCTGAATGATCCGTCCATTCTTTAATGGCAGCCAGAACGTCGTAATCATCTAACTTAGAAAATATTTCTAAGGTTTGATCTGTAAAGTTTTCTTTTGTAATTTTTGTGGTCAAAAAATAGGTTAATGCTTTGCTTGCAAACAATTTTTCGCCGTTTTGAGACAATTCTTTTGCTCTTTTTAACACGTTTACCAACATGTGTTCTGCAGACAAACCTGTTTTGTGTAAATATACTTGCCAATACATTAACCGACGTGCAATTAGAAATTTCTCTACCGAATAAATTCCTTTTTGTTCGATCACCAATTCATCGTTGACTACATGAATCATTGCAATCAATCGCTCTGAAGAAATGTTCCCTTCGGCGACCCCTGTATAAAAACTATCTCTTTTTAGGTAATCCAAACGATCTATATCCAATTGACTGGAAATTAACTGATTTAGAAATTTACGAGGATACTTCCCTTCGAATACACGAATGGCCATTGTAAGCTGACCGTTAAATTCGACATTCATTTTTTTCATAAATTTCAAAGATATTTCTTCATGAGAAATACCCTCCACAATGCTATGCTCCAATGCATGTGAAAAAGCTCCATGCCCAATGTCGTGTAACAATATGGCAATGTAGAGTGCATTGGCTTCTTCATCAGAAATATCAATTGCTTTAAAACGCAGAACGCGAACTGCTTTCTGCATCAAATGCAAACAGCCAATTGCATGGTGAAAACGGGTGTGATTTGCCCCCGGATACACCATATTTGAAAATCCCATTTGTGAAACTCTTCGCAATCTTTGAAAATATGGATGGGCTATAATATCGTATAATAATGAATTTGGGATGCTCGTAAAACCGTAAATAGGATCGTTTAAAATTTTTAATTTATTTGATTTCAAAGTTGTCATGCTGTTGATTCTACGGCAAAATACAAACAATAGTTCAGAACTTTATTTAATTGGGAATATTTTATCATTTTAAAGCAAAGAAAACTATAACAATTGAATACTTTTATCGTTTGAGTACTAAATGGTGAGATTATGACTACGATACAGATTTTATGGGTAGATGATGAAATAGAATTGTTAAAGCCACACATTCTATTTTTAGAGCGAAAAAATTATGAGGTAACCCAATGTACAAATGGTGCCGATGCAATAGAATTACTAGATCAACAGAATTTTGACATTGTTTTTCTAGATGAAAACATGCCCGGGCTTTCTGGATTAACCACACTTTCTGAAATGAAACAGCAACAACCAAATTTACCGGTGGTTATGATTACAAAAAGTGAAGAAGAATACATTATGGAAGAAGCCATTGGCTCAAAAATTGCAGACTATTTAATAAAACCTGTGAATCCCAATCAAATCCTCCTTACTTTAAAGAAAAACCTAGACCATTCGCGGCTTATTTCTGAAAAAACAACTTCTAGTTATCAACAAGAATTTCGGAAAATTTCGATGGATCTAGCAATGGTCAATTCCTATGAAGACTGGATTGAATTGTACAGAAAACTAATCCACTGGGAATTAGAATTAGAAAACATTAATGATTCTGGAATGTTGGGGATTTTAGAAAGTCAAAAACAAGAAGCCAACACACAATTCTTTAAATTTATTAAAAAAAATTATGAGGACTTTCTTACGGCTCATGACAAACCTACGTTTTCGCACACCTTGTTTAAAGATTATATAGCGCCAGAATTGGGGAAGGAACAAGGCGTTTTATGGGTTGTTATCGACAATCTCCGTTATGATCAATACCGTATCTTGGAGCCAACCATAAACAATCATTTCAAAAAAGAAGAAGAACATTCTTATTTTTCAATCCTCCCAACAGCAACACAATATGCAAGAAATGCTATTTTTTCTGGATTGATGCCTTCGGAAATGGAAAAAAAACATCCTAATTTCTGGAAAAATGATACCGATGATGGTGGAATGAACCTTTTTGAAAATGAATTTCTAACAGCACAAATAAAGCGCTTAGGATTAGATATTAAACACGCGTATTATAAAATTTCTTCCTTAAAAAAAGGAAAAGAATTGGCAGACAACTATAAGGGCACCAAACAAAACGATCTGACGGTATTGGTTTATAATTTTGTGGACATGCTTTCTCATTCGAAAACAGACATGGAAGTAATCAAAGAATTGGCTGGTGATGACAAAGCTTACCGCTCTTTGACACAGAGTTGGTTTAAAAATTCTCCCTTACTAGAAATTCTACAAAAAGCGCAGTTACTCGGTCAAAAATTAATCATTACTACCGATCACGGAACCATAAACTGCAAGCAATCAAGCAAAGTAATCGGTGATAAAAACATCAGCGCAAACCTCCGTTATAAAACCGGAAGGAGCCTCTCCTATGAGGAGAAAGATGTCTATGCAGTAAGGAATCCCAAAGATATTTTTCTTCCTAGTATTGGCATGAATAGTCCCTTTATTTTTGCAAAAGAAGATTTGTTTTTTGCGTATCCAAACAACTTCAATCATTTTGTAAAGTATTACAAAAACTCCTATCAGCATGGAGGGATTTCTTTGGAAGAAGTGATTATTCCATGTGCCATTTATAGCCCAAAGTAACTTCTTTTTCAAAATTCGAAAGCAATAACTTTTGAAATAAAAGCGCATTTCAAAACCAGTGCTGTTACCTATCATTTGTGCCACATAAAGAACACCACCCGACAGATACCTAGGCATGGTTATAAAACCTACTGCAAAGAACGTCATCGTGTATTCACTCTTTGCAATAGTCTATTTAAGAGACTCACTTACAAATGTTTGTAAAATGTAAAAAAATCTGTAACTTTATCAAGATGCATTTATTGTAATGAAAGCATGATTTTTAATATTCATTTTTTTAAACAATCTGACATGAAAAAAATCGTCTTATTTTCACTTCTATTATTTTTTGTCAACAGTCATTTTTCACAAACAAGACAAGAAAAACTGTCAAATGCGGCTTTAATGCTTACCAATGATCGTGTTGTTTATGATCCCAGATACATTCCTATAGATTACCCCAACGGAGATGTACCAAAAGAAATAGGGGTATGTACTGACGTAGTAATTAGAGCTTTTAGAAAAATTGGCATTGATTTGCAGAAAGAAGTACATGAGGACATGAAACAACATTTTGAGCGCTACCCAAACTATTGGGGGCTAAAAAAACCCGATCGAAATATTGATCATCGCAGAGTGCGCAACCTGATGACCTTTTTCTCCAGAAAAGGAATCGTAAAAGCCATTACC